>JAEEGL015154350.1_pt1 | contig 30675 bp, 12 predicted proteins | sample 9134231 | NCBI WGS metagenome assembly JAEEGL01 (sample SAMN16246548, study PRJNA631951) | gut metagenome | biome: gut microbiome; feature: rumen; material: fiber-attached | host: Bos | place: Iran: Karaj | collected 2018-10 | reverse complement strand
TGCCGTACGCGCCAAGGTACACAACGCCGACATGCTCAATGCCTCAGCTTATATAGAATATGTACAGGGGCGCGTAGAGAAGATTTTCGGTGGTGCATACGGTGTGTATGACTATAAGGCCGAGCACTTCAAAGAGTATTTCGACGCTGAAGGTCATGCCAAGAGTGGGTATTCCAAGCCCTATCTGGACAATGCCTTCATTAACTTCCGTCCTACTGATACCAACAACTCGTTGAATACCGTCGAGCAAATCTATGGTGCCGGTCAGGGTTATCTGGGTGAAGAGGAGGAAGACCTCATGCAAGACCGCAGCTATATCTTGATTGACGTACCACAGACGATGACCACTTATCAGGGTACTGAAATCTTCGGTGCCGGTGAGAGTGGTGGCGTCGGTATGGGTGTCGATAAGGCTAAGGCATCGGCCACAGCTACAGCACACGAGGCTTCAGCTATCATCGACCTGCTCAGCGGACACTTCAAGGCGGTCTATGGTGGCAGCTATCAGGAGGGTGTCACCCGTCGCACGGTGGTTAATGTACCTGAGGGTTCTACTTTCCGTGCAGAGGCTATCTTCGGTGGTGCCTACGGTGTGTATAACGAATATCCCTGCGATGTATATGAGTCGAACGTCAACTGGAGCAGTAGCGATGCACTCGTAGGTGGCTACCGTACGGGTATCTATGGCGGTAACAACAACTATCGTCGTACGCTTTACAGCAAGGTTAACATCAATGCACCAGTATATTACGATAAAGAGCATGAATACTTCGCAACGGTCTATGGTGCTGGCTACGGTAAGGATACTTGGGCACAATATACTGAGGTGAACCTGAACAATACCGCTCGGGTTTACGAGGTATATGGCGGTGGACAGTTAGGTCGCGTGCTCAACAAGAAGTCGGCTGATGCCTGGAAGACAGCAACCAATCCGGATATCGACCTCTCGCTGGGCAGTGGCTATACTGACAACGGACTGCAAAACGCATTGGCTACCTATAAATACAATACCAATGTCCGCATCAACGAGGGTGCAGACGTCTGTGGATATATGTACAACGGAAGCCTCAGCGGTGCATACGCTTATGGTGGTGGTCTGGGTGATACACTTGTTGTAAATACCGGAGATGTTCACGGTACGACGTATATCGGACTGTATGGCGGTAAGGTCACCAAGGATATCTACGCAGCAGGTACCGTGGGCTCAGTCAATAATAAATATAATGTAGCAACCGATGACTTTGATAATCCGTTCATTGCTACTACTAATGCCTATATCGAAGGTGGTACGGCACGTAACGTATATGGAGGCGGATGGCGAGGCAGCGTAGGTTATCATGCTGGAGCTATCAGCGAAAGTACAGCTGGCGACGTTCTCGGCAAGACAAATGTCATAATCGGTAAACTCGACGGAACAAGTTTTATCGACGGTATCCCTGCTATCGAGCGTAACGCCTATGGTGGTGGTGAAGGTGGTGCCGTGTTTGGTACAACAAATATCACACTCAACAAGGGCTTTATCGGTTATCGTCGCTTCAATGCCGTACCCACAACGGATACCGACCTCGACTATATCAAGGTGGGTAATGACTACTATCAGGAGAAACTTCACGACGAGACCTGGTCGGGTGACGGCACGAACCGTCTGTACGACAGTGGATGTATCTTCGGTGGGGGTTATATCGACAACAGTAGTGTGGATGTCACCAATTTGAAGATGTATGGCGGACATGTACGTAATGCTCTCTTCGGCGGCGGTGAGATTGCAGCCATCGGACGAGGTGTCATTAACGCCAGCGGCACAGATAACAGCGTCCGCACACTGCAGGGTATATATAAGGCCGGTAAGACTAACGTCGAGCTCTATGAAGGTCAGGTGCATCGTAACGTCTTCGGCGGTGGTCGTGGCTACAACAACCTGGGTGACGGCGGTACGCTCTACTCCGACGGTTACGTGTTCGGACAGACTGAGGTACACATCTTTGGCGGTGAGGTAGGTTCCGACAAGGGTACGGCGCAGGGTGATGGAAATGTCTTCGGTGGCGGTGATATCGGCTATGTCTATAGTGCCTATGAGAAAGACGGTAAACTCTTTGTCGGCATCAAGGACGGAGAGCGATACGACGACAAATACGAAGGCTACTATTACGCCTATGAACTAGAAAAAGGTCTTGCCCCAGAGAACTATATACCATACATCCCAAGCGATTTCGACTATGACGAAAACGATGAGAAATGGGTAAAGGATGGAACAGAATTTCTCCTCACCGAGGACTGCAAGGTGCTGGTAGAGCCGCATCCGAAGGCCTTGAATGATGTCACCATCAATGGTCACAGCTATACAGCTGGTCAATATGTCTCCATAGATGACCTTAACACCATGGGCAACAAGAACACTGACAGTCATTGGAATTCTTTGGACCCCAAAGGTATCATCATCCACAATGCAGTGTTTGCCGGTGGTAATACGTCGTCTGGTTCTTCCACCGTATATGCCAACACCACAACGGTATTCGGTAATGCCACAGCATCTATTCACGATGTGTATCACCGCGACCTCATCACACTGGGTACAGGACATACGGGAGGTCTCTATGGCGACGGTAACCTGACCTTCGTGGACGGCTATCGTGGTCTGAATATCACCAACTACGGTACCGACTACTATTCCATCGCGCGTGAAATCACCATTGCCCAGTACAACACCCTGCCAGCCCGTGAGGCTGCTTACTATGAACTGAGATATCAGTGTACCAAGGAGTGTATTGACAATGACGGTACCTCCTATTATCCTCAAAGTGAGGAACATACAAAAGCCTCAACGCTGACGGCTGATGATATCTACTCACTTTTTAAAAATACATCAATACCAAACTTCTTTAATGCTAACGGTTCTATCAACACCGATCCTACTACCGGTTATTGGAAGGAGAATGGTGTGTTGCCCGTCTATGCAGGACGTCTGATGAATACCATCCAGCGTGCTGACTTCTGCGGTGTGTTCGGCAGTCGTATGGTGATGCAGGGTGCTCAGGACCGTGTGCCAGAGGTTGTAGACCACACCAACTACACCATCAACCGTGTGCGTGAGGTGTCACTCAACCAAGAGCACTCAGTGATTCCTGGAGACCTGACGCTGAAGGACGGCAAAACGCAAGCCGCAAATCTTGAGGATCAGAATCCTGATGACTTTGCTGACCTTGACAAGGCCATTCACGGCAACTACTTCGGTATCTATAACATCGTGAACTATCTGGGTGCGCTGACCAGCGACGTACACTTCAGATCTACGGAGGATATTCGCCGAACTGACAACCTTGACACAGAGACGTATGGTCCTACAGGTGATGACGACCTCACCTACTATGGTTGGAAGAGTAAGCATGTCAAGGAGCGCAAGCGCAACAACGGTATCAGTATGAACAAGGTGGCACTGGCCTCGGGTGTATATCTGGAACTGTTCACAGAGAAGGTACAGGGTACCGACTTGGGGCTCTATGAGAAAGACTGGGGTTACATCACAGGTGTCATTGAGCTCGACCTGATCAACGTGCAACCAGGTATCGGTGGTGGTTTCGTATATGCTAAGAATGAACACCGCCCAGGAACGTATAACAAGCAACGCCATACTACACTGACGGCGCTGAACGCTGATGCCATTACCCGAAAGGACTTTACTTATAGTGGAACACCTGTAGAGTGGGAGACCTCCGGTAACTTCGTACACGGCACACAGACGATTATCGACGACTGCTATAACATCAGCGGTAAGTACAGCGGCGGTGATGCCGTGCCTGCCCACTATTGGTTTATCAAGGGTTCAGTCTATGTCTACGACCAGTATATCTCAGCCTATACGGGTGCGCCTAACGCCTATAGTGAGTCGGTAGATATCCCGCTTACCATCACGGCAGCATCGCACGGCTCCATGAAGCTGCTCAACGTTCAACCCAACAAATATGCCTTCTATTCGTCACCTGGTGTGCGCCTGCAGAGTGATAAGAGGATGGTCATCAACGATGTGGAGTATCACTTGAACGATCCCATCAGCTATTGGGACTGGTACCTGCTGACCAAGTCGGAGCAGGCTCTGTTTGTGGATCAGACCTATGTCACTACGGCTGAGTGTAGGATTGGTGAGAATGTAATTGCTGCAGACAGTGTATTCCTTCCTGAAGCTTATCAATCACTCAAGGATGCCAATACCACCGTTTATCATGTGGCTTTGGAAAAAGACGTGGACTTCGACTTCGTCTTCCGTTCATCGAACAACCTCGGTCACGATACGGGTTATATGCTGACCTACAAGGTGAACAACCCCACCGACTGGAATACCTGGTACACAAAGCATGAGGACGCTTCGCATAGCAAAAACCAGACGGGCGGCACGGGTTATGAAAATGGTCCAACCTACTATCTGAGAAACGGAACAGGCGGTGTACTGGGACAACGTGAATACAAGATTAGCAACCTCATCTCGAAGGAGGTATATGATACCTATACAACAATGGCTTCCACCCATTCTAGTGCACTGCCTGCCGGACAGGCTTCATTCGAAGGAGCTTATCTCGTGACTTCAGAGTATGATAATGGCACCAAGCGCCTGCATGTAGGAAGTGCCGTTTCTGCAACGGAAGCAGCCTCTATGACAGGCTATGTGGCTCCAGCCTTTATTTGTACCTCTACCATCCCACTCAGTAAGACGGAGTTCATCTACGTCGGCAGCCGTATGACAGAGGCAGAGAAGATGGCATATTACAACCGATTCCATAAAGAAGGTGCAACAGCTACCGAACTGAATATTGCCAAAGAGATCAATGACAATATCGTACCGGCTTACTATTGTACTGAAGAAGGACTCTATGGTGGTAATTACTATGAGGCCAACAAGAATTATCGTGGACTTGAAGTATGGAGCTCTATGTCGAAGACTGACCGCGAACAGTTCTCGTTCAACTACGATGCCTTCGATTTGCTTATCGATCCGAATTACAGTAAAAATGCAGAGGGTGTCATCATCCACGGCGAGGGGCAGAAGTACCAATATGATGCTGCGAACGCTACTAAGGAAGCTGCAGAAGCTAATGATGCTGGTTACTCATTGGAGAAGCCTGTTGACTATAGGGCTACCTATAACGGCAATGAAACATCCACTCACAATAATGTAACGTTGGAGCATAATAAGGAATACAGCCGCACCGAGTTCGAGAATCTGCCTAACGAGAAGCGCCATTACGCCCCCATCGATGTGAAGGAGGCCGGCAATATCTATGTCGTCAAGAGTGACTTCCAGGTGGGCAACTCACCATACGCCGTTGGTACAGTCATTCCTGCTTCAACATATAGTAGTCTGGGAACCACGGACCAAGCGAACATCGCTACGTTGTCATTTAAAAAAGATGATAAGGATAAGACATTCTACTTCTGCCGTGAAAGCTATAAGGTTGGTGAGCATACGGAAGGCGTTAGCGTGACAAATGCCTCTGTGGACGGTAGTGTGACAGGCTCCTACGCTGTCGACGCCACTGTACCTGTCGGAGTCGTCATCAGCAGCGACACTTACAATAACCTCCCTAACTGGCAGACGAACTTCACCATCCACGGCATCGCACCTACAGAGACGTCAACGCTGTATGTGAGCCGAGAGTCAGATATTTACGACCTCTCGAAGGAGAAGATTATCACCGTTGTCTATCAGTACGACTACGAGGAGAGCGACCAGTCAGGTGCTCACGTTACCCCTGTCAGTGAACGCCATGTCGTGAACATCCACGTGGAGTTCAAGAGTGGTATTCCTACTGTCGAGGATATCAAGGCACCGCAGATTGTGCTGCCCGGTACGTTTGTCGGTGTTCGTGAACCGCATGTGACTCCGGGTGCTTACGAGGTAACAGGTGGTGGATGGAAACTATTCGAGAAGAAAAGTGATGCCGAAAGCCACGTCAATGGTATCGAATATACGCCTACGGCAGACCCGCTCTACTGGTATCAAGATGGCTTCTACCTCGCATATTATGCCAAGACATATCTGGGTGAGACCTATTCTAATCACGTTCAGGTGAGTGTGGCCAACTATCACGACCTGACGAAGGTGATGGCGGATACCGAGCACCACTATTACGTGGACAACAAGAACGTGAAGCGCGACAGTAAGATTTACATCACGGATGCCACCAACGGTGCTACCCAGTTCAAGAAGTTCTTTGACCTGAGTAAGAGCACACTCGACGAGCACGTCAGAGACTGTCAGAACCTCGAATTCTTCCTGCGTACGAATGTCAGCCACACAGGTTCTTGGACATCGATTGGTGATGCTTCCAACTGCTTCGCAGGTAATTTCCACGGTGACGGCTATCATATCGACGGACTCGACAAATCTTTGTTCGGCTATCTCTGTGGTAATGTCTATAATCTCGGCGTTACGGGATCGTTCACCTCTGCAGGAGTAGCCGATACCGGTGGCGGTTATGTAGAAAACTGCTGGATTAACACCACAGGCACGCCTAATGGTAGTGTCAAGGCTGTTTTCGGCACTCCAACAGCCGACGGCTTCAAACGTGTTAACTGCTACTATCCTGAGACGCTGAACTACGACACGACGAATGACAATCACGGCTTGGCTCGTCCGATGCCTCAGAACGCCTTCTATAACGGTACGGTGGGCTATAACCTCAACGGCTTCTACCTCTTCAAGCGTTACAACGACAAGAAGACGACATCAGGAACAGGATACAAGTACTATACCATCAATGCTGATAACACATTATCTGCGCCTCAGACAAAGCACTATGAAACCAAAGCAGAATATTGCTCGGCGGGATTCAGCAGTGTCTATGAACATGGCGGCTACGTGGAAGACCGCTATGCTGATGGCGACTATCGTTATGCTAACGGTACGATACCAGAGCGTGCCGATGAACGCGAATATACTGACGCTGAAGGCAAGATTCACTTCTATCCTGTTTGGCCAGATGACTACATCTACTTCGGACAGATGCTGACCTATGCCTGGAACAGTCAGCGTCCTCATGAGGATGTGCCATCACGCATCGTTAAGAACAGCGGTCGCCTGGCAGCTACTGACGAGAGCAACCGTATCTATCGTGCTCCGGCTTACTACCAGTCGAAGACAATGGATGTCGCCCACTTCAACCCGAGCGTCAACCTCGTGGCCTACTCAAAGCCGCAGTCTAACAACGACACCAACCTGAAGACGGCATATCCGAACATGACGGCTATCGACTTCGCTGGTCATAACGATAACACGTGGAGTCTTGGTGTGTCAGACAATCATTTCTATTTGCCGTTGCTCGACGATAGTGGTCTGAACAGCATCACCAACCGTGACGAGACGCCGAACCTGCTGGTTTATGCTCCTGCTGAGGCTACTAACAAGAAGACCTACGATGTGCTGACAGGCTATTTCACGGAGCCGGCATACGATGATTATGATGTAAAAGACGCTTATCGCCGTGTCAATATCGCCCCAACCGGAAGTGTCTTCGGTCATCTGGTTTATAGCGACCTTACAGCCAAAAATGACCACCTGCTGGTAGATAAGAAAGACTTCAACTGTCCTATCAGCTACACGTTTGCTGACGTCAAGCGCATGTGGTATCAGCGCACGCCCGACCTGTTCGTCAGCCTGAACAAGGGCTGGGAGGCCCTCAGTCTGCCGTTCACCGCAGAACTCGTCACCACGCAGCAGAAGGGTGAGATTACCCACTTCTACAGCGGCAGTCGCTCTGTCGATGCGAACGGCACCAAGATAGGCCACGAGTATTGGCTGCGTGAATACAAGGGACAGAAGGCCGGTACGGATGTTACAAATGGTATCTTCACGGCTGCCTTCAACTATCCTACTGCTTTAGGTGATAATAGGACAGTTGGTAACACCTTCCTGTGGGATTACTACTACAGCAAGAACTCCCGGCAGGATGCCAATACCGATACTTATCAGACATACTACGAGACTGGTCGTAATTATGATGCTTATCCGCTGCTGGCTTCCGCTATACCTTATATCATCGGCTTCCCGGGTAAAACCTACTACGAATTCGACCTCAGCGGTGAGTGGGTAGTCCAGAATACGGCATCTTCTGCTCCAGCCCAGCTCAACAAGCAGACCATTAGCTTCGTGTCTAAATCAGGCATCACTATTGGTGTAAGTGACGATGAACTTACAGCAACTTCTGCCGACGGTTATAGCTTCAAGCCTAACTACATGAGTAAGAAGGTTGAAGGCTATCTGATGAATAGCGACGGAAGCAGTTTCAACAAGACACCAGAAGGCGGTGCATCGACAGTACCATTCCGTCCGTACTTCGTGAAAACAGCTGCATCTGCTCGTACACGTTCTGAAGCCCAGTACATCGTCTTTGATAGTACCGGTTCCTCATTCGCCATTGGTGACAAAGACCCATCAGAGGAAGAGACCGGAGAACTGATGTTCGGTGTAAAACGCCACACCATTATCGTTAGTTCAACACTACCCAAGGAGTCCGATGTCCGCATCTTCAACGTCAACGGACAGGCTATTGCTGCCTTCGACATCCAGCCCGGTGAGACCGTCGAGACAAATGTCTACAACAGTGGCGTCTACATCATCCGCGCCGATAATGGCAGATACACTAAAAAGATCGCACTAAAATGACATGGGATTTGATCTATAATATAACGAAGCGTAACCTCACAGGGGGACAGGCACCCTGTGAGACCGGACTTAAATTCCTGCGCTATGCCGCTATCTTGCTCCTGCTGATGGTTTGTAGAGTGAGTGAGATGTGGGCTGCAACAAAAGATTTTGATTTGCCTAACGGATACTATTATTTGGGTAACCATGCTGATAACAATGGCGTGGATCCATTTGATGTCGACAACTTTGAGGCAAACTTTTATATGTGTCCTGCCTATTCCAATACCGTGGACGATAAGAATTATCTTGGAAGTGATGGAACAAAGCCTCTGATAACCACGTTTAAAAGTTTCTCCGATAATACCAAAAATAAGGGCAAAACCTATTCGTGGGCCGTTTGGTATATAGAGGCTGCGACTGGTGACAATACGGGATTTTTTTACATCAGACACAGAGATACTGGTCAGTATCTTGTTGCTAATGACAATACAAGTCCAAAGAGTAACAGAAGAAGGGTGAACCTTGGGCCAACTACAAAACCTAAAGCCGATGGATCTGAAGGCGATGGCTTGTTTAAAATTCAAAGTGATGATAATGGGGTGACTTATTATATCAGTTCAAAAACTAAGAGTGATGGAGGTAATAAGTATGTGAATCCGTCTAAAGGTAATCTTGATTATTTGGCTGCAACAAGTGACAATGATAAAACGGGAGGTATTCTTGGGTTTTGGTCCGAAAAAACCACTAACTCTGCCTGGCATTTCGTGCAAGTGCCATGTGATACCCCTGTGATTACATATAACAATAATAATAATGAAGTAACAATAACTGGTATGGAAGGGGCTTCATTTTATTACACCACAAACGGAACAGTTCCTGATCCATCCGATACGGGAGGAGATAAACCGACTATGGTGTATGATCCCAACTCCAAACCCACTGTCACTTCATCAACAACTATTCAGGCAGTTGCCACATTAACGGGCTATGCCAAATCGCCAACAGCATCCGCAAAACTTGTTTTGAATCCGACAATTACTTTAGCCTCTTCTACATACACTTATACTGGTTCTGCCATAATGCCTGCGGTCAGTAGCGTAATGGATGGCGAGACACCCATCGATGCCAGTGAATATACGGTCAGCTATAACAATAATATTAATGCGGGAAATTCCGCTACTGTTAACATCGTTGATAAGGAAGGTGGTGATTATATCGTCTATGGCTCTACGACTTTCACAATAAATCCAGCCAATGTGACACTGACAGCGAATAGTGACACCAAAGCCTATGACGGCACAGAGAAGACTATAAATGGCTTTACCTGTAGTGTGGAGGGACTGACTTTTGCAGGCGTAACGGCCAGCGGCAGTGGTACGAATATTGGTGAATATCCAGTAACCTTTACGGGTGTCACTATCGGCACGACAAAGGACACATCAAGGAACTATGTGGTGAACGAAACTGTAAACGGAACTCTGACCATCACTCCCAAGCCATTGACCATCACAGCCGACAGCGAAACGAAGGTTTATGACGGTACAGCTCTGACTAAGAACAGCTATACCAGCGAGGGACTCATGACGGGTGATGTTATTGAGGGCGTCACCATTACTGGTAGTCAGACGAATGCAGGCAGTAGCGACAACGTACCGAGTGCTGCTATCGTCAAGAAAGGCAATGAGGTTGTAACAGATAACTATAATATTATTTATAATAATGGTACCTTGACCATTACACCAAAGACTCTGACCGTCACTGCTGAAGCTAAGTCGAAAGCCTACGGCGAAGCCGATCCAGCACTGACATACACATCAGTGGGGCTTATCAATGATGATGCCATCACAGGTGCATTGACCCGTGACGCAGGAGAAAATGCCGGTGATTATGCCATTCTTCAAGGGACTTTGACTGCAGGAAATAACTATGCAATATCATACACTGCTGCCAACCTGACCATCACGAAGGTAGGGCTGACCATTACAGCTAATAACAACACCATCACTTATGGTGAAGCTCCTGCCGGTAATGGTGTGACATATGAAGGGTTGGTGAACAATGAAACAGGAAGTGTGCTGAGCGGTACACTCGCCTACGATTACAATTATACGCAATACGGCGAAGTTGGTAATACCTATACCATTACACCTAAGGGGGTGACAAGCAGTAATTATGACATCACCTTTGCAGATGGAATTTTGACTGTCAATCCGAAGGAGGTGGGCCTTACTTGGAGCGAAACGACATCATTCCCTTATGATGGCTCTCCCCATGCGCCCACAGTTAGTGCTACTGGCAAGGTAAACGATGATGCCATTACGGTCACCGTAACTGGAGCCCAAACCAATGCCGGTGAGCATACTGCCACGGCTTCGGCTCTTACGGGTGACAAGGCTGGCAACTATGTATTGCCTGAGGAAAAAACGAAGACTTTCACCATTACCTCCAAGAGTATCGGTAATGGCACTACTCTTGCTGATGGCTATACCCTCGATTTTGGCGAGGGTAACACCATTCTGCTGACAGACGATGCTATTGGCAGCACGCTGGTGGCTTCCACTGATTACACCGTCGGTGATGACACTTCTGACAGTGACAAATACTCTCAGAGGACGGTTACAGGCGCTGGTAACTATTCAGGCTCCGTTAATGTCCGGAATGCTAAAGTTTCTCTTACCACCGATGCCAGCGAAGAAGGATGGTCTGCTACCTTTACGGCAGAGGCAGCCGATCCGTCTGATATCGGACATGCCTTGCCAGAAGGTGTCATGGCCTTTATCATCACAGGCATCAGAGGAGAGTGGGCCATTCCAGAACCACTGACCTATATCCCTGCAGGAGTGCCTGTGCTGCTGGTTGCTTCTAAAAAGCTCAACGGATTTATCCCAATGGATGCTGAGAGCGGAGAGGTGACTCCAGTCACAGATGCCCAGAAAGGAAACAATATGCTGGAAGAGGTGACAGAGACCACAACAGGCTATGATGCAGGCACCCAGTCTGCTCCTTTCACCACTAAACAGATCTACCTGCTCTATAACAACGAGTTTGTTTTCAATAAGGCAGGAAACCTGAAGAAAGGCAAGATCTATCTCAATCCGAGCCATACCGCTCCTGCCAACTCAAATCCTGCACCTGCCCGTCTGAGAATAGCATGGAGTCAGGCTGCAGGCATACAAAACCTGCAAGATGACAGAACGATAAGCATAGAGGATGGAGTATGGTACACCATTGACGGACGTCGCCTGAACGGCAAGCCCAGTGCAAAGGGACTGTATATCGTGGATGGGAAAAAGACTGTAGTGAAGTAAAACCGTGGATAAATGAATAATATGAAGAATTATATAAGTATTCTGACCATGATCATAGCCCTGACGTTTGGGGCGGTGAGTGTAGCGTGGGCTCAACTCATGAATAACGATATTGAGATTGATATAAAGCCCAGTGATGCAGCAGGTACTATCACGAAGAGCGTAAATGCACGTGTAGTCACGCTTACCGTGACGCCAGCTACCGGTTATTTCATCAGAACATCAGATTTCATCGTCGAGAAACTGGTCAGTCCAGGAAATGCCAATGCAAGACGACGCGTGGGCGAAATCACAGACGTCATTAAGGGAAAGATGTACACCAATGATATGTCCAAGGAAATCACCAGCGTTGAAGCAGGTAGTACTGCCAAATATGTCTTTACGATCCCCGATGGTTATGATGGTGTTTATGTCACTGCCACCTTCCATTTACTGACAGAAGATGATGTTATCAGAATAACCGCCAACACCAGCTTGGGCGATAATCCCGATATGACCAAGCATTACGTTCTTGTGGAAGATGTCAGTGCCACCGTTGTCGAGAAGCTGTATTCTGACACACCGTTCACGGGAATCTTTGAAGGTGAGCCTCAGGCAGACGGCAGTTTACCCAAGATATCGGGTCTTAGCCATGCCCTCTTTAATACGGTCAATGGAGGTACGGTGAAGAATATCGTGCTGGATCAGTTGAACATTCCCAGCGGCACGAATGTCGGTGGTATTGCCAACGTAATAACAGGTATCTCAACTAAGAAGGCTGCCATCTATAACTGCGGTGTATTGTCAGGCAGTGTCAGCGGTAGCGGATATGTTGGCAGTATAGTGGGACAGTTGGGAGATGCCTCCAATAACGGCAACAGCTATGCCCGTGTCATCAACTGCTACAGCTATGCCAACGTTAGTGGAGGAAGCGATGTCGGCGGCATTGTGGGATATAACTGTTTTGCTACTACAGCCGCTAATATTCGCACGATGGTAATGAATTGTATGTTCTATGGTGATATCACTAGTGGTACAAACGTTTCTCCTGTTTATGGCGGCTTGAACATCAACAACCTGCAAAACGGCTTAAACACTTTCAACTATTATGCATATGACAAGCTGAAATCAACAGCCATCAGTGAAGGTAAATACAATTGTGCATTGGCGGTTGAAGAGAAATACCTGAACCGCTTTGAGTATTATCGACTGCTGCTGAACAGCAATAAGAAACTGGCAGCTTTTTATGCAACAGGCAATGTGGCTGATGCTGGTAAAATGGCTAAATGGGTGTTGGAGACAGCCGACAGAACTATCGACAATCCTAAACCTTACCCTGTGCTGAAAGCCCAGGGTTACTATCCTTCAATTGTCAACTACGATGTAGAGAATGCTCCCGATAGCATAACAGTTGGACGCAACAAAGGAGGAGTCCTCCCTTCACCAAGGCGAACACTATCCGTTACAATCAGTAGTTCTAAGACCGATGGAGGACAATCGTGGCCCACGGGTGCAAGCGTGAATAGAACCTTCCTAACACTGACTCGCACCGATAAAGACTTTGAGCACTTCAACTACAACTACGACAAGGTACAATTGCCTTACTATAATGAAGTGGGTACAGGTAATTACACCGGCAACCGCGTAGTGACGGGATGGAAGATCACAGCCATTACTGCTGTTGATGATGATCCATACACCAAAAGCAACTATGACTATACAAAGACTTATGCCTCAGATCCGACTTATTTCGACTATCCCAATTATAATTTTGCCGACCGCAAGAGTTCTAAAAAAGATCTCTATACTGTGAGTGGTCGCGTGTTCTCGCAAGGAGCCTACTTCGATGTCCCTTATGGCGTAACTTCCATCACCATCGAACCATATTGGGGAAAGGCATGCTACATTGCAGACCCTAATTATGACGTAGTATATAAAAACGATTATACTAGCAAGCAAAATGTTACTAAAACAGGCACCCAAGTCACAGTGGGTACTACATTATTTGACGGTCAAAAAATAGAGACTACAGTTGCAGATGCCCTTACGTACATAAATGATAATCTTGAAGGATACGGCTCAACAGTATATGATAATGCTGTTGTGTTGGTAGGCAATTTTCACTTGGCCAATGTGCCTTCAGGTGACGACACTCCCTTCACCATGATGTCGGTGGACGAGGATAATGACCACGAGCCCGACTACAGTTTGATCTATCATCACAAAAACCGTACTGCGATAGCACCTATTCGTTTTGACTTCTTGAACATTCCTGGTACAGCACAAGCGCAGAAACCTAATGGTGCTAGCCTTATTTGCAACTTTACCATCTTTAAAACTAAAGGCTGGTTTGAGGTTACCAACACTTCATCTTTTTACACCTCACAATTGGAATACGAAAACCAAGCCAGCCTAACTAAAAATGATGCACCGCTTATTCTTCTTGGCGGTGTCATTGACCAGTTTGTTTCCACCCAGTCATCAGCTGTGAATGGCCATACTATATACATCCATGTTGGTGGCAACGTATGGATTAATTCCTTTGGATTAGGTACCCATAGTGATGGTAGTCAATCTACACCCCATGTACCTGTGTCAGTGACGGGAGGTGAGTTTCCTGGATTTTATCTTACGGGAACCTATAACGCTAATGCTACCGTGAGGGATGACAATGCCGAATGCTATATCAGTAGTGGGCGATTTGATGAGGTAGCCGGAGCATCGCAAGAGCAGATAGGTAAAAACACTACTACATACGGAAATATACACTGGCAAATATATAATGCTGATATCACAAATTTCTTTGGAGGAGGTGTAAACGATGATAAGCCAGTGAAAGGAAACATTACCACTGACATTTTCAATAGCTATGTAGATGTGTTCTGTGGTGGTCCTAAGTTCGGTAATATGGCAACTGGGAAAACTGTAACCACTACAGCCGAAGGGTGTACCTTCAGAAGGTATTTTGGTGCTGGTTACGGCGGGAATTCCTATAGTAGAAAGAAATATTATGACCAGTCTGGTAACCCGACTTGGAGTACACTTGAAGGTTATTATACAACAGATAAGGGTCATTATTTTGATGGAAAGAGTACTAATTCCAAGCAAGTAGGAGATGGTGCTGCTGACAAATATGGCAAGAAAGGCTCTGGCGTTGCTACAGATTTCGATTATGAGTTTTTCGTTTGGAGCTCTGGAACAACAGGTGCCCGATTATTCGTTAAGTTTGTTTCGTTTTCATTGGCGCAGTGTAATGACGTTAATTCTTCGTTGAAGAGCTGTATCATCAAAGAAGATTTCTATGGCGGCGGTAATCTCGGTAAGGTGACTGGCACGGCTACTTCTGTATTGGAAGACTGTGAGGTAACAGGCAGCGTGTATGGAGGTGGATATTCCGCCACCTTGCCCACAATTCAGGTACGAAAGAGTGGTTTCACAAAGGCTCCTTATTTCAATAGTTCATCGGGTATGTTTGAGCCTGGAACTTATTCTGGGACGGATGAATTCACATGGAAACAAGTCGATAGCTATCCAAGTGAAGGAGGCGATGGTTTTGATGGTACACAAGTCATCACTACTCAGAACCTTCATCATGATAATCTTGGTTCAGTTCGTACCTCTTCAATTACCATCATGGGTACTACTACTGTTGCCGGTGATGTATATGGCGGTGGCGCTTTAGCCAGTATGGATACAAGTGGCTCTGCGGTGGTCAACCTGATTGGCGGCACTATCAATGGCAATGTCTATGGAGGCGGTCAGGGACGTCTGCCAGGAGGGAAGGATGCCAACAATCACGACCTGCCTGAGGTAGCAGCACTGGTCGGTAGCACATCAGTGAATCTGAATGGAGTAGAATATAGTACAATCGAAGCTACACGTGCTCTATATACAAGCTGGGGGTTAGAGTCTGCGTCCACTGATGCTCCTTATTTAGTGCCAGATAATAATAAGGGATGTGTTGTGAAAGGTAGCATCTTTGGTTGCAACAACTATAACGGCACTCCGAAGGGCACTGTGAAGGTACATATTTATAAGACCCAGAACGCTAGTGCTTCACGTATCACCAATCCTGCCGAGGGTGAAAAGACAGCCAAGGTGAAAGGACGATATGACGTGGCCGCTGTCTATGGCGGTGGCAACCTAGCTGCTTACGAGCCTACGAACGCTCTCCTACCCTACACCGATGCCAACAAGTCCAAGGTGGATGATGCCTATGCTGAGGTCATCATCGATGGTTGTGACCGCACCAGTATCCAGACCGTCTATGGCGGTGGCAATGCAGCATCTACACCTGCCACATTGGTAACCGTCAATGGCACATTCGAGATTGGCGAACTCTTTGGCGGAGGCAATGGCTATGGTACAATTACCGTCAATAATGTAACAAAGCCTAACCCTGGTGCCAATGTGGGCTTTAAGGACTATTCAGCAGTGGAAAGCACTTATGACACTAAAGATAAACGCCAGCAGGATGCTTTCGTCAATGATTATGTCTATGGCTCGGGCAAAGCGTCAGTGAATATCTATGGTGGTATGATTCACAGTGTCTTTGGCGGTTCCAACACCAAGGGTAACGTGCGCAAAACAGCTGTTACTATGCTGGATAGTCAGACAGATTGTGAATTCAACGTTGATGAAGCCTACGGTGGTGGCAAGAGTGCCTCGATGGATGCAGAAGCCCAGTTGCTCATGGCATGTATCCCCGGACTGAAGGCCGTCTATGGCGGTGCAGAGGCTGCAGATCTTCACGACAACGTGACGCTGAACATCACCAACGGCACCTTCGAACGAGTATTTGGCGGTAATAATAAGAGTGGTACCATACGCGGAGCCATCACAGTGAACATCGAGGAAACCGGTTGTAAGCCTATTATTATAGGTGAATTATATGGCGGTGGCAACGAGGCAGGCTATTCTGTCTATGGCTATAAACAGATGACGGAAGACGACCAATTGGTATGGAAACCCCGAGAGTCTGCAACTGATAATACAGCAGACGGGAACTATGATAATCTCACGAACCCTTATAGAGATCCCATGGTGAATGTCAAATCGTTCACTAGTATCGGCACTATCTATGGTGGCGGCTATGGTTCGACGGCTGTGATGGTGGGCAGTCCTACCGTGAACATCAATGAGGTGGTGGGAACACCAACCAATTATCCGACTACAGGCGATTTTGACGAAACAGGCTATAAGGGTAAGACCATCACTTTTGACGAAGGAGAGGAAACGGAGCATACCGTTCAACTGCCGAGTCATACAAAAGGTAAGATTGGTGCCATCAACAATGTCTTTGGCGGTGGCAATGCAGCTAAAGTCATAGGAAATACCAACGTCAATATCGGTACGCGGAGTACTGTCGACTATGTCACCAAGGGCACTGGAGATGCATCACCCCGCACTGCCATTCCAGTTGTCGGTGTCGACATCCGCGGTAATGTCTATGGCGGTGGAAATAATGCCGAGGTGACAGGCAACACCAATGTTACTATTGGCAGCAGAAAAGAAACAACCAATTAACAGAGCAAGGTATTCTGCCAAATGACGTATAAACTCACGCCCCTGGTCATTGCTGATCCGGGGCGTGGTATTTACGAAGCAATAACCCACTCCTCTGGGACGCGGGTGTCGGCATTAAACTTCACACCGACCTTAACCACCTTGCGACTATCAGCCTGATAGGGTATGGCATAGCCTTTGGAGTCTATCTGTTCCAAGGCCTTCTGGGCTGTCTCGTCTTTCTTCAATTCGAATACGTATATGGTGTCAGGCATCCATACTACCATATCCACCCTTCCTCCGGCACACTTTACCTGAGTACGGACATAGAAATTTAGCATCGAGAATACCAGATACATCGTATAATCATAGAATCCCTCGGCAGTTGCTGCTTCAGCCAGTTTCTGCTTAAATCCCTCTATGTATGGAATCCCAGCCATATAGGCTTGCATCTCTCGCATCGCCAAATCGATATCCTTTTGTTTCAGGGCACGCCAGAACTTCAGTGCGAAACCGGCCTTTACATCCCTAGACTCTATGCCGGTATACACAGGCAGCAGTCCCTCTACATACCCGATACGCACTTCCTGATTAGGTATGGCCAGCGAGTACATCTCCGATTCAGGATCGTAGCCTTTTATCGTCAGATAACCGCTCTGATAAAGCAGCGGCAGGGCATTCTTCATATTCTCTGTAGGCTGGTCGAAATCAAAAGAGAACACCTCAAGACTGTCTATCGAAGTTATGTCTGTATGGAAATGTTGCAGTTGGCGGATAAGAAAAGTGGGAGTGCCGCTCTCAAACCAGTAGTTTGACAAGTCTTTCTGCAAGAAAGCCCTCAGGAGACTGAAAGGATTATACACTTCTTCGGAATTTCTAGTGAAGTGATACCCGTCGTACCTTAGCTTAAGTTTCTGGTGCATCTCTTCAGGCGAGATATCGTATGTCTCAGCCAGATGCTCTATATCTTCTTTAAGCACGGTGGTCAATTCCGACTCTGTGATACCGCAGATGGCAGCAAAATTCCTGTCCATCGTAATGTTCGTCAAATTATTGATAGTCGAAAAGATGCTGAGCTGCGAGAATTTTGTGATGCCGGTGATGAAGCAGAACTTGATTATCGCCTCGTTGGCCTTCAGCGGCTGGTAGAACTCCTGAATCACCTCTCGCTTTGCATCGAGTGTTTCCGCTTCGTGAAGCACTTCCAGCAGTGGTGCGTCATACTCATCGATGATTACTACCACCTTACGTCCGGTCTGCTCGTTGGCCCGTTGTAAGATACCCGTCAGACACTGACCAGGAGTATCTTCCTGCTCATTACTGCCATATATTTTCAGATAGCCCCGAAGTACGAACTTCAGCGATTGTCGCAAGTCGTCGGCAGTCCTCCTCCCCTTGGCACTGCTCAAGTCCAGGCGAATGACGGGATACTCTGTCCATTCCTTCTCCAGCGGCATGATTTTCAGGCCCTCGAAGAGTTTTTTGTCGCCTTTGAAGTACGACTCAAGCGTGGATGTCAGCAATGACTTACCAAACCTTCGCGGCCGACTCATAAATATAAACTTGGCATAGTGGGCGAGCCGCCAAACGAGGTCGGTCTTGTCTACGTATACATACCCCTCCCGAATCATCTCCGAGAATGTCTGAATGCCTACTGGATAACGTCTCTCTGTCATAGCTGAACCGTATTTCTGTTGCAAAGATAGATGTAATTTCAGACATTTGCAAATTTTGGAGCTTCAAATGCAGAAAAAAGTTCATTGTAAGCTGTCATGTCACAACTTGCCTGCCTCAGTGAGGAAGGTATACCTCATAGGTGCAAGCTTCTCAAGCAAAACAGGTACTGTAGAGGAATGGATAAGTAAGGACTGAGACTCTCGAATACTATTCTGTCGGTGCCGCCCCCCCTATTTGTGATTTTTTAAGAGCAGGCAGGATAATCAGTTCCTTGCAAGGGTCAGCATAACAAGAAGTTCGAAGAACTCAGACGATGAGGATCATAATAATGGTGGGCTCTGCGATGACGTTGTAGAGATATGTCCTGAACAGGATGCCGATGAAGAAATAAGCTACCATCCTGGTAACGACGGTCTGAAATGGTATGCTCTTAACGAAGAGTTGGCACACATATATGTGCCCAGCATCTCAGGTCTACGATTATCGCTTGTGTCAAAGGCTCCCGTAGAGGTAGAGATACCTCTCGGTGTCACAATACCTGAGGCAGGTGAATACACCATAGCACTGCCATCGCCACAGGCATATAGTGAATTCGAGGCGGTTTAGCTTATTGATCATCAGACAGGCACAATCACGAATCTCCTTGAGCAGAACTACGTGCTTAACGCTGCTGTGACAGGTGACATTAACAATCGCCTGACACTGAAGTTCGGAAAGGCAAAAACTGAAGATTGGAAATTAAATACTGGCATACTTGATGTTATCAAGGTGACTGCACGCAATGGACGAGTACATCTGCGCGGCATTGGTGAGGACGAGCAGATTAGGATTTATAACACCAGGGGTGTTGTAGTCTTCAGCGGCCCTGCATCCCAGTCAGTAAATACATACCTGCCTGATGGTGTGTATATAATAAAGAGGTAGCTCTCATCTGCCTATACAACCCCACGCCCCGAATCACAGCTGATCCGGGGCGTGGTATTAAAACTTTACTGATCTTCAAGACTATAGCGCCTCTATCTCCTCTGGAGTAAGACCCGTGATTTCTTCTATATCTTCTAAAGGATAGTTCTTGACCTTCATCCTGAAAGCAGCTTCCAACTTTTCTTTCTCTATACCTTTCTCAATGCCATCTTTATATCTACCTTCCATCAAGACGTGTTCATTGTTTACAGCATCCCAGAAACGCTCGTATGCATAGAGCTGAGCTTCACTCATGGCAGACTTCTCTACAATACTCAGTGCCTTGCTTATCTCCTCGTTCTCCAACAAATCTGCAGGAGCTTCAACGGTGTCCTCGTTAATTTCCGTAAGGAAACGCAACCATAGTACTGCCATCTTCTTCTCCATTATGTTCCTCGGTTGAAACTTCGGCAGTTCAACAAACACGAAACGCAAGTAGTCGAGGCTACACTCCGGATGGTCGACATTCAGGATAGCATAGTCGTGGTAGAACTCCTCGGGAGCCTCGCCCTTCATCTTCTCATTCAGAAGGTTAAGCGAGAACACAGGCTGGATGAGTGTGTACAATTCTGCCCTGCCCACCTGTTTCATGACTGCCTTTGATGCATTCATAATGACACGCTTCTTGAACTCTTCATCCCAGCTCATCTGCATCTCCACAAGGAAATGTCTGCCCTTGGCATCCTTGCAACGCACATCGACAATACTGTTCTTGCCATCCTTGCGGTCAGGTGCCATCTCCGGAGTTTCATACTCGATGTACGTAATCGGGGCATCCTCTGCCAACGGCAAAAGGGCATTGAGCAGGCTCATCATCAAGTCCTTGTGTTCAGCAAACACAAGTTTGAATGTCAGATCTGCCTTTGGACTGAGATACTTACCTTTCATCGATGCTTCTTTCTTCTCGTTGTTTTGTTTCTTTAATGTGCTCATAGTCTATAAATTTATTGATTGAACGCTGCAAAGATACGAACTATTTCTGAAACCGCCAAACATTTGCATAAAAAAATACAAAACCGAACGATGCGAAACATAATAGAAATGTTGCATAAGAACCACAACTTAACGGCAAATAACATGATACTAAAGTTTTGGAACTTACTGCCACGCTGCCACTATTGAATATAACTACGTAACAATAAAGTGAATAACCCCAAGGCGATGGCTCTCAAGATTCCACAGACACCTGTCGCTCACGAATCCAAGGATACGTGCGGCGCTACGTTCAGTCGAACATGATCCGCCTGTACGATCCTATCAGTGAATATCTCTGGCTACAAGCCTCTCAGCAGAAGAAATTGATAAATTGTAAAAGCAGAGATATACACAATAAATAACACGCCCCGGGTCATTGACGATCCGGGGCGTGTTTCCTATAATGCTTCAACTACCTAAATTATAAAATCTGTAGCCTACGAAATAGAACCGACGAAGAACAATTACTACTGAAGCAACTGATTCCTACTGATTGATATATCGGTATAGGAATTAGGATAGTTGTCACGAAGAATGTCAGGAATAATACTGCTTACACCAAGACCAGTGACACCATTCACGATAATCTTGTAAAAATGATTTCTCACCACTCCATAGCTCATGGCTCCCATTGGGTCTGCACCATTCATGCGATGACGTATCCAATAGGTATAATATGTCTCATAAACTCCCATATTGAATTCACACTTCTTGACGCCGTAGTTCTTCAGCTGTGCATCAGAATATATCTCCGTCTCATCAAGAGTCAGACCGGAAGCCATGTTCAGAGCCTGTATAGAACCATAAAAATTGAAATTATACAAATACAGCGTGTTATCCCAATACTCAGCTCGAGACTCTTTTACCAGTGACCTTGTCTTGAAATCATAGATATATACAAAGACAGGGCTAACCGCTGCCTTGAACACCACACCAGGAGAATAGCCGTTCTTCTGGCAGTCCTTGAAAGACGTGTTCTCAAGAATATAGGCATAGCCGAAATTTCCTGCTGTAGGCATTGACGCAAAATTCTCGGTGGTGAATGATCCATACCAAGACTCATAGTAGTTCTTGAACAAGATGGCCTCAGAATAGCTCGTCGACTTCTGATAGAACAATGGGTCGATGATATAATTATTACCAAGATCTTTGTAATCTTCGTAATTGTCAGGAAGTACGAATTGAGGTAAATCACCCAACCGGGTCATGTCAGCCTTATGCTGGAAGAGATAATACTGCTTATTGAGATTAACAATCTTGTAGTTGGTGATATTGATATCAGCATATTTAGTACCATTATGCGTCAACTCAAAACTATTCTTGTCAACACCAATCTGAACCTTTGCCATCACGCGTTCCATATCGACCTCCAGAACATATTTCTTTCCTACATATGGTACCAAATCGACAGATAACAGCGAAGTGCCACGACTTGTCATGACCGGTCCTGATATAGGTATATAAGCTTCCACGCCTGCATTATAGGTTACACCATCAACCAGATTAAGGAACCGGCTCTGATCGGTAATATTATCAGGGACATTACGGAAATTGGCAATAGCAAAGATATTATATTTTCCGACCTTAATCTTTAATGACGATATGACATAAGACATATCGTACTTATTACCAGCAAGCTCTTTATCCTGAGTGGGATTATCAGCTGTCAACTTGTCGACAAACTGCCCTGTAACAGCATCAAAAAGGAAAAACTCAATATGGCTGATAGTATACTCATTCTGGAAATACTCATCTGCAGCTCTTGTACCGCCATTCACATTAAGCTTGAATGTCAGCTCTACACTGTTCTTGTCAGTAAGGATATCATCCCCGACCAGATCCTCTAAAATAGAGTCGAGTGTATCGAAGTCTGCCAAGGGTGAATCAGTCAGGATTGCCTGTACTATTCCGTCTTTAACAACATAAGTACGAGGAATACCGCTGGTGGCGAATTTGTAATACAGTTTCTTGTCGTTTGAGGCATATACAGGCATTGAGAGTCCGTATTTTCCCCAATACTCCATCGCTTCCTCAGTAGACTGGCTACGCGGCACGTTCAGCACAGGAACCACCTCCTTATACTTGTCATAGATGCGCTGCAATACAGGAAACTCCTCACGGCAGTCAGGACAACCGGTATCAAAGAAGTTAAGCAGATACACCTGATCCTTGAGCGACGAGGCCGACAATGTCACCCCTCCGTCACCTGTGAGTAAGAAATCAGGTACTGCCTCACCCACTTTCACCACGTCAGTAAGGGTACGGTCTCCTACCTCTTCACTCTGACAAGCAGACAGCATGAAGACCGCAAGACCCAAGAAGAACTGTGGCAGATATGATATGACGTATCGCTTCACGGCACTACAGTTTTAAGTGATTCTTAGCCCTGAGTCGCCAGGAGTTGACTCGGAGCTGGATAAGCTGATTAAGATCGTCTGAAAGGATAAAGACAACGGTATAGAAGTCTTGCCTGTCAAGATATTCCTGAACGGACATAGGACTACCGTCATTCCTATATAGAGAACCTAGCATGCCAATATATTCCGGTAAAGAGATATCGAACACTTCTTCTCCTGTTTCCTTCTTCTCTAGAATAAGGCGACAGTCGGTATCCTCCATCAGTCGCAGAGTATTGATATTGTAACTTACTCCATGCAACTCACCGTATTCAGGTTCCTCGACAGTAACGGAACTCTTCTCGAAAGGCAAATAGGTTATCTCCCTGTCTGACACTAACTTATTCGTTATGTCCATGACACCATTTGCAGAAACGAGTTTCATGTCAAAATCGTCGGGACTCAGAATATTACTTGAAGAAACAGGCACAACAAGACAAGCCAGCTGATTTGTATTCTTCATCATATAAACGTCATGGGAGGCGTACGAATCTTTATAGTGCACCGTTTCCAGGTATCCGTAATACAAATCCTGTAGACGTGTGGACACACTCGAATTGGGATTATCAACCGACAGGCGGAACTGATCCATACCGCCTCTGTCTCCCGAGATGGCATACTGTCCGTTGGCTACACCACTCCAAACTACAAACTGATAGTCGCCCTCTTCCAGGCCTTCCACCTTAACTCGGTGGCCGTTAGACTTCAGCGCAGACTGGGGCACGTCCAAACGGGAGACATAGTTTCCCTCTGCGTCATAGATATACACTGACACCTCTGAGATGCACTTCGTTGCTGCGTCCACATCCAGCATGTTACGGGTATAATGGAGGTTAAGCCAGAATCCATAAGGACAATCGTCAGAATCATCCTTTACCCATGTGCATGAGGTAATCAACAATATACCTAATATGTAAGCAATCTTTTTCAAAGCCAAACACCGTTTTCTGGTTCTCTAATAATCCATGGTTTCACGTTCAAGACAACCTGCAGGTATGTCTCACCCTCATCAGGAGTATCTGGCACTATTGTCGGGGTTCCATCTCCAAGATCATAAACGCCAGAAATAAGCATACGATAGAGATTATTACGTACAACGCCAAACTCCATTACACCCATCTCTGTAGGTTTATTGTTGTCGAGGTGGCGTATCCAATATTTATAGTAGCAACGATAGCCGGCATCAGTCTTTTCAAACTTACGAGCCTGGAACTTGGTAACGGCACTGCCGGAAGTAGCGGCAACTGCTGCCTCAAGTGCTGTTGCAGAGTCATAGAACTTCTCGTTAAAGAAGTACAACGTCTCGGGATATTTAGATTTGTCTGTTAACAATTCCAGAACACCGGAATTGTTCAGATGGTACACATTATTGTTTGGTTCAACCAGAGCCCTGAACAACACACCTGTGGAATAGCCGTTCTTCTGAGCCGGTGCAAGAGCACAATTCTCAAGACAATAGGCTATGTTATAGTCTGGATCAGATTTAACCGCATTGAATGACCTCCATCCGATAGCTTCTGCGTTAGTGTATTGAGGAGCGAAATTAACATAGAAATAATCCTGATTTGTAAAAGAAGCGGCATCAATAGTCTTTTTGAAGAAATATGGATCGATGACATATCCGTTAACATCGGTTACGTTGCCGAAGTTCTTTGTAACATCCCATTCCGGCTCCTGCAGTGTAGTAAGAACCGACGTATGACGGTAGCTATAGTAAGTAGTGGCCAAGTTGACAATGAAATATCCGTCGAATGTAACCGTTGCATATTTCGAACCATTCTTGTCGGTCAACTCAAATTTCTCTGCACGTTTGGCAATATCAAGTCGGGCAAGTACGCGCTCCAATGTAATATTGATTGTGTTTATACCGTCGGCACTGTTTCTTGTGATAGTTACATCCAAGTTGGCAGATGCCCTGTTTGTCATGACAATACCTCCGGAGATGTCCTCTATGAGTGCCTTCTTATATGTTTCTTCGTCGACATCGGCAAGGAACTCTGCCTCAGTTTTCTTATCAATCACACGGTCTGTGTTTGCCGTTACAAAAATATCATATCTTCCCTGAGGTACAGAAATCGGGTCTGTGTCGTAAATTACATAACCTGAACCAGTACCGTCGGTTCCAGCGAATTTTATGCCAGTAAGCGTGAAGGTCCTTGCGAACAGTTTAGTCGCACTGTCGAAGAGATACACTCTAACTTTGTTTACCTGGTACTCGTTGGCAGTACCACGCAAGTGTTCATAACTGTCCTCTGCACTTCGCGTTGCAGTAGATGAGTTACTCTGTAGTTTGAAAACCACATTGACATTACCCTCTGATTCCTCCAAATTGCCATTGCCAGTTGTTGGTTCCTCGCTCTGGCCGCAGCTGCATAGGAAAGCAGCGGCTAAGAATAGTGGAAATAAGAATTTTCTCGTTTTATACATATGTCTTTAGTTTTTAATTGTTTTTCTGTATCTTCTTGAACTCCTCAAGCTGTTGTGTAGCTTCCTTCAGACCCTGTCGGCTGGCCTGGTCAACAAGTTGCCTAGCCTTTTCGATATCGCCCTTAAGATAAGCCACAATTCCCAGGTTCATCGTCTTCTCTGGACAATTATTTACCTTATTGAGGTATTCTGCTGCTTCGTCGGCCTCGCCTTTCCTGAGAGCCAGACAAGCCATCGTCAGGTTGATGTATGAATCCTTTGGATAGAGCAGATAAGCCTTGCGGATGATAGAGTAATATTTCTCCTGGTTGTCTGCATACTTGTCAGCCAGTTTATATATCTCATTAAGATTGAGGTTGATTGGACGTGTCTCAAAAACCACCTCAGACTCCTCTACCGTAAACGGTCTTACAGTATAAGTTACGGTATAATTGGTACATCTGAGTGACGGGTAAACATTTTTCAAGATATAGGCATAACCCTGCGGTGCCTCGCTGCGCATACGTTTTTCCTTTACATCAGGATCAAGCGATGATGAGGCAATGCTGAGAAGCGTGCTATGTTGAGGAACTGAGCTGTTTTCCCTGAGATATTTCAACAGTCCGTCCCAGTTCTCACCTCTACCACGAGCCTCCATCCTTATGCCCTTGACCATACCGACACGCTGCAGATACTGACGGAGAGCTTCGGTACGATTCTCACTAAGCATAACGTTATGAGGATATGTTCCTTCTGGTGATGCATATCCCTCCACAGTCATCTTCTGGATGGTTACGTTAGAGTCATTCTTAACAATGTTCACGGAATTATGTATCTTCTGCAACTCAGCAGGATTATTCATATAGTCGGGCAAGATATCCCATTTGTTAACCACAAAGCAGAGATAGGCAGAACCCTTTTCCTCACGCACCTTTACGCTCTTGTCGGCAGGTGGAAGAAGATATACCGGGAAAAGTTTTATAGGAGACGCTTTTTTCTTCTTCTCAAATGAAGCCACAATTTCCTCTCCTCTGTCCTTGAACTCCCTGCATGCACAACTCTTCTTCTTAACTACCAGCACAGCGTCATCCATCCAGGGCTCATACTTGATCGTACGGAGGTAATCAATGTGCAGATCCTCGCCATTCTTCTTACGTAAGGCGAGTGCATTGGGAAACTCATCCTTCAGGTCGCGCTCAAAGTATATCTGCTGATTGCGGCTGTTAATGAAAATCAGCGGGAATTCAGCCTTGCGTGACGACAAGGTGTCGATAAGCTCAGGCGAAACAACAACAGACTGTGCAAACGGAACATCCTGAATGGCCGTCAACTGAAGTGATACAACAACATTACTATCAACCACAGCCATGGCAGAACGGTCCACTTTCATCACATAGTCATATTTGCCTTTTCTTGTTTTATTGTCTGGCAACATTGATGCTGCAACGGTCATCGGAACCAGCAGAAACAAAAGCGTTGCAAAATAGATATTTATCTTCATTTTTACAGAGTGATAAAGTTAAAAAACATATATGATGCTTAATCCCAGCCTTGAGATACCTATATAATTATAATTACCGGAATCTTTCAGGATGCCACATGTCTCACACGCATATTTCTTATAATCGATATAAGTGTATCCTACACCGATCTCGGCCCCCAGGTTCCAGTGTCTGGCCAAGGCATATTCGTAACCGACTCCCATGCCGCCTCCAACGAACCAGCCCTCATAGCGATTTGGCTTCAGTCCCTTGAGCAAACCAAACGGCAGGGTCTCGTTACCGATATTGAACTGTCCGCCATGCACATAAGGTCCAAAGAAGAACCCGTTCATCACTTGGCAGGGCCAGAAACGATATTGACCTTGGACAGTCCAATGCTTATGGACCTCCTCATCACCTCTTTTCCATGGCCTGATGCTGCCATAAAATTCCAAACTGTTACTTTTTAAAATAGGGATTTCCACTCCCGCAGAGAATGCCCCTGCCACGTCAAACAAAAGATTGTTATTGATGGCGATGTGTTGAGCACGTACTGAAAGACAGCCCGCAACGACCAACAACAATACAATAATATAAGCCTTTTTACACATCTATTTATTTTTGTATCTTAGTCTACAATTAGGTTCGACAAAAAAGGTTTTAAATTCACACCGCAAAAATAACAAATATTTTTTTAAAAAGAAAAAATTTCCATACCTTTTATTCTTTTTTAACATTTTGCGAAAAACTCGCACAGAGCAATACATTATTCTCTTTGAGAAATTGCACCCACGCATTTGGTACAGGTCAAATAATATCGCAACAATTCATCTGTTTTTGCCCGTTTTGCAACAGCCTTCTTATAAGCCTTCGTCTCAACGCTGGTAGCGAGGCCAGCCTTTACACGGAACTCCTGACGAGCCAGACGCATCTGCTCGAGGAAACGCTCGCTGGTGTGCAGACGGGCATAGGCGGCAGAAGCTGCCAGACGGGCGGCATTGACATCACTCTGCCAGTGGGCACCCACGATGATACGGCTGTCGCCATACATCAGGCCACGGGCCAGGATGGTGTCGGCACGATCAGGGTTGATCTCTGAAAGCAACAGGGCAGAGCTCCATCCGAGGAGAGTGTGACCAGAAGGATAAGAACCATTCTTACGCAGTGCGGGCTCATCGGCGGGGTAGAGTGTAGGCTCGTTGAAGCGCATGAACGGGCGCTTACGCATATAATAACGCTTCGGCAGGGTACAGATACTGTCGCAGGTAGCCGTTCCCTCACGCAGAACCTTGTAGATCTCAGGTGTCTCTTCCTTTGAGATCTTCATTCCGAAAGGCTCACTGAACTCACGGATGATACAGTCGAGGCCATAGACGGCATCGCGTATGGCAATGTCGGCACGCTCCTTGTCGTTACGCATCTGCTTGCCCCAGAAATACTGCATGATATCATAGGCGAAGGCCGGTCCGATGGTGTCGGGAGGAGCCGGGCACCACTTAATCATGTCGGGCATCTCGTCGGTGGTGAAATACGCATTTACAGGCTCTTTGTCACTCTGTGCAGAAGCACATACGGCAGCCATCAACATGACGGCCATCATCATTAGTTTCTTCATAATACAATTATTTTTTGTTGATGTTTAGAATTTCACTTGCAGGCGTGTCTCGAGGATTGTTGCCTCATTGTCGGCAAAGCCGCTGCGGTTGGTAACCTTCGTCCACGAAGCACGGATACGCCAGATCATATATTTATTGGGATAATAGTCGTAGCAGAGCGCCCAGTCATTGAGGTAACCGCCATAGATGCCGGCAGTATGATCCGACAGCGAGGTGTAGTTATATTGCAGACAGAGTTCCATATTGCCGGAATCAGGGGTTGCGATACCTCCGTCGGCCATGTTAGGACTGTAGTTGCGTCCCTTGATGAGGCCACGCAGGGTGACATAGGCTCCGCTGCCGGTAAACGACTTCTGGTTGTTGTCGCGGGTGATGGTGTTGAGGTAATACTGTCCGATGACGGCAAAGCGGCCATAGGAATACATTATCTCCGGTGAAAACCTATACATCATCTTAGCATCGGTAACGACAGCCTGTTGGGAGTTGACCTTAGCCACACGAGTAGGCCAGCGGGTGCTTAGGGTAAACTGCTTGTGGTTCTGTTCCTTATCCTCGCTATAACGGGCGCCCTCGATACCACCGTTGATACCCACCTGGAACATCTTTCCTCGCTCGGCAAAGGGACGGTAGAGCAGACGTGTCATCGCACCAAAACCCTCATTGCCGAGCTTATCTGTAGTCTGTTTCATGGCATCGGTCTCAACGACAACACTCGCCGTAGCCAGGAATTTCTTACCGTTATACTCATACATAAGACCAATCATTCGGTCGTTGTTGAACACGGCATTGCTCTGAGGCTCCTCCATCGTCTCCTTGAACGATGAGCTGGTGGCACTCTGGTAGCCATACTGATGTATGAAGTATCCGCCGCGCACGAAGTTCTGTTTGTCGAAGTCGTACTGCAGCCACACGTCCTTCATGTTTACCTTGCCATAGGCATAGCCCATGTCGATCTTACCCTTCCACTTGTCGTAGGTGAATCCTACGCCTACACGCATATCGGGTATGCCGACACCACTCTTCAGTTCATCTTCCTGATGACTGGAGTTGATGTAGGCAGCGTCGAAAAGGATACGTCCGGAGGGTTTTACCTTTAGTTCCGGTTCCTGAGCACAAACAACAGTGGTCATTGCCAATGCCACCGCCAAAAGATTCACTCGAGCTGCCATATATACCATTTGTTAATTAATTGATTCCGTTAATTGAGGGCAAAGATACTAAAAATTCAATTAAGTACAAAGATTTAGCCAGACAAGATTGTTTTAAATATTCTCAATTTAGTTAATTCTTCTTAAATATCACAATTCTTCATCACCTGCACGCTTGCGTATAGAAAAAAAATCGTACCTTTGCAGTCCGATTTTGGGGAGAGACTTAGAATCCCCATGAATCCTGGTGTGAATAGCGGCGTCTTTGGCCGGGCGAAGCGGTTCGTGAATCCTGGGTTCTGCGTTCGTTAGACTTGCAACCGGGTTTAGACTCTCGGATGTGGGTTCATGCGCGTACATAAATTATTAAGTTAAACTGTTTTTTAGTAGTAAAATTAAATTTTAAAATGAACACTTTAAGTTACAAGACTATTTCCGTGAACAAGGAAACAGCGAAGAAGGAGTGGGTGGTAATCGATGCCACAGACCAGGTTGTTGGTCGTCTCGCTTCTAAGGTAGCTAAGCTGATTCGCGGAAAGTACAAGCCAACTTTCACCCCACATGTTGACTGTGGTGACAACGTAAT
>JAEEGL016265826.1_pt1 | contig 30676 bp, 33 predicted proteins | sample 9134231 | NCBI WGS metagenome assembly JAEEGL01 (sample SAMN16246548, study PRJNA631951) | gut metagenome | biome: gut microbiome; feature: rumen; material: fiber-attached | host: Bos | place: Iran: Karaj | collected 2018-10 | reverse complement strand
GATCGTGCTGACCTTCGTTCCGTTGATCTTTGCGGCCAGGGAAAGAAAAGCAGGAAAATGATCTTCTAGAAAGATCGATGAAAAGGAAGGAGGGCAGGTATGATCGATATCTGCAAAAAGGTGAGCAGTGTGCGTGGAGCACTGGCGCTTAGGGGAAGGATCGAGCAGATCGTTGACCAGGTCTGGGAGGAAGGGCTGAAGAATTTATGCTGGCTGGGTATCGGCGGGACATGGGCCAGCTGCCTCCAGGCTGTCTGCCACATGAAAGAACGTTCCTGCCTGGAAACCTTTGCCATCAATGCAGCGGAGTACTGCACCACAGGCGATCAGCGGATCAGCGAGGGTACCTGCATCATCTTATCATCTGTATCAGGAACCACGAAGGAGATCGTGGAAGCGGTGGAAAAAGCAAAGACCGCCGGAGCCAGGATCCTGGGGTTCATCGACAATGCGGATGCGGAACTTGCGACTCTCGTGGATGCGTGTATCACATATCCGGGCAATGAGCAGCTGAAGTTCTTCATGGCGGCAGATCGGTTCATGCAGCATGAGGGTGTGATGCCTGAATATGATGCGATGTATGCGCAGTTCGATCAGTACCTTCCGGAAGCGTTGGTCGCTGTGGAACAGGAGGCAGACGATTTCGCACGGGCTTTTGCTGAAGCCCATAAGGCGGATGCCCTGCACTATTTTGTCGGCGCGGGGACCCTGTATGGGGCGACCTACTCTTATGGCATGTGCTATTGGGAAGAGATGCACTGGCTGCGCACCAAGTCCATCCATGCGGCGGAATTCTTCCACGGGATGCTGGAGATCGTGGAAGAAGATACCCCGGTCACTGTATTTATCGGAGAGGATGCGCAGCGGCCGTTGGGAGAGCGCGTGGCACGATTCCTGCCCAAAGTTTGCCGGAACTATACGGTGATCGACACGAAGGATTATGGACTTCCTGGCATCGATGCGAAGTATCGCCCGGCCGTGTGCCATCTGGTGATGCATGCCGTCACAAATCGGATCGATGCACACTTGGTGGAACTTACCGGACATGACATGAGCCTGCGGCGCTATTATCGCAAGATCGAGTATTGAGGTGTATCATGAAGATCGGTTGTGTTGGTGATAATTGTATCGACTATTATGATGAGACCGGCCAGGCCTTTCCTGGCGGCAATCCGGTCAATGTAGCGGTCTACGTGCGCCGGCTGGGCGGAGAAGCGTCCTATGTAGGCGCGGCCGGCACCGATGCCTATGGCGCGCTGCTGGTGCAGGCACTCAGGGACAAGGGGATCGACGTCAGCCATGTGCACGTGCAGCCGGGAAGCACCGCCATCAGCCATGTCACCATGAGGGATGGAGATCGTGTGTTTGGAGCGTATGATGAAGGCGTGCTGGCAGATTTCCGACCCGGAATGCAGGATGTGGAGTTCCTCTGCAGCCACGACCTGGTGGTCAGCGCGCTTTGGGGCCATGCGGAGCAGTCCTTCGCCTCTATCCATGCCCGTGGCGTGCCTACGGCCTTCGATGCGGCGGAGCGCCCGTTTGCCACAGCTGCGCAGGTCGCGATCCCGTATACGACATTGTTTTTCTTCTCTGATGATGAGAGCGATGAAACTGAACTGTGCAAAACATTGCAGACACTGCATGCTTCGGGGCCGAAGGTCGTCATTGCGACACGGGGCAGCAAAGGCAGCCTGGCATACGATGGTGCCGACTTCTATCGATATGGGATCGTGCCTTGTGAGGTTGTGGATACCATGGGTGCGGGCGACAGCTACATCGCGGGTTTTCTGATGGCCTGGCTGGCACAGCGTCCGATCCAGGAATGTATGGAGGCGGGAGCCACGAATTCTGCGGTCACCATAGGATACAGCGGTGCGTGGCAATAAGGACACAGGGCATGGAATTTCAGGATCTTTTACGGCCGACATCGTCCCGACTGGAATTTCGGGAAGAAGGCTATTATATCTGGTGCGGCAGCATGTTCCGATGGAGGGACACTTATTATCTCGCCTATTCCCGCTGGAAAAAGGCGTATGGATTCGATGGCTGGGTCACCCATTCGGAGATCGCGCTGGCAAAGAGTGATACGGCGGACGGTCCGTTCCGGCCGGTGAAAAAAATCTTTCCGATCGAAGGAGGTTCCGGTTGGGACAGGGATTGCGCGCACAACCCTACCGTGATCCTGTGGCAGGACCGCATCGTGCTCTATTATATGGCCAATTATGGCAATGGAGCATACTGGGATCATCGCAACCACCAGCGGATCGGCGCGGCATGGACCACGGATCCGGAGGGCGCCTGGCACAAAAGCGATGGGCCGGTCATCGATATCTCGCCCGAAGGAGTCGATTCCTTGATGACGTCGAATCCCACCGCCTGTGTGACCCCGGAAGGTCGGATCCTGATGGTGTACAAGGCGGTGTCTAAATATGGGGCGATGCCCAAAGGCGGCGACGTGATCTGTGCCGCGGCCATCGCGGAGGATCCGATGGGACCCTTCACGAAGTTCGGCGAGCCGTTGATGGTGAATCCGGAGAATGGCTGGTCCGTGGAGGATCCGTTCATCTGGTACGATGCGAAAGAACGCCGTTACTATGCCTTGGTCAAGGATTTCCAGGGGTATTTCACCAAGGCACAAAAGGGCAGCACCGCACTGTTCACTTCTGTCGACGGAAGGACCTGGCAGCCCGCCGCTCATCCTTGGGCTTACGAGCGGGTGATCGCTTAGCGCGACCGCGTACAGCCGGTGGACAATCTGGAACGGCCGCAGATCTTCTTTGAAGAGGGGCGGCCAACATACCTTCTATGTGCGGCCAGAGTCCGCGAAGGGGACGAGGATACCTTCAATATCCGGATCCCGCTGCAGTCAGGAGAATAAAATGAGTGTTTTTGAAACGATCGTCCACAAGACCGAGATCTGCGTGGTCGGGGGCGGCTTGTCCGGCATGTGCGCGGCCATCGCGGCAGCCCGTCATGGCAGTCGGGTCCTGTTGATGCAGGACCGCCCGGTGCTGGGCGGCAATGCCTCCAGCGAGATCCGCATGTGGGTGTGCGGCGCGCATGGCAGGGATCACGCGGAGACAGGTCTGATCGAGGAATTCAAGCTGGAGAACCTCTACCGAAACCCGGATATGAACTACTCGGTGTGGGATGGGATCCTGTATGAAAAAGTCCGTTTCCAGCCGGGCATCGAACTGCTGCTGAACTGTTCCTGCCTGGATGCGGAGATGGACGGGGATCGAGCCTTAAGCGTCACGGGCTGGCAGATGACGACCCAGACGTACCACAAAGTCGAAGCGCAGATCTTCATCGACTGTTCCGGTGACAGTGTGCTGGCGCCGCTGACCGGCGCCTTGTACCGCATGGGCCGGGAGAGCCGGGAAGAATTCGGTGAAGACATCGCCCCGCTCCGGGCGGACAAAAAGACCATGGGCATGAGCTGCATGATCCAAGCCCGCCAGGAGACCACACCCAACGAGTTCATCCCTCCGAGGTGGGCGTACAAGATCACCGAAGAGGACCTGATACACCGCATGCCGGACATGGCGCAGCCGACGGAAAATTTCTGGTATCTGGAGCTGGGCGGAGAAAACGACGCGATCCACGATACGGAATGGCTGCGGGATGAACTGCTGAAAACGGCTTACGGCCTGTGGGACTATCTGAAGAACGATCCTCAGCAGAAGGAAAAGAACAAGTACTGGCATCTGGACTGGGTCGGTATGCTGCCCGGCAAGCGTGAAAGCCGCCGCTATGTAGGCGACTATATCATGACCCAGCACGACGTGCGCGCGGAAGGCCGATTCGAGGACCTGATCGCTTACGGCGGCTGGACGATGGACGACCATCACCCGGCCGGTTTCCGGACGTCGGAACCGCCGAACATTTTCCACCCGGCGCCCTCACCCTATGGCATCGCGTATCGCTGCTTGTATTCCAAGAACATCGAGAACCTGATGTTTGCCGGCCGCAACATCTCCGTGACCCACGCCGCCATGAGTTCGACCCGGGTCATGGCCACCTGTTCTTTGCTGGGACAGGCCGCCGGTACCGCCGCATATTTGGCCGTGGCGCACGAAACCACCCCACGCGGCGTATATCAGAATCACTTAAAAATCCTGCAGGAGACCTTGATGGACGATGATTGCTGGCTGCCGTTTAGGAGACGTCCGGTCTCGGAACTGACGCAGAAAGCCATTTTGGCTCCAGAAGCCGAGGCCTTGCGCGATGGCATGGACCGCCCGGATGAAGAAGGCTATCATGGCATCAAGCTGCAGGCAGGGGAAAAGGTCGTATATACGTTCGAAAAGCCGGAAGCGGTCGCGCAGGTCCGCCTGGTCTTCGACAGTGACCTGAACCGTGAGACGGAGCCGGAAGAGATCGCCAGACTGAACCGCAACATGATCCATAACCGGCCCCTCGGCTGGCCGCAGGCCATCGTTCCAAAGACCCTGCCGGAATCCTACCGGATCTTTGGTATAAAACCAGATGGTACGGAAGAGCTTTTGGCGGAAGAGACCCAGGTACACCAACGCTTGATGAAACATAAAACCGCCGGCAGATATCAGGCGATCGTTCTGGAGATCGTGGAGACTCGCGGAGAGACCTGCGGTCTGTTCGCAAAGGATGTGCAGTAAACATGGAAGGAGCAGATATGAAAGTTGTCGAATTTGGCCACACGGCCTTCAATGTCAAGGATATGGAGCAGTCCCTGCATTTCTATTGTGATCTGCTGGGGCTGGAGAAAGCCTTCTCCACCAATATTCCGGAGAATATCAAAGAGGCTATGCCGGACAGCCCGCTGGCTGCGCTGGCCGGCAAATTATTCATCCAGTATCTCAAACTGCCGGATGGATCCTTCCTGGAACTCTTCGTCCCAACGCCTGCCACCAACATGGAGAGCGGCGGCCCGAACTACGATGATATCGGCTTTGTCCACATCAGTCTGATCGTGGATGATCTGCCGGCATGGAAGACGTTCCTGGAAGAAAACGGCATCCAGATCGATTCCGACATCCGGTTAGGAATGGACCACACGTATCAGATGTGGGTCAAGGATCCGGATGGAAACCGGATCGAACTCATGCAATATACTCCGGAATCCAAGCAGTTGATCTATCGATGAAAGAAGAACTATAGGATGAAAACATCGATCTTTATCAGTTATTCCCATAATGATGCGGAAGAAGTTCGCAAGATCGCGGAATCGATCCAGAACGCGGGTATCGCGGACGTTTGGTATGATTCAAAACTGCGTGGCGGCGAGAATTATTTTTCCGTGATCGCGAACCAGATCGTCGCGTGTGAATACCTGATCTTTGTCGTGTCAGATCACTCCATCCAGTCTGACTGGTGCCTGCGGGAGCTGGAATTTGCCGCCTCCGAGCAGAAGAAGATCCTGGCAGTCTGGCTCAAGGATGTGGATATCTCCGCGCGTGTCAAACTGATCATCCAGAGTACACAGTATATCAATTACGAGCCTGCCGCGATGGATCAGTTCATGCACGCGATCACACAGGCGATCGCGGGTGGCGGGAACACCGGCCTTTCTAGAAAATCAGAAGTGCCGCAGGAGCGGGATATTCTCTGGAATGAAAAGAAGTATTTTGTGGACGTGGCGAAGATCCGGCAGATCGAAGCATTGCTCAAACAAGAGAAGCAGAGCAAGTATTCTGTTTGTTTTCTTCCGGAAAATGCTGTGTTGCTGGGCCTTGCTTACGAGTTGGGCCTGAAGACGGAGGTCGATACACGGAGAGCTGAATTTTATTATAAAGTTGCCCGGTATTATGGTAACAGTGAAGGTAAATACTTATATGCTGCGTTGAAACAGAGCCAGGATCCTGAAAGTGCAGACTATCAGAAGGACATGGACGAAGCGGCGCAGGAAGGCAGCGTATTCGCTTTGACCTATGTCGGGGACGATTACTATTATGGCCGGAATGGCCGGGACAAGGATCTGCAGAAGGCTTATGGATTCTGGAGACAAGCCGCGGAACATGGCGGGATCACGGCGATGTACTATATGGCATATGGGTACCGGTTTGGAGAGTATGGGGCCAAGGATTATGATCTCGCCTATATGTATGCGCTGAAGGCTTCTGAGTACGATTTCCCAAGAGCCTTCCGTATAATCGGTCTCATTTTTGAAAACGGAGAGTTGGCAGAAAAAGATTATGATGCCGCGATAGCCATGTTTGATCAGGCGATCGCCCGGGGTGATTACCTGTCCTACTGTCATAAAGGGTGGGTCTATGGTGATCGCGGGGATTCCGCCAAAAAGATCGAATGCTATCAAAAAGCATATACACTTGCGGAGGAAGGCAAGATCAAATCCGGGCTGCCCTATTATCGCATGGCTTATCTCTATGAAACCGGTGACGGCGTCGAGAAGGATCTGAAAAAGGCTTTGGAACTCTACTTCATAGGGGCAGAAAGAGGACATAAGAATTCGATCAAGTACATGACCTCCACGATCAAAGAACTGGATCCATCAGAATGGGAACCGTATTTAAAACGTGCTTTTGCACTCCATTGTCCGGATGCGGCTTATGAACTGGGCATGATCGAGAAGAATAAGGATCCTAAGAAACAGTTGAGCCCGGAAGGGGTCCGTTATTTTGAAGAAGGCGCACAAGAAGGCGATATGTATTGCGCCGCCGAGCTGATCAGTAATTATTCCTTCATCATGGGACGTGGAGATCGGCATCAAGACCGGGATACGGCGATCCGCTGGTTCCAGTTCCTGTTTGCCAACATGGATGAAAACTATAAGTCCATGTTGAAAAAGAATCATCTGCTGGAAGTTTATTACTATGCGTTTGCGGTGGAACTGGATTATGAGGGGCCGAATCATCAACCAGATCGGGAATTCGTGCAGTATTACTTCAAAAAATCCTTGGATGAATGCCCAAGATTTTTGCCGCAGATCATCGGGTTCATTGTAGATGGATACTTGTTCCCTGAAGAGTCCAACAGTGGATTCACCAAGGATATCCTGCATGCGGAAGAGATGCTGCCGTTCGCGGAATCTTATGTACAGAAGTATGTCAGGTATATCGAGCAGGCGGTGAAAGACGGGGAGAAGGATCAGCGGCAGAAGATCCTTACGGACCTGAAACGCGGGTATCAAGAGATCAGTGAATGCTACCGCAGTGGCAAAGGCGTGCCGCGGGACAGGGAAAAAGCCGCAAAATACAGGCAAAAGGCGATATAAGCAAGGGACACGGCGTGTCTCATTATGAAAAACAGGGCAGTTGCTCATTTTGTGTCCTATTCCATGAGCAGCTAACGGAGTACAGCAACAAGGAAAAAAAGCGCCTGATCGGGCGGCAATAAGTGCAACGAAAAAGACAAGTTCGGCCAATGCAGCGAACTTGTCTTTTTAATGTAATCAGCAATTATGAGAGTCTTAAGCATGGACGCAGCGTTCGTAAACGCCTTTCTTTTTTAGAATGCGCACCAAGGCCTCGCCAATGTCGTCGGGGGTCATGGCGATCTCCACGCCTGCACGCGTAAGCGCCTGGATCTTACCAGCCGCCGTCCCTTTGCCTTCGGAGATGATGGCGCCGGCATGGCCCATCCGTTTGCCCTCCGGGGCGGTCTGGCCACCGATGAAGGCGGCGACTGGTTTGGTCATCACATGTTGGATGTAATCCGCGGCTTCTTCCTCGCCGGACCCACCGATCTCACCGTTCATGACCACGGCATAGGTGTCCGGATCTGCTTCAAAGGCTTTCAAGATCTCCAAAAAGCCAGTGCATTTCACGGGATCTCCACCGATACCTACAACGGTGGACTGGCCGATGTTCCTGTCGGAGAGTTGTTTGACGGCCTCGTAGGTCAAAGTCCCGGACCGCGAGATCACACCCACATGTCCCTTCTTGTGGATATAGCCCGGCATGATGCCGATCTTACATTCATCCGGAGTGATGATGCCGGGGCAGTTCGGGCCGATCAGCACCGTATCCCGTCCGCGAAGATATTGTTTCACACGGCACATGTCCTGGATCGGGATCCCTTCGGTGATGCAGACGATGAGCCGGATGCCTGCGTCCGAGGCTTCCAGGATCGAATCGGCGGCATATGCCGGCGGCACATAGATGACGGAGGCATCCGCGCCGGTAGCAAGGACAGCATCTGCCATAGTATTGAAGATCGGCAGGTCAAAAATGGTCTGGCCGCCTTTACCAGGGGTCACACCCCCCACGATCTGCGTGCCGTAAGCGAGCATCTGCTCTGTATGGAACTGTCCCTGCTTCCCGGTGATCCCCTGGACCAGGACCTTCGTTTCTCGATTTGCCAGGATGCTCATGACAAGCCTCCCTTCTGCTTCTCGTGATAGGCTTTTGCCGCCGCGACCGCTTTCTCGGCTCCGTCTGCCATGTCGGATGCGGTGATCAGGTCCAGACCGGACTCGTCCAGCATCTTCTTTCCCTCTGCCGCGTTCGTACCTTCCAGCCGGACGATCAACGGAAGTTTCAGCCCGGTCTCTCCGACCGCGGTGATCACGCCTTCCGAAATGATGTCGCAATGCATGATGCCGCCGAATATGTTGACAAAGATGGCTTCCACTTTTTCATCAGAGATCAGCAGCCGGAACGCGGCGGTCACCTTTTCTGCTGTGGCAGAACCGCCGACATCCAGGAAATTCGCCGGTATGCCGCCTTTGGCCTGGATCTCGTCCATGGTGGCCATGGCCAGGCCTGCGCCGTTGACCAGGCAGCCGATGTTTCCGTGCAGGCTGATGTAATTCAGTCCGTACTTCGAAGCCTCATATTCCCGGACATCCTCTTCATCGGTGTCTCTCAGTTCCGTAATCTCGGGATGGCGGAAGAGGGCATTGTCATCAAAATTGATCTTGGCGTCCAGACACAGAAGGACGCCTTCTTCTGTCAGGACCAGCGGATTGATCTCCACTAAAGAAGCATCTTTTTCCAGAAACAGCCGGATCATGCCCCGGAGGATGCGCAGCAGTTCTTTCTGATGATCACCAGAAAGACCCAGATAATCCGCCACGCGGAGCCCCTGGTACTGCTTGAAGCCCTCCGTAACAGAAACGGGGACCTTCAGAATCTTCTCCGGATGATGCTTTGCGATCTCTTCGATCTCTGTCCCGCCTTCTGCCGAGGCAATGATCATCAGGCTGCCGGATGCGCTGTCCGTCGTCACGCTGAGATAATACTCTTGCTTCACTTTGACGGTTTCTGACAAATAGACTTTCCGGACGATCTTTCCTTCTGGTCCGGTCTGCTTCGTGACCAGTTTCATGCCCAACATGTCAGAGGCGATCTTTTTTGCTTCTTCCGGGGTCGAAGCCATCTTCACGCCGCCGGCTTTTCCGCGGCCGCCGGAATGGACCTGGGCTTTGACCACGCAAGGCGAGAGCGTCTGTGCGATCTCATATGCTTCTTCAGCCGTGACAGCCAGGTGCCCTCCGGGTACGGGGAGGCCATAATCCCGGAACAGCTGGGCCGCCTGATATTCATGGATCTTCATACTTATACTGCCTCTTTTTCCTTTTCTGCCTGATTCTCTCCGACCAGCCCGATGCCGACCTTCAACGCTTTCAGATTAATCTCTTCGGTCCCTGGCGGCACATGCATGGTCACAGCGCGTTTGATGGACGCCTCATCTGCCAGATGCAGCACCGAATTGATACATCCGACAGCCACGACGTTGGCGGTCTGGACCCGGCCTACTTTTTCTTTTGCGCTTCTTAAAATGGGGAAGCGCAGGATTTTTTCAGGATCCATGCCCTCCGGAAGAGAGAGACTGTCATCGATCATGATCCTGCAGTTTTCCGGTGCGTTTTTCCCGTATTTTTTCAGCGCGGTTTCCGTCAGCGCCAACAGGAAGTCCGGATGCAGCACCTTTGTGAAGCCGATGGGGTCGTCTGAGATCATGGTTTCTGCCTTGCAGGCGCCGCCTCGGGCTTCCGGCCCGTAGGACTGGCTCTGCGCGGTGTGTTTTCCAGAGATCAGCGCGGCTTCCGCCAGGATCACACTGGCCAGGATCACGCCTTGACCGCCGCTGCCGGCTAACCGTATCTCCATTTTACTCATTTGCTTCACGCTCCTCTGCCAGATGTCGGATCAGTTCGTTGTATTGGTAGGTGAATTCCGGATATTGGGCATGATGCAGAAGCCCGATCACCAGTTTCCCGTGCAGTTCTTCCGGCGTCATCTTCGCCGCCTGTTCCATGGTCACTGCATTGTCTTTTTGCCACTTCAGCATATCCACGGCACTTCCTTTTTTATTCTTCCTGCCGTAGTAGGTAGGGCAGATGGAAGCCACGTCGATGATGGAGAAACCCTTGTTCCGGATGCCATCCATGATCAGCTGGATGGTCTGCTGCACATGATAGGCAGAGCCGCGCGCTGCGAAGGAAGCGCCGGCGCCGTAGGCCAGACCTGCGATATCGAAAGAACGGTCCAGATTGCCGTAGGGCGCTGTGGTGCCAAATTCACCCGTCGGGGTCGTAGGGCTGTATTGGCCGCCGGTCATGCCATAGATGTTGTTATTCATCACGATGACGGTGAGGCCAATGTTCCGCCTGGCGGCGTGGATCAGGTGGTTTCCACCGATCGCAGATATATCACCGTCACCCGCGATCACGATGACATCCAGTTCCGGATTGGCTAGTTTGATGCCCGTGGCGAAAGCGATCGCTCTGCCATGGGAGGTGTGGATGGTGTTGAAATCCATGTAGCCGGCAGCCCTGGAGGAACAGCCGATGCCGGAAACGATCACGGTCCGGTCACGGTTCAAGCCCAGATTTTCGATGGCTTGCGCCACATCCCGCAGGATGATGCCGTTGCCGCAGCCCGGACACCAGATTTGGGGCAGATGCTCCGGCCGCATATATTTGTAGATCAGATTGGACATGTTTTTCGTGTTCTTGCTGACGTTGCCGGTGTTCACATTCATTTCTGATCCACCACCTTTCCAAGGATCTCATCAGGTATGATGACGGACCCGTTGTACTTGCCCACAAACTCCACATCGCAGGCACCTTTAACGACACGCTGCACTTCCAGCAAAAGCTGGCCGTAGTTATGCTCGGCCACCACGATCTTTTTCAGCTTGGAAGCTGCTTTTTGAAGCTCCTTCTCCGGGAAGGGCCAGATGGTCACCGGACGGAAGATACCGCATTTTATGCCCTGTTTTCGTGCTTCTTCCATAGCGGTCAGAGCTGCGCGGTACGTGCCGCCGTAGCAGAAGATAGCCACGTCTGCGTCTTCCATATTCACTTCCTGACAGGTGACGATATCGTCGTAATTATCGGAGATCTTGTGCATGAGCCGGTTCATCAGTTTCTCGGCTTCCTCGTTCGAGTTAGTCGGGAAGCCGGACTCATCGTGGATCAGACCGGTGATGTTGTAGCGCTGGCCTTTTCCGAAGGGCGCCATCTGCGGCACCAGCTGCCCCTTCTTCATGTGGTAGGGTTTGCGCTTCGGATCCGGAAACTCCACAGTAGGCCGGTTGATGATCTCGATCTCCTCCGGTTCCGGGACCTCCATACCTTCCCGCAGATGGCCCACGATCTCATCCATCAGGAAGATGACCGGTGTACGATATTTTTCCGAAAGATTGAAAGCCCGGATCGTCAGATCGAAACATTCTTTGACCGTCGAAGGGCTGAGAGTGATGATGGGATGATCGCCATGCGTGCCCCAGCGGGCCATCATGACGTCGCCTTGAGACGGGGATGTCGGCATGCCTGTGGAAGGACCCTGCCGCTGGACGTCCACGAGCACCAGCGGGATCTCAGCGAGGCAGGCATAGCCCAGGTTCTCCTGCTTTAATGAGAAGCCGGGGCCGGAGGTCGCTGTCATCGCCTTAACGCCCGCTACGGACGCGCCGATGGCGCAGGCGATGGAGCCGATCTCATCCTCCATCTGAATGAATTTGCCGCCCACTTGTGGAAGGCGTACTGCGGAACGCTCCGCGATCTCTGTGGAAGGTGTGATGGGATAGCCCGCGTAAAGCCGCATACCGGCAGCGATCGCGCCTTCCACACAGGCTTCATTGCCCTGCATCAATACGACTTCACCCATTGATATTCCTCTCCTTCCGATTCTTCGATGTAAATGGCATAATCCGGACAGCGAAGCTCGCACTGTCCGCAGAGTATGCAATCGGCTCCTTCGACTTTATGGACCTTCTCGTCCACGATCTCCAGGGCGTGTTTCGGGCAGAAAGCCGCACAAATGCCGCAGCCTTTGCACCAATCGGTGTTGATCCTCAGTTTCTTTTGTGCCGCCATTTTTCTTCTCCTTAAGGCCTTTTCAAGCCTTTATTTGAGACTACTATATATCGAATCAGTCAACAAAACAAACACTTTTAATTGAATACTTTTCACAAGAAAAAAGTTGTGATAAGATATGAGAAAGAGAGCTCAGATCAAGGGAGGCAACCTATGAATTTTCAAAATATGGAGTATTTTTTGGCCGCGGCGGAGAGCAGAAGCATCACCCGGGCGGCGGAAAAGCTGAACATCACCCAACAGGCACTTTCGAACGTCATCGGACGGCTGGAAAAAGAGCTGGGCTGCCAGCTGTTTGAGCGCAGTCATGGGCTGGAACTCACCTACAGTGGGAAGAAATTCCGGGAAGCGGCTCTCAATATGCTGGACATTGAACGCCAGACACGCACCATGCTGAATGATATCAATGAACACGTCCTGGGCGAACTTCGGATCGGCATCTCCTTTACGAGAGGCCAGGCCATCCTTCCGCTGCTGCTTCCGGATTACATCAAAGCCTATCCACAGGTGGAGCTTTCTGTACTGGAAGGCAGTTCAAGAGCCCTGGAAGAGCGGCTCTCCCAAGGTGATATCGACGTGATGATCGGGTTCGCGCCTTTCCTTTTTGAAGGTGCCGCATGGAAAACACTGACAAAAGACCGATTGTTCCTGATCTTCCCAAAGGCCTTGCTGGCAGAGCACTTCGGAAGCGCCGAGGCAGCCGGGGAAGTGTTGAAAAGATATGAGAAGACCCACGATATCCGCCTGTTCAAGGACTTGCCGTTTGTACTCCTGAACAAAGGAGACCGCATCCGTGCGATCACCGACCATCTGTTCAATGAAGCCGGTATCAAGCCGCGGATCGAATTCGAGACTACAAACACCCAGACGGCGCTCGCCGTGGCCGCGGAGGGCGTGGGCGTCACGGTCTGCCCGGAACTCTATCTCAACAGCAACTATCTGGCGTTCGGCAGCGGAGATTCCTACATCCGCAAGAAAGTGGATATCTGTCTCCTCTCCCATGGCAGTACTGCCGATAACATCGCTGTCTGCTATAACGACAGCCGCTACTTAAGCCGCACTGCAGAAGACTTCATCCGGCTGTGTCAGGAGAAGTTTAAGGAGCTTTCCTGATTGCAGGCAGTATTGCACGGATCGGGAGGCGCTCCTCGCCGGCCATATCGTGGACATAGAACAGAGTCTGTGCTACAATAAGCATAGTTTTACAAGCAAAAGGAGGCTTCTTCATGGATTTGCATGCCTACAGAGATGTTGAAAAACGCGGCACCATTGCCCGGGTTACTTATGAAGCAACCAATAACGCGGGAGAACGCTGGACCAAGTACGCGAACGTCTACTTGCCCTATGGATATGATGAAAACAAACAGTATAACATCCTCTACCTGATGCACGGCGGGGGAGGAAGTCCGGATGCCTGGCTGGACTGCGCGCAGATCAAGAACGCGCTGGACCGAGGCTTCGATGAAGGCAGAGCCGAGCCGTTCATCGTGGTCTTCCCGACCTACTATAGCCAGCTGCCATCTGAGCACCGCCAAGAAGGAGTGGATGCATCGTGGGAGAATGGGCAGATCCTTGTCTTCCAGAAAGAACTGAGAGAGGACCTGATCCCCGCGGTAGAGAACCGCTTTTCCACCTACGCGGAGGATACGACGCCGGAAGGACTGGCGAAATCCCGCCTGCATCGTGGCTTTGGCGGATTCTCCATGGGCGGCGGTGTGACGTGGTATGTCTTCTTGTATAACCTGGAAGCCTTCTCTGTCTTCCTGCCCCTGTCCGGCGATTGCTGGGAACTGCAGCCGATGGGCGGCCGCCTGGTGCCGGAAGAGACGGCCAAAGTCCTGGCAGAACGCACACGCGCCAAGGGCATGACTGATAAAGACTTCCGCATCTACGGTGGGACCGGCGACAAGGATATGGGTCTGGACAACATGAAGCCGATGCTTAAGGCCATGACCGCCTATCCGGACCGGTTTGTCTTTGAAGAGGATCCGGCCAAGGGCAATCTGCACCTGACTGTGAAAGAAGACGCGGTGCATGCCTACGAGCAGGTGTACCATCACGTCTGGCATTATATGCCGTATTTATTCTAAGATATAAAAAAGAGGCTGTCGCCTGAAAGCAACAGCCTCGATAGAGCATCAATTCTGATGCCGATCGGCATTAACTACTTGTTTTCTGGAGGCACGTGATCGCGTGCCTTCTTTTCTTTGACATATCCGATGATAGTCAGCACCACGTAGATCACGCCGAGCACCAGTCCGACGATCGCAAAAATGGTGCGGCCGCGGATGAACTGTACGGTGGCGCCGAGCAGGAACACGGCGGCTACGAGGATGCTGGAGAGCAGATTTTTATCCATGATACGAATCTTTCAATATAGTAAATGAAGAGAACAGCGGCCCCTGAGATCAGGAACGGGGCCGCTGTTTTGATACAAACGGGAATGCTTACTTGCCTTCTTCTTGCTTGATCTTCTGCTTATACTCCTTGAACAGAGCGATGAACTTCGGGCTCAAAGCGATCAGGGCGATCAGGTTCGGGATGATGACAAGACCAACGACGATGTCGCACAGGCTCCAGACTTCCAGCGTGGACAGCAGGGTCGCCAGGACCGGCAGGATGAAGAACAGCGCGTTGACGTACTTGGAAGCCTTCAGGCCGACCAACCATTCGGTGCAGGTACGGAATTCGACATAGAATCCCAGATAACCGGAGTAGCAGAACAGCACGATGGCCAGGCAAAGGATGATAGAACCAAAGTGGCCCCAGGTGCCTTCGAAGGCCTGGAAAACCATGCCGACACCGGCAGTCTCTTCCGTAACGGTCGGAAGGATCTCCGCGCACAGGACGGCAAGACCGGTCAGTGAGCAGACGATGATGGTATCGATGAAGATCTCGAAGATACCGTACATACCTTGATGGATGGGATGGTCGGTCTGCGCGGTGGCGTGGACGGTAGCGGCAGTACCCATACCAGCTTCATTGGAGAAGATACCGCGGGCAGCACCCTTGGAGATCGCCGCGGTCACGGTTGCACCGGTGAAACCGCCGATGGCCGGCGCCGGAGCGAAGGCGTACTTGAAGATGGAACCCAGGGCTTCCGGCAGGTTGCCGATGTGATGGATGATGACGCCCATGCAGCCGATGAAGTACAGGATGACCATCGGAGGCACGATGATCGAGGAGATCTTGCCGACCTTCTTGACACCGCCGGACAGGATGATGACCAGGGAGATGACAACGACGATGGCCGCGATGACCATAGTGGGCACACCGAACACCTGGTTGACGGCTTCCGCCAGCGTGGTGACCTGGATGGCGCAGGCATCGGTGGCGATATCCAGGAACAGTGCGACGCCATAGATGGCTGCCAGGACCTTACCGAAGGTGCCCAACGCGGCCTTCATGTAATGCATGGGACCGCCATAGTATTCACCGTCGATCTGCTTACGGTAATGAACGGACAGCGTGACCTCGGTCATCTTGGTCAGCATGCCGACGATCGCGATCAGCCACATCCAGAAGATGGCGCCGGGACCGCCGACGGCGATCGCAGCCGCGACACCGGCGATGTTGCCGGATCCGACGGTACCGCCCAGAACGGTGGTGATGGCCTGCCATGGCGTTAGTTCACCTTCGCCGGACTTCTCATGGCCTTTCTTGCTGAAAATTTCACCTACGGTCTTCCGCCACCAGGTCTTGATGCCTGTGATCTGGAAGAAACCGGTACGAATAGAGAGGTATAATCCGGTGGCAATCACGAGGATCGTCAAAGGGATGCCCCAAAGAAAATCTGTAAACTCGTAAATCTTCTCAAACATGATTCATACTCCCTCTTATGATTTGTTGTATAGATCGTTAATAGCTCTGATACAGGCCGTCCCATACGATCCGGCGATAGTTTTCTTTGTCCGTGTCACCCTCGGTGGAGAAGCACAGGATGCGGGAATTCTCGTCGATCTGTAATTTCTTGCGCAGCCAGTCCAGAGACGGATTGGTCATCAGCTCGGCCACGAAACCGAAGGTGGCGGCGCCGGATTCACCGGAGATGACCTTGTCGTCGCCGGGCAGTGGGTTGCCCAGGATGCGCATGCCCTTCGCGGCCACATAATCCGGGACGGACACGAAGTGATCCGCGTGGTCTTTCAGCACGTTCCAGCCGATGGTGCAGGGCTCGCCACAGCAAAGACCGGCCATGATGGAATCCATATCACCTGTGACGAAATGCAGCTTACCGTCGTTGGCTTCAGCCGTGCGATAGATGCAGTCCGCCTTGTTCGGCTCGACGATGGTGATGATGGGTCGATCCTCATCGCCATAATAATCGGCCAGGAAACCGGTCACGCCGCCGGACATGGCACCGACACCGGCCTGCAGGAATACGTGCGTGGGTTTTTCCTCGCCCAGCTGCTGCACGGCCTCATATGCCATGGTGGTATACCCTTCCATGATCCAGCCGGGGATATCCTCATAGCCTTCCCAGGCGGTATCCTGGACCATGACCCAGCCGTACTTCTCGGCGCCTTCATTCGCCAGACGGACCGCGTCGTCATAGTTCAGGTCCGTGATGCTGGCATCGGAACCGAGGGCGCGGATGTTGTCCAGACGCTCCTTGGCGGATCCTTTCGGCATGTAAACGACGGATTTCTGACCCAGGCGGTTCGCCGTCCAGGCCACGCCGCGGCCATGGTTGCCGTCCGTCGCGGTGACAAAGGTGACCTCGCCCAGCTTTTCCTTGATCTCGTCAGAGGTCATCTTCTCGTAGGGCAGCTCGGAGATGTCCATGCCCAGCTTTTGGGCGATGTAGTTGCCGATGGCGTAGGAGCCGCCCAGTACCTTGAACGCGTTCAGCTGGAAGCGGTAGCTTTCATCCTTCACGTGGATGGACTTGAGCCCGACTTGTTTCGCAAAGTTGTTCAGGCTGGCAAGCGGTGTTACGGAATACTCGGGGAAGGACTTGTGAAAAGCATTGACCTTCTTCGCGTTTTCAAGACCGAAACGCTTGACGTCGTACAGAGCCTGTCCCTGATCGTGTTTCAGACTAACTGCTTTAAAACATTCCTTCATGTTTTGTTCCCTTCTTTCTTATCTGCAGGCAATGGCCTCGATCTCCACTTTTGCGCCTTTCGGCAGGGCGGCTACCTGGAAGGCGGCACGCGCCGGATAGGGTGCGGTGAAGAACTCGGCATAGACTTCGTTCATGGCGGCGAACTCGCCGATGTCGGCCAGCAGGACGGTGGTCTTGCAGACGTTGGCCATCGTCAGACCTTCAGACTCCAGGATCGCTTTGATGTTCTCCAGCGACTGACGGGTCTGTGCCTGGATGTCCTCGCCGGCAAAGGCACCGGTCTTGACATCGATCGGAAGTTGGCCGGACACGAACACGATGTCACCGTCGGCGATGGCCTGAGAATACGGCCCGATCGCGGCAGGCGCCAAGGGTGATTCGACTTTCTTGATCATGTTGCTCCTCCTTTTATGCAATTTTTCTAAAACAAGTGTGGATCTGGTGTTTCTAAATGTCATCATAGCACAAATAAATAATGTTTCAAGGGTTTAAACAATAAAAAAGCAAAAAATCCTATTTTTGGTAAATTTGTACGCTATCCGCGGACAGATATAAATAACAAAAAAAGATCGATCAAATAACAACATGTTGCATAACAAGACAGGAAATGATATCATAAATGCAGATAAGATGTATTAAAGGAGGGTGCCATGGATAAGTTCAATGAGGCGGCCGTCCGCAAAGGAACGGCCTGCATCAAATGGGATTTTCAGGAACTGGATTATAAAGGCCGGAGCGGCCTTCTACCTTTTTCCATCGCGGACGCGGATTACCGCACCTATCAGCCGATCGTCGACGCGCTCAAAGCCCGGATCGACAGCGGTGTCATCGGCTATACGGATCTGGATGAGGCCTATTTTTCCGCAGTCCAGGGCTGGTGCCTGCGCCGGCACGACTGGAAGGTGGAGAAGGAGTGGATCGTCCCGGTGGGCGGCATCGTCCCGGCTATGGCGACAGCCATCGAAGTGCTGACCGATCCCGGCGACGGTGTCATCGTGTAGCCGCCGGTCTATGATCCCTTCTATTCTGTGATCGAGGCCACCGGCCGGAAGATCCTGAAAAACGATCTCCTGTGTACAGATGAAGGATACAAGATGGACTTCGAAGATCTGGAGCAGCTGGCAGCCGGCGGGGCCAAGATGCTCCTGCTCTGCAGCCCGCACAACCCGGTCTGCCGTGTATGGACGGAAGAAGAACTGAAACAGGTGGCGGAGATCTGCCGCAAGTATGGGCTCATCGTGGTCAGTGACGAGATCCATTGGGACCTGATCCTGGGGGACCGTAAGCATGTGACCATAGGACAGTTCGCGGAGCTTTACGACCAGCTGATCGTCTGCACCAGCTACAGCAAGACCTTCAACGTGGCGGGCCTGGAAACCTCTGCGTTGATCATCCCGGGGGAGAAGATCCGCGGTGCCTATCAGGACTACCTGTATGCCCGGTATTTGTTCGTACCGAATACGCTGGGTCTGGAAGCGGTGAAGGCGGCCTATCAAGATGGCGATGCATGGGTCGACGAAGAATGTGCCCATCTGCGTCAGAACGCGGAGATCGTACGGGCCTATCTGGCGGAACATCTGCCGGAAGTCAAACTGGCGGAGCCGGAAGGGACCTACCTGTTATGGTTGGATATGACGGCCTTTGGTCTGTCCAGCGATGCGCTGGTGGACCGGATCGCCGAAGCAGGGGCTGGGTTGAACAGCGGCCTGCATTATGGTGAAAAATACGATGGTTTTGTGCGGATGAACGTGGCCTGCCCCAGACAGCAGCTGGAAGCGGGGCTCGACTGCATTCGTAGAGCAGTGAAGGGAGTATAAGATGGCAAAAGAGAATCAAAACAATGAGCTGAAGCGGGTCCTGGGCCTTGGCGACCTGATGGGCATCGGTGTCGGACAGATCATCGGTTCCGGCATCATGGCCTTGACCGGTATCACCATCGCGCTGACCGGCGCGGGCACACCGCTGGCTTTCATCGTCGCGGCGATCCTGGTGATCTGCCCCAACATGGTCCTGGCCGTGCTGGGCAGTGCCGTTCCGGCGACGGGCGGCATGTACACCTATGTGCGTGATTACATCGGTCCGAAGACAGGTTTGTTCTACCTGGCGCTTCTGGTGGCAGGACAGCTGGTCCTGGCCATGTTCGGCATCACCTTCGCGGAATATGCTTGCAGCCTGGTGCCGGGCCTGTCCAAGACCTGGGTCGCCTTTGGCATCCTGACCCTGTGCTTCATCATGAACGTGCTGGGCGTGGATCTGGCGGCGAAGCTGCAGAACGTGCTGGTCATCGTCCTGGTGGCGGCCATGGTACTGTTCATCGTATTCGGCCTGCCGAAGGTGGACTGGTCCGTCTTCAAGGGCGGCATCAAGGCCATCATGCCCAACGGTTTCATCGATTTCATGACCGGTGCCAGCCTCCTGACCTTCGCCACCGGCGGTGCCGAGTTCCTTTCCGAACTGGGCGGTGAAATGAAGAATCCGGGCCGGGATCTGCCCCGCGCTATGATCCTGAGCACCGTGGCGGTCGCTGTCCTGTACGCTTTCATCGGTATCGTGGCCGTGGGCGTCCTTCCGATCGAAACGGTGGCCGGAGAATCCCTGGTACCGGTGGCGGAAGCGATCTTCCCGAAACCGTTGTACTATTTCTTCATCGTGGGTGGCGGCATGTTCGCGGTTGCCTCCACGCTGAACGCGACCTTCACCTGGTGCACCAAGGGCCTGTTGATCGCGGCGGAAGAAGGGTGGCTGCCGAAAGCGGCGGCCAAGATCAGCCGCAGGGGCACCCCGTGGGTCCTGCTGATCATCTTCTACATCATTGGTGCGATCCCGATCCTGACCGGGCTGGACATCAGCACCATCGCCCGCCTGGGCAACGGTGTGTCCTTGGTCTACGTCCTGTTCCCGATCTTCACCGGCTACCTGATCTACAAGAAAAATCCGGAAGCCATGCGCAATTCGACGTTCAAGGTCGGACCGGCGGCACTGTTCATCCTGACCACCGTGGCGCTGATCGGGTACATCATCGCGGCGATCCTCAACTTCGGCGATATCACCAGCGCCTGGCAGATGATGCTGATCTACAGCGCGGTCGTCATCCTGTATGCCTTCCTGCGTGAGCGCTATATGAAGAAAAAATGATCACGAAAACGACGTTGTACGAGCAGGTCGCCCGTGGGATCCTGGACAAGATCGCGGCAGGCGTCTACCGCAAGGGCGATATGCTGCCCTGTGAAAAAGAATTGATGCAGGTCACGGGCGTCAGCCGGGTGACCGTACGGGAAGCCCTGCGCCGCCTGGCGGAGATGGGTGCGATCGAGACCTACAAAGGCAAGGGAAGCATCGTCATCGTGGATGGGGGCTCTCTGCAAAACACAGAGGAAGTCCGCAGTAGCACAGAAAAATACCGGGCCGAGTTCATGGACTCGACCCGGGCCAGACTTTTGATCGAACCGGAGATCGCCAAAGAAGCCGCAGCCACAGCCACGGCGGAAGATCTGGAGATCCTGGAGCAGACGCTGCCCAGCCGGGGGCGGTACGCCTCCCGCCTGATGGATGATTTCCACCTGGCGCTGGCGAAGGCCACGCACAACCAGCAGATCCAGAAGATCATGGAGGCGATCGTGCAGGCGGAAGCCCAGTTCGGTTCGTCAGAACACTTCGTGCTGACAGTGCCAGAGCAGCAAAAAGCCGTTATGAAAGAAGTCGCCGCCCAGCACCGGAAGATCTTCGAGGCGGTGCGGGACCGGAACGGAGAATTCGCCAACTTCTATATGAAGGAGCACATCCTGTATCTGACAAAGCGCTATGAGGAATATTTCAATTGGATCCTAGGGGAGGAAACACAATGATCCACAAACGGATCTTAACGGACTAAGCTACAGGTTTCGTTGCCTGCGAACGTGCCATGGTCCAGATCATTGATACGTAACACTCCATCGGAATCCTCGATGCGCACCGCGCGCAAGAGGATTCCTTTTTTATCGGTCACGATGCGGAAACCGGGGGTGAAGGTGAAGAGCAGCCGGTCGTTGATGAAGGCTTTCGCCACGTCGCCGGTCTTCTCCACGGTATAACGATCCTCGCCCCAGACCTGGGTGTAGCACCAGTCATGTGCACTTTCTACGGCATCCCAGTAGATCTCATCGGGGGTCATATGGACGCCGTACATGCGGGACGTGTATTCCAAAAAAGCCAGTGTGGTGGGACCGTAGGTCCATTCCTTCGGACCGTTTGGCTCCATAGTGAAGGTGTCGTACTGCTGGCTGAAGGCGCAGTCCGTGCCGATGGCCTGGGTCAGTTTGCGGCCCAGATAGGTGAGCTCTGCCACGTAGCCGTAGTTCTCCAGTGCGATGATCGCGCGCTGATAAGTGAGCCCCTGGGGATGGCCGGCCCAGCTGTTGCCGGACGTGCCTTCGTAGACCGGATCGTTGGCGGCTACGGAGGGCAGCGGCATAGGTGTCCAGAATTCATCCGGGTTCTTGAGATGATATTTGACGAACCGGTCCGCCATGTCCTGGGAGAAGACTTCATAGTACATCAGCCGCAGATTGTTGTGCAGCAGGATGTCCATGAACTCGTTGTTGCAGTCCCTGTCGTAGCAGGCGTTCTTCTCGTCGATCCAAAGGTAGTCGTGCACCTTCTGCGCGACTTCTTCCGCCTTGCGGCGCCAGGTCTCTTCCTCGCCGTTGCCCAGCAGACGGCTGATCTCCGCCAGTACACGGCGGGTGATGTGTGAATATCCCATGAGATCCATGGATTCGATGGGGGCAGGGGCACGCCCTTCCGGGGGATAGTCTGCACCCCAACCATGAGGCAGGCCCCGCAGGCGGGCAGCGTTGTCCTCTCCGGCATCCCACTCGCACCAAAGCTCCAGGCAGCCGTCACCATCGGAATCACGGACCCGCCAGAGATAGTCGTCGTAGCGGGAGAACGCGTCGTACAGACGCTCCAGATACGCTTTGTCCAGCTCCGCCAGGTAATACATGTGCAGCGCGTGGCGGGGATAGCAGCAGCCCTGCAGCCAACCGTAGCTGGCCGTCACACCGATGGGCTCCACGACGATATCCTCCGGCTGGTTCTCTACATCCGCCGTCGTGTTGACGTGCAGCATGCCGGGAAGACGGCCATCCGGCCGCTGATAGTCCAGAAAGATGGTCTGGTTGGTCACGGCGATGGCCAGGTCGCGCTTGGCGTACATTTCACCGGCCATGGGCTGGGTCTCCGGCCACATGCTCAGGTAGCCGGCGCCTTCCACCAGGACGGTGCGGCCGTCGAAATCCTTGATATTGCCCCGGCAGACTATTTCCGCCTGGTCGTAGATCTTTTGCAGCAAGGGATCGGTGGTCCGAAACTCGACAGAGGTCTTTTTCATCGCGGGATGCCTCCTTTATGAACTAACGAAATACTGTTTTTCATTATAGCAAAGGTGGCGTGCAAAACAATGGAGAAAAAAGTTTAAAAATTTTGCGACGCGTGCAACATTTCCGGGCTCCCGGTTGTTTATAGGGTGAAAGGGCAAGAAAAGCGCTTGCCCACGGGCAAGAAAACGCCCAATACAAGAAAGGACATACGATCATGAAGAACACAATGAAAAAGATCCTGGTCATCGCAATGGCGATCGCCCTCATCATTTCCTGCACAGCCTGCGCTGCCAAGACGAACGCGATATCCGAAGATACAGAAACAAAAGAAGAAAACGTGCTGCCCGGCGGATGGCAAGGCCCCGACTCCATGGAGATCAGCGATGAGATCCGCGAGATGGTGGAGCAGGCCACGGCCAACAAGATCGGCGCCAACTACACGCCGGTGGCTTACATCGGCCGCCAGATCGTCAACGGCACCAACCATAAGGCCCTGGTCAAGATCGCCCCGGTCACCCCGGACGCGGCGGAGACCTACGCTATCGTCACCATCTATGAAGATCTGCAGGGCAATGTGGAAATGACGGACATCCAGAACTGCGACGCCGAGATCGCAAACGGCGGCCCCATGGGGGGCTGGCAGGATCAGGTCCCGGCTAAGACCGAGGCTTCCGAGAAAGCTCTGGAGAACGCGGCCACGAAGCTGGACGGCGCGGAATACAAAGAAGTCTGCTGCCTGCGCACCCAGATCGTAAGCGGCACCAACTACTGCCTGCTTTGCGAGATCACTCCGGTCGTGCCGAACGCTGAAAGCCACTTCGCCATCGTCTTCGTCTACGAAGACCTGGACGGCAATGCACAGATCACCGACGTGTTCGACTTCTTCGCAGAATAAGAAAACGGGGTCCATATAGATCGGACCTGCCACCGAAAAAGACGGCAGGTCTTCGGGTTTGTACATTGTATTGTGCGGTCCGTGTGATATAATGATCGTAACTCTTACATCGATCGCAGGAGGTAGATCACATGGATTTTACAAATTGGAAATGGCTCAATGAAAGCCCGATCATCATGGCAGACGGCGATATCGCCATCGTAGCCCCACCCCATACGGACTGGTTCAACGATCCGATCCCGAAGGAGGGCAAGCTGTCCACACCGGTGGCCAACGCGCCATTCTATTACATGGACGTTGCCGGCGACTTTGTCTTCAAAGCCAAGGTACGTCCCAACCACCGCTACACTTACGACGCCTGCGCGCTGATGGTGATCCAGGACGAATACGTCTGGACCAAGGCTGCTTTCGAGAAATCGGATTTCGGCACCAATGCCGTGGTCTGTGTGGTCACGAACCAGATCTCGGACGATGCCAACGGCTGCAACATCGAGCAGGAGGAGATCTGGTTGGAGATCTGCCGTGTGGGCGACGTGTTCTGCGTCCTGTATTCCCTGGACGGTGAGACTTTCAACATGGTGCGTCTGTTCCATCTGCCCGTGGAGAAGAGCGTGAAAGTAGGTCTGGAAGCTCAGAGTCCGGCCGGTGAAGGCGGCCTGCGTCTGTTCAGCGACGTTTCTTTGGAATACAAAACCGTGAAGAACCTGCGCGCCGGCATCTGATGAAACACAGTATCATTCTGGGATGGATCAGGATCGTCCTGGGGCTCTTCGTCTTCTCCTTCGGCGTGCATCTGACGATCTTCGCCAACATCGGACTGGCGCCCTGGGACTGCCTGGGCATGGGCATGTCCTATCATCTCCCGTTGAATTACGGCCTTTCCATGACCTTGATGGCCGTGCTCATCCTGGGGATCGATCTGCTCATGAAAGAGAAGATCGGGTTCGGCACGATCATCGACGCGCTGCTGACCGGCAACTTCGTGCAGATGTTCAACAGCCTGAACCCGCTGTCGATGGAACACAGCCTGTGGCTGGGCATCCTGATCATGCTCCTGGGTTTCGTCTTCATGGCCTTCGGTATGGCCATTTATATGAAAAGCGAGCAGTGCTGCGGCCCGCGTGATGCGCTGCTGGTGGGGCTGGGGCGGCGCATGCCGAAGATCCCCATCGGTATCGTAGAGATCCTTTTGTGGGGCGTGGTGACGCTGGCCGGCTGGCTTCTGGGCGGTCCGGTGGGCATCGGCACCTTGATCAGTACCTTCGGCGCCGGCCTCGTGATGCAGCTCGTATATTCCCTGATCCGGTTCGAACCACGAACCATGAAGCACCGCAGTGTGCTGGAAGTCATGCAGATCTTGATGGATACAAAGGAGGACCTGACGTGAGAGAAAGAGAATTCGATATGCTGGTCAAACTATATGACCTGCCGGAGATCCACCAGCCGGATGAGATGATGGTGGATGCGGGGATCCGCATCGTCCGGCCGATGCCCAGCGATAAGAACCACATCACGGCCTGGATCCGCGAGCAGTTCAATGATGGATGGGCTTGTGAATTCGAAAAGGCCATGAGCAACACACCGGTCTCCTGCTTCATAGCTATAGACAAGCAGAGGCAGATCGTGGGCTTCGCCTGCTATGATGCGACCTGCCGCGGCTTCTTCGGCCCGCTGGGCGTGTCGGAGGCATGCCGGGGCCTGCACATCGGCCTGGAACTTGTGCGGTATGCCATGCATGCCATGCGCGAGGCTGGCTACGGATACGCAGTCATCGGCTGGGTGGGCGAGCACAATGAAAAGTTCTACAACCGGGCGTGCGGCGCGTTCGAGATCCCGGATTCGTTCCCAGGCGTATATAAAGACTCTTTGATGATGCCGTGACGGTCTTCAGGATCCAACCTGTAGACAACGACCTGCAAATATGCTATAATGCAGCCATCTTACACGTAACCAAAGAAATTTCATCATAAAAGGAGGAGTTTGTACCATGAGCGATAATTTCAACAAAATGAAACCGGAAGGCATCCCGATGCCGGATCTGACCAAGGTAGAAAAGAAAGCTAAGAAAGAGGCCGATGCTCTGGAAAAGAACCTGGACAGAGCTGCCAGAAAACTGCAGGCTGGAAGATCCGGTATCCGCAAGGATCATCACAACAACAGCCACTAAGAAAACAAAACAGACCCCTGTTCGCCAGATCTGCTGACGGCCGGGGGCCTCTGTCTGTGATGGTTGGTATCAAGGAGCAAACTATGAAGATCAAAGAATTCGGCCATCTGGCCTTCAACGTATCGGACATGGAGGAAGCCCTGCATTTTTATTGTGATATCCTGGGATTGGAAAAAGCCTTTTCCACCTACCTCCCGGAGAATATGGCAGAGCTCGCCCCGGACAGTCCGATGGTACCCCTTGCCGGCGAACTCTTCATTCAATATCTCAGACTGGGCAACGGTTCGTTCCTGGAACTGTTCGTCCCTACACCGGCAACGAACATGGAAAGCGGCGGCCCCAACTACGACGATCTTGGCTATGTGCATATGTGCCTCGTCGTAGAAGATCTGGAAGCCTGGCGCACCTATCTGCAGAAGCACGACGTCCCCATCGACTCGGAGATCCGCCGCGGCATGGACAACTCCTACCAAATGTGGATCCACGACCCGGACGGCAACCGCATCGAGATGATGCAGTACACCGACGAGTCAAGACAGATGCTGTATCGGTGAGATCTCTCTCGAAAAAAATAAAGGGAGTGTGAAAAAACGAGTGAATCGTTTCTTCATACTCCCTTTTTCTGTCTCATCTTCCTGACAGAATGATATACACCCCGATATGAGGGCAAAGCGCGAAGGCATTACTTGATATATCTTCGAGGCCGGCATCAGAAAGTAGTCATTGGGGTCAGAATACTTGGGAGGATCATCGAGGCCGGCATCAGACAGTAGTATCTACGGCAGCGTTACTGTCTGGTTATTGTATCTTGATCTCACCCAGTAGCAGGTTTGAACAATATACTTTCTGGATTTACATCCTGCAAAGCGAGAAGTATTCAGGCCTATCCCCATTACTTGTTAAATCTGGTGATGCTATCTTTTGGAAGTAACGGGTGTCGTTCGGATACTTTCGGCCTGGGAACAGAAAAATCTGGAAAGTAATGGTCCCGATCGGGCTACTGTCTATAGAATCAAAGCAGACATCATAAAGTAAATGGCCTCTTTCAAACAGAAAATAAGACGAAAAAACCATTACATTGATGGCCCAGGGGCTTTTTTCACAGCTCTTTTAGTGCTTATTCAAATCCCGTCCCTCACAGCACCAGCGTCAGGTTGTTCAGCCCCAGCGGGTTGACGTAGTAGGCTTCTTTCACCATGGCCATGACCATGCGGATGCCGATGTGGGCCACGGGGTCGTTAGTCTGGTGCAGCTCCATGTATTGCGTCGGGTCGAAGTGGATGCAGTTGTCGCGGATACGGATCACACCGCCGTCCTCATTCAGGACCAGGCGTACGTCGACGTTGTGGGAGCGGTTGTCTTTGGTGAAACCGTGGGTGATGATGTTGATCGTCATCTCCTCGACGCACAGGCTGATCAGCGTGGAAGTGCGTTCATCCAGGCCCCGCGCGCGGCAGAAGCTGTGGATCTGTCGGGAGATGGTGACGGCGTCCTCTTCCGAATCCAAGGAGCGCTCGAAGCAGTGCTCCGGAGAGGTGCCGAAGGAGGGTTCCAGCAGACTGTAGGCATCTGCGGTCACGACGCAGCGTTTTTTCCGTCGCCAGACGATAAGTGAGATCATCAGCAGTGCCAGGGTCTCGCCACAGACGAAACACAGCCAGGCCCCGTTCGTCCCGATGATGCGGGTGAGCAGGAGCGCGCATAAAGCCGGCAGCACAAAGTTCTGCATCCCGGAGATCAGCTCGCTCAGCTGGACGCGGGTCGTCCCCAGATAATAGTTCTTGAAAGACGTATTCAGTGATGAAGGCAGCAGCGTCAGCGCGAAAAGCCGCAGTCCTACGGTGGCCAGCTCCCGGGCGTCCGTATTCGCGCCGAGGAACAAGGTGACCAAAGGCTTTGCAGCGATCAGAATGATGAGCGTCAGCAGCAAGGTCAGGACCAGAGAACTGCGCGTCATGACGCGCACCACCTCGTGCAGGGAAGTACGGTCGCGGTCCGCGTAGAAGAGAGCGGCCAGCGTCAGTGCGACGGATCCGATGCCGGCGCCAACACAGTAGCAGATGTTGCCCACCGTACTGATGACGGAGTAGGCTGCGACGCCTAGCGTCCCAGAGATGTTCTTCAAAATGTGATTCAACAGGAAGACCAGCAGCACCGTGCTGACCTGGTTGATGATGCTGGGCAGGCCGTTGTACGCCATTTCCTTGGCCACCTCAACTTTGAGCAAGGCGCGGCGGAAGCGGAACAGGCAGTCCTTGTGTACGAAGTAGCCGCCGCCGATGAGGAAGGCGACGTAGTAGCTGATGGTCGAGGCCAGGCCCATGCCCAGCGTCCCCCCGTGAAAGACGAACACGTTCAGAATGTCGAGGACGACGTCCGTGACCGTCATGGCGAGGACTGCCACCACCAGCCGCGTGCGGCAGCCGCCGAGCTGCATGTACGGCACCATGATCTGGGCGAGCAGGAAAGCCGGCGCGCCAAGGATGAAACCGATGATGTAGTCTTTCGTCAGGCCGAAGACCACGTTGTCCGGACCCGGAAGCCCGGCGCCGAGCAGTGTGGTGAGCGGGTTCAGCAGCACGAGGACCAGCACGGTTCCGACGAGGGCAACCATCAGCGCCAGGAACACGGAAACGCTGTAACAGGCGTCGGTCCCCTCCCGGTCGCCCCGGCCGACGGTCTTGCCGCAGACCACCTGGACGCCGGCGGAGATCATCGCGCCGACAGCCGCGAACACCAGCAAAAGCGGCGTCGCGAAGCCGTAGGCGCTCATGGAATCCACGCCCAGGAAGCGGCCGATCATGATGCTGTCGATCAGCATGCACAGGGTCACCGTCATGGACGAAAGGACCTGCGTCAATAACATTTGGCTGAAAAGTTTTTTGATCATAGTTTATGAAATCACCTCTCCATGGATCCGCACCCGGCCTTCATCCGGGCAAGCGGCGTCAAAGGCAAACGCACGGCCGGAACCTTGATCCAATTTGCCGCCGTTTTTCAAAGCAAAAACGTAGGGGTATATGATATTCCACAATTCGTGGCACAGCGGCGGGCAGATATCATCCACGATGAATTCCTGCCCCGTCTGGAAATAGCCCGATCGGCAGAAACTCTGCGTGATGGTCAGTTTGACTTTCATAGTTGAAACCTCCATATCATTTCGATTATATCATACCTGTTTTTTCAGTCAAGAACAGGAATTCCAAGGGAAATATGCAGATGGACTTGCGAAGTTACGTATTATACTTTATATTTGTAGAAAATGGAAATCTATCCAGCTGGAATGATAGAGGGAGGAGTCCTTATGAACCTGTTATCACAGTTGAACAGCCCGTTCCTGTACCTGATCTGCGGCGGGATCATCGCGTTCGTGGCGGTGATCTGCCTGATCTTCGCGGTACGGGCCTATAAGGCCGGCAAGGCGCTGGGCATCGACGTGGGCAAGATGAAGACGGTCATCACGGCGAGCGCCACCTTCGCGGTGCTGCCGAGCGTGGGCATCCTGTTGGGTGTCATCGCGCTGTCCGGCAGTCTGGGCACCCCGTGGCCGTGGCTGCGTCTCTCCGTCATCGGTGCGCTGCACTATGAGACGCAGGTGGCGGAAGCCGCTGCGGAAGCGGTCGGCACGGGCGGCCTGTCCATCACCGGCATGACCCCGGAGGCCTTCGTCACCATCGCGCTGCTGATGAGTTTCTGCATCATTTGGGGCATGGTGTTGGTCATCTTCCATGGCAAGGCCTACACGAAAAAGCTGGCCGCGAAGCCGAAGGATGACACCGAGAAACCCTCTAAAACAGCGGGTTTCGGCGATGTTGCCATGACGGCGATGTTCATTGGCCTGGTCTCCGCGTACATCGGCAGCTACATCGGTACTATCAAAGCGGAAGGCAACTGGCTGCCCCTCGCGGTCGCGGCCATCTCCGCCCTGGCCATGTATATATTCATCTTGATCAAGGATAAGAAGCACGCCGACTGGATCGACAGCTTCTCCGTGGCAGGCAGCATGCTGATCGCTATGATCTGCGCCGTTTTCCTTGGAAAGTTGATGTGAGGAGATGCGACAATGAATCACGAATATGAGAAATACCTGAATACGACACATCGCCTGGGACGTATTTTCACGGCAGCCGTGTTATTGATGCTGCTGGCCGCGCCGTTCGTCATCGGCACGTTCCTGGGCGCGATGCCTAACCTCCCGGCCGCGATGAAGGCCTTCCTTGGTGTCGGCCTGGTCTATTTGATCAGCGGTATCGTCGAGTATTTGATCTACGTGCCTATGCTGGGTGCCGGCGGCAGCTACCTGGCCTTCATCACCGGCAACCTGATCAACATGAAGATCCCTTGTGCGATCAACGCGCGCGACATCGTGGGTGTGAAGAGCGGCACGCCGGAGAATGAGATCATCGCGACCCTGTCCATCGCGACGTCTTCGCTGGTGACCATCCTGGTGCTGGCGGCTGGTGTCATTCTGATGATCCCGCTGCAGCCCGTCCTGCAGTCGCCTACGCTGCAGCCAGCCTTCGATAATGTGGTGCCGGCCTTGTTCGGCGCCATGGCCTGCAAATACTATCGCATGAACCGTCCGGTGGCTTTGGTCACCTTGGCCTTCATGACGCTGCTCTTCGTGTTTGTCCCATCGCTCATCGGTTCCACCAGCATGATGGTCATCCCGAGCGGCGCGATCGCCATCGGCTTGGCCTTCCTCTTGTTCCGGAAGCAGCAGAAGGGCGGTGCGTAAATGAAAGCGAAAACATCCACCTGGATGCCGACGCCGGACCCGCAGCGTGAGCAGCAGTATGCGGAGAAACTGGCGCAGATGATCCGTTACGAAACGGTCTCCTACAAGGGGCAGATCCAGCGGGAGAAGTTCCTGGGCTTCCACAAAGTCCTGGAGGAACTGTCCCCTCTGGTGCACCAGCACCTG
>JAEEGL015075829.1_pt1 | contig 30676 bp, 38 predicted proteins | sample 9134231 | NCBI WGS metagenome assembly JAEEGL01 (sample SAMN16246548, study PRJNA631951) | gut metagenome | biome: gut microbiome; feature: rumen; material: fiber-attached | host: Bos | place: Iran: Karaj | collected 2018-10 | reverse complement strand
CCTGTACAACCCGGACACCCGCATCGTCACTACCAAAGTAAAATGGGACGGCAGGGTCACGATAGACACGTTGAGGAAGTTCTACTGGTTCGACAACTGCTACTGGGTCATCAACCGCATCTCCGACTGGGACGTCCTCGGAAGGGGTCTCACGGAGACAGAGTTCGTCAAGGTGAACGACCCCGCGAACTACGGCACCGCACCGATTACGAAGGACCCGACGCTCACCGTCACGCTGTCCTCCTACTCGGTTCCGATTACCGGCGGTACGGTCACGTTCGACGTCATCACCTCGGACAATGGACCTTGGTACGCCGAATACGACCCGGACGTCGTCACGATTGTGCCGGCACAGGATTCCGCGTCCACGACCGGCGGTACCATCACCATACAGCCGAACGAAGGCTCCGGAGACAGGGACGTCGAAATTTATTTCTTCGCGGACCCGGCTTCCGTCAAGGTCACGGTTTCCCAGCGGGCGTACGGCGGACAAATCCAGTATCTTGGAACGAGTTATCCGGGCGGTTCGTCCAGCGACGTCGTCAGCGACACGGGCGGTACCATCTACCTCAATGTCATAGCCAACGGTGCTTGGACCCTCAACGGTCCGGGCACTATGAGCCAGTCCGCAGGCACCGCCACGGAAGGCACGGTCGTGAGCGTCGTGATACCTGCGAACTCGTACTCTACGCAGAACCAGTTCTACTACACCCTGACGATGGAAAACGGAACTTGGGTGCGGAGTCAGTACATCAACCAGGCCGGTGCGGGCAACCCTTACATCACCCCGGTCCCTTCCCTCACCACGATGCCGGCTTCCGGCGGAACCCAACAGGTTTACATAACCTCCAACGTAGACTGGTCCGGTCTCACCACGTACCCGGCTTGGCTGTCCATCAGCCCGACGAGCGGTACCTCCGGAACCACTCAGGCAACGATAACGGCACTGTTGAACACCGGTTCAATGAGGAGTGGACAGATTGCACTCCAGCACCTCGGTTACAACGAGTTCCTGAACAACATCACGGTGTTGCAGGAAGGCGGAGGTGTACAACCCGTGACCGGTTTCACCATATCGCCACAATCGGCGACGAGCCCGGCTTCCGGGGACTCGTTCACGATTGCCGTAGAGTCCACCGACCCTTGGGAACTGACCAGCAACGACGGTTTCCTCACCATCAGTCCCGTGAGCGGAGGCTCTGGAACCACCTCGGTTTCCGTCACGGTCGGAGCAAACAGCGGTGCGTCACGTACCGGCTCCATCGCGTTCGCCTTCCAGTCTGACCCGTCCGACGTTCTCGCGACGTTCAGCCTGACGCAGGAAGCCGACGCCCAGCCGGGGTTCTTCAAGTACAAGGGAACCACCGCGTTGATACCCCGTGGAACGACCCCGTATAAGAACGAGAGCGGAAACACCATCACCGAGACCGGCGACGTGACGGTTGAGTCCGGCGACTGGGCTCCGTACCGCGAGAAGACCTTCTCCGGCGACCTCTGCGAACTCGGCAACAGTGCCTTCTCCGGAAGGACCGCGTTCACGGCGTTGAGGTGGACGGTCAGCGGTGGAAAGCCGATGAAGATTGGGAACTACGCCTTCAGGGAGGTCCCTGCCCTGCAGTCCGTCGAGATTTACGGAACCGGGACCGGCTGGATTGGGTCCTACGCCTTCTACGGCTGTACGGCTCTCACGGCGGTTACCATCAATTTCCCGAATGCGTACACGGGTGGTGGTAATGTGTATGCCTGTTTCAGCGGTTGTACGAATCTGGTTGAGGCTGACGTTTCCGTTAACAGGAATTACATAGACAACACGTACGGTTGGTTCGCCGGGTGTACGAGCCTTCGTACCGTTACGCTCAGGTCAACCGGCGGGAGCGGTCAGACACTTACGTTTAGCGGTAGCCTGTTCAATGGCAACACGGCACTTGAGACCGTAACACTGTCTGGCTACACCGACATCGGCGTCTCTTCATACGTAGTGTTCTACAACTGCGGTAGCCTCACGGACGTGTATTGGGACGGAACGGTTGCCGATGCGACCAGTATCGGGAATATGTGGTCTTCCGGCTGTCCGGCAATCACGGTCCACTGCTCGGACGGCAACTACACGGTGCCTTCGACGCTGTAACCTATATTAAAATAAAAACAACCGTCAATGGAATCCCAGACTGAACTAATCCGCATACAGGCAGAGAGTGTCAAGGACCTGAAGAACCAGATTAAGGAACTGCAGGACGAGTTGGTCCGTCTCAAGTCGGCACAGCAGGACACCACCAACACCGAGGCGAAACTGACCGAGGCGAACAGGATGCTCAACAGCGTTATGAAGGCTGGCAAGGGTGAAACAGAAGCCCTTGCCGGCTCATACAACGCGTTGTCCAAGGAGATGGCTGAACTCAAGAAGCAGTGGAAAGCCACCGCTGACGAGGCTGAACGTGCCAAACTCGGGGAAAAAATCCGCGAAATAAATAACACCCTGAAGGGCTACGATGAGAGCGTCGGTCAATTTTCAAGGAACGTGGGCAATTATGGCTCAGCGATCGACAACCTCGGTTCGGTTCTGGGTAACGTGCGTCAGGTCGGCGGTGATTTCACGAACGGCTTGATGGCTATGACCAACGTCCTCGGCATAGCGACCAAGGACAACGACAACTACAACACCGGTCTCAAGGTCCTGCAGGGAACGATGGCCGCCCTTCAGGGCACCAAGGGCATCGCCGGCATCATCGGTCAGTTCAACAAGTTAATCACGAAGTTGAAGGCGGCCAAGAAGGCTCAGGAGGAGGAGAACCGCGTAGAGAAGCAGGCGACCGTGGAGTCCAAGGCTCACGCGGGTGCCCTAAAGACCGAGGAGGTCGCTACCGAGGCGACGAACAAGGCTACGAAAGCCCTTTCCGCCACCCTCAAGACGCTCGGCATCACGGCTCTCATCAGCGGTCTCCTCTACATTGCGACGCACCTTGCAGACATCGGCGACTGGCTCGACAAGATTGCCGTCAAACTCGGCATCATCAGGAGGCTGGAGGGCGAGAGCAACGCAATCCAGAACGTTGACGACTACGAGAAGAAGGTCAAGGAAATCAACGATGAGTACGACCATCAGGTGGAACTCGCCAAAGCCCGCAAGGACGGCGAGGAGGCCGTGTACGCAATCGAGGACAAACGGTACGACGCCCTCAAGGAGTTGAACAACGACGCCGTTGAAGGTGCCGAGAGTTACACGAAGGAACTCGAGAAGCAGAAGGAGAACGCCGGCTGGCTGATGAACATCACCCCGCTGTTCGGTTTCCGGCTCGCGTCCGTCAATAAGAAGATACAGGAGCAGGCTGAACTCACCAAGAAGGTGAAGGAGGAGCAGGAGAGTCTCAACACGGCGATTGAACGCGAGAACGAACTTCGTGGTGCCAAGGCGGTCGGAGATGCCAAGGATGACGAGAAGAAAAAGGCAGAGGACGCCAAGCGTCAGGCGGAGGCCGCCCAGAGGGTTATCCAGAAGGCTCGTGAGGACGCCCAGAAACTCCTCAAGGAGGTTGACGAGTCCAACGACACGGAGCAGGAGAAGATTGAGAAGAAGTTCGACGCCATTGACCAGAAACTCAAGGGCTATCTCGGCAACCTGAAGCAACTCGGTCTCACGGAGGCTGAGGTGAACGAGGCTATCCGGGTGAACGCCGAGGCGAGGGAGAAGGAACTTGAGAAATACTACGGCGAGGAGATTAAGAAGGCTGTCGAGAAGAAGAAGGAGGTCCTCTCCATTGAGGAACGTGAGCAGAAGGAGAGACGTGCCCTGTACGCGGACACCAGCAAGAAACTGCTCGACAGTTACGAGGGCGACAAGGAGTATGCCGACAACCTCCATAACGAGATTATGGGGAACATCAGGAAAACCCAGACGGCTTATTCCGAAGCCCTCAAGGAGGTCCTGATAAACACCGGGCAGTGGAACAAGGATACCCAGAAGCAGTATGAGATTTTAATCGGTGCTACCGACGAGCAGTTGGTCCACCTGTACTCCCTGCTCCTGAAAGACCAGAAAAAGTTCAACGAGGAGTGGGAGGACCTCACCGGCTACAAGACGATAGCGGAACCGTTCATCACCGCCCTCAAGACGATGGGCGAGGAAGGTCTGGAGGCTACCACGGAGATGCGGAACTACCAACTGGATTTCGTGGAGAACATCCAGAAGGGACTGGAGGAGGCGATGGAGAAGAACGACGTGAAGAAGTTCCTGAACCTGACGACCCTGTTGCTCGGCAATCCTCCGGTGGTTGACGACCCCGCCCTCAAGGAGGCGGCCGAAAAGTACATCGAGAACCTTGTCAAGGAGTTCTCCGAGGCTATCCGTACCAACGACGACCTCAGTCCTTCAAAGCGTAACTCCCTGCTCGCCCAACTGACCTCCGCCCTGTTCGGCGGTGCCAACAACGGCAAGGGTGCGATTCAGGCCGGGCAGAACCTTAGCAAGTCCGTCAATAGCACCATCACCACCTACGCCGACGCGACCGTTCAGGCACTGGACGGCATCGCGAACGCTTGGGAACGCTTGATGGACTGGGAGCAGGCCGCCCTCAAGCAACAGTTGGATATGGGCGAGATTACGCAGGAGGAGTACGACAAGTTGGCGGACAAGATGGACCGCAGGCTACGCAAGTCCTTCGACGTCCTGAAATCTATCCGCTACGCGTCCACCGTCGTCAACACGGCCGCCGGCATTATGGGCGTCTGGGCTGACACCAAGACCGACAACTACCAGAAGATTGCCCTGACCGTTCAGGTGGCCGCGGAAGGCGTCGCACAACTCGCGGCCATCGCGAGCACCTACTACAACAACGCCTCCTCAATCGCTACGCACGTGCCGACAGTCACGGCTCCGGCGTCCGTCTCCACCATCGGTCTCGGGGAACTCACGGAGTCCCTGCAACAGCAGACCGGTCCGATACGTGCCTACGTCGTTGACCACGACCTCGCCAACGGTCTCGGCTCCTATGAGAAGCGGGTGTCCGAAACCTCGTTCTGACGCCGGGGGTGCGGGATTTAGGCACTTTTTATATTAAAATTCAGAACTATGGGTAATGAAGTAAATACTCTGCCTATCTACGAACTGACGATGGATGACGGTGCGGTTGGGGTGTACTCAATCGCTGTAGTCAAGCGTCCGGCGATGGAATCACGCTGGCAGGCGTTCTCCAAGCAGGGAGAGCCAGCGAAATTCTCGGTTGAAAACGAGGAAAAAAGGATGGTTCTCGCCGTGCTGTGCCGAGCGGATTTTCCGATATACAGGCGAGACGCTGACGGTTTCGAGTATTACGTGTATTTCAGCAAGCCGACCATTGAGAAATTGGTACAAAGGATGCTTGCGAACGGGTTCGAGAACACCTTCAACAACGAGCACCGTGAAGGAACGGTAATTGAAGGTATGCAGATGACCCAGTGCTTCATCAAGGACTCCAGCAAGGGTATCAACCCGAAAGGGTTTGAGGACGTTGAAGAAGGCTCGTGCTTCTGTCAGTGGCACGTGACCTCGGATGAAGTCTGGCGGTCCATCCGCGAAAACGTATGGACAGGGGTCTCACTCGAGGGCTATTTCTCGGCCAGAGAGCCTGTCGCGGAAACCGTTGAAGACGTCCTAAGGCAGGGCGAATAAATCCGTCATCAAAGCGGGTGGGATGTGAAAAGCATTCCGCCCGTTTTTTTTCGTTTGCCTGCTACGCACAGCGATATCAAGGACTGGCTTATACCGGTTTTACGCGATGCTTCTTGCATTGAGTTAAACACACCGACCAGTTCCCCGTCAAGGTTGTAGGCGTACGTTTTCACGGAGGCTGTTTTGCCACCTTTCGCGTCACGATTGACAAGCATCCGTCCCAACGTTACGGGGTTCAGCGAATTCTCTTTGCCTGTTACCCACCTGAGGTTCTGGACGCTGTTATCAAAGGCGTTACCACTGATATGGTCCACAGCCGGTTTGTTTTGGGGGTTCGGCAAGAAGGTCGTAGCGATAAGCCTGTGCGTCTGGAAATTTGTATGCTTTCCGTTTTTTGAAAGGGTGTATTTCGGATAACGCCTGCCTGATTCAGCCGGCTTCAATATTCGTCCTCCGTGTTTCCCTACCAAGGACCTCACCCTCCCGTACGTAGAAGCCTGATACAGCCCCTCGTACCCCGGTATGTCCATCCAGAACTCAAACCCGATGTCCCCTGTTATGTACAATCTGAACATAACTCAAAGATAGCAATAATCCGTGGAACATCCAAGGGGGTGTCGGTTTTTAAGCACTTAGATATTAAATAGTGAAAAGGATTCAATTAAACACAGATATTATGCGTCTTACTCAAAAACTAAAACTGGCCCTCCGTGCCCTTCTCTTGAAGGCTGGTGAGGTCAATACCGATAAGGGGACCCTCATCTACGAGGGCGACCTTGAGGTAGGCACCGCAGTTTTCATTGAGACCGCTGACGGTGAGAACGTGGAAGTCGTTCCCGCTCCGGACGGCGAGTATTCCGAGGCCGAGGGCAACCGCATCATCGTGGTCGCAGACGGCAAGGTGTCCGAAATCCGCGAGAAGGGCGAGGACCCCAAGAACGAACCCGAACCGGAACCCGAACCAGAACCAGACCCGGAACCTGACCCGACTCCTGACCCTGAAACCCCTGTCGAGACCGCTGACGAGCCTCAGGCTGACCCCGCCGACGAGAACGACGAGGAGGAAGCCGAGGCAATCGAGGACCGCGTAGCACGTCTGGAAGCCAGACTTGCCGAGTTCACCGAAGGTCTTGAGGCTATCCTGAACGGCATCGCTAACCTTGAGGCGAGGATTGAGGCTGTCGAAGCCAAGGTCGCCGGTCTTGAGGAGCCGGGTGCCGACTCCGCTGAGAAGGGCGAGGATTTCTCCGAGCAGAAACCCAAGTCCCGTCTCGCTCTAATGAAGAAGAAATAAAAACGACAACGAACTATGTCTTGCACTTGCACCACTTCTGCACGCTCCCTTCAAGGTATCGGAGCACAGTGTGCCCCCTCCCGCCCGGGCGTTGAGACCATCTATCTCTTCGACCACGGTTCCTTCGCCGTCACCGCCTCCACCTCAGGTGATTCCGCGATGACCATCACCGCCATCAGTGCTGTCACCGACACCTCCAAGATGTACGAGTACTGCCTGCCGAAGAACACCGCGAGCCTTGAAAGCCCGATGACCATCAGCGACGAAGGCTTCGTCACCTACCAGAACACCATCAGTATGCAGTTCAACCGACTGTGTGCCCGCAAGCACGCCGAGATTCAGGCTATGGCTCTCGGAATGATTGACGCAATCGTCAAGGACAAGAACGGCAAGTACTGGTACGTCGGCTACGACGAGTACCTCAGCCCGACCGAAGGAAACGCCGGCACGGGCGACGGAAGCGGACGTAACGGCTACTCAATCGCATTGATGGCTGAGTCCAACTATCTCCCGTTTGAGATTCCGGCCGCCGTCTTCGAGACCCTCGCCTCCTACATCGAGACCCCCGCAACCGACCAGTGCTAAACACTAACGAAAACTAAAAACACAAGAATACTATGGCACAAACCAACAATTTCTCCGGCCTGACTGAGTACGTTGGCGTTCAGAGGGATGCCCTCATCGTCAAAGCCAGCACCGAAGCGAAGTCTCTCAAGTACTTCGACCTGTTCCTTGGCGTCAAGCATAAGGACATCATCCCCGCGATGGACAACACTGTGGTCCTCGCTGACGGCTCCGCCTGCGGTTGGAACCCTGACGGAAGCGACATCATCTCCGAGATTCCGCTGGAAGTCAACCCGGCTGAGGTTGAGAAGGAATTCTGCCAGCGGGATTTTGAAAAGACGTGGGCCAACTACCAACTCCGCTGGGAGGCTGGTCGTGAGACCCTCCCGTTCGAGGAAGCCTTCATCAATGGCAACATCTCCGCCGTTCAGGAAGCCCTCGAAGAGGACCTCTGGTCCAGCGGTACCACGGCTTACGGAATGACCGGTATCACCGCCATTCTGGACGCCGCCTCCGCCGTCACCACGAATGTGACCTTCACCTCCGCCCAGACCATCGTCGATAAGGTGGAGGCTATGGTGGCCGCTATGCCTACCAACGCCTACAAGTACGGCTACGAGAGGAAGATGAACCTCTTCCTCGGTGAGGACGATTTCGCCTCCTACGTGGGGGCCATCAACGCCTCCTGTTGCTCCGGTCCCAAGTACGACGCGGCCGCTGAGGAACTCCCTTACGCCGGCAACTCCCGTGTCGTCATCGTCCCTGTCCCGGGTCTGAATGGCACCCACAAGATGGTTCTGGCTCCTGCCCGCTCCATCGCCTACGGAACCGACATCGAGGACTCCAACTCCACCGTGGATTTCTGGTTCGAGCGTAAGGACGCGAAGTTCCTGCTCCGCATCCTGTTCCTCGCCGGCGTCGCGGTGAAACTCCCGGGCTACGTTACCTACGGCAAGTAGTCCAACCCCTCCCCTCAAGGAAACCTCCGGGAAACCGGGGGTTTTTTTGTGGTAGTACCACGGTTTTCCAGTGAAAGTATATTAAATGATGAAGGCATTCAAAGCACCTTCCCTATACTATGGTAGTTTTCACGAAAGACGATAAGCAGTTGACGGTCCCGGCAGGTCTCGGTTCCCCCAAGCAGAGTTCGGAAGGCGGTGGCGTCACCCCCGACGACGTGCAGGAAATGATTGACGAGAGCCTTGAGGCGTACACCCCAACCAACGGTTTCTCAACCATCAACGGACAGTCCATCACCACGGGCGAAGATATAACCGCAGTCGGTCCTACCGGTCCTACCGGCCCTCAAGGGCCGACTGGGGCTCAGGGACCAACTGGGCCACAGGGACCTGCAGGGGCACAAGGAGAACCTGGCGTTCAGGGTCCTACTGGGCCTCAAGGTGCCACGGGCGAACAGGGCATTCAGGGCGTTCAAGGTCCTGCCGGCCCGGAAGGACCGACCGGTCCTCAGGGACCCGCTGGACAGGACGGAGCACCCGGTGCTACCGGTCCTACCGGCCCGCAGGGTCCTGCCGGCACAGGCTCGACGGTCAGTTGGAATCAGGTCGTCACTGGAGGTACCAAGATAGCCGAGATTGACATCGACGGCACGACCACGGACGTGTACGCTCCCGCCGGCGGTGGCGGTGGAGTGCAGACCCAAATCCGCAACGGGCACCTGTTCTTCTACGACGCGAACGTCCCGAACATTATGTCCGACGACGGGCAGTCCATCAGCGAACTGAACGACATCGAGCATAACTGGAAACCTGCCGGACCCGCGAGGCAGTACCTCTTCAACTGGTTCCACAACAGCAACGATTTCGCTGACAACCTTCCTTACACCGCCGACCAGTGGATTGACGCGAAGGGCACCCAGTGCTACGGCTGGTGGATTAACAAGGGCATCAACGCGATGACCGTCATCCCTGCCGGAACGCCCATCTACAGCAACTCCCAGTTGAAGTACGATATGTACGGCTCCAAGTTCAACCTCATCGTCAACGGGCACACCTATACCATCAAGCCTTGGGGCTATGAAGCGAGTGGTGCCCATATTGAGGCTGAGTACGACGGCGACGGTAGTTCCTTCCCTTCGGGCATAGACATCCCCGCCAGTGGTTCCTACACTTGGAACGACATTGTGCTGACGCATAACCCGAACGCCGACAATATGGTCCAGATTACCTCCGCATACGATATGCAGGTTTTCAACACTATTGACGGGTTCACCATCGGTGTCACAATGTCCGCTTCCTACAACCCCGGCTGGTTCGTCATCAACAGGGGTCCGTACGGAAACGAGTACTACTGGGTGTAATGTACGGGTACGCCACTGTAAAGGTGGTCCCGGCTTACGGCGAGACCGCCGAGTTTGAAAGATTTTTGGAAATGGCGAACAGGGAGGGCTGGCACATTGAACACGTCCTCCCTCACGACGGAAAATATTTTACGTTTGTGTATGTATACGATGATACTGCAGAACCTCGCGTCGAAGAGGGAATGGATAGTCAACAGGCTGGTGGACACCGGGGAGAACTGGATGTCCTACCTGTTCGAGGACTTCCAGATGCCTGACGATGCACCCTACGGCGAGTACTCCTGCGTCCTGTTCTGGAACGAACGCCGGGACTGCACGTACGACATCGCCAACGACATCAACGAGACCGTCATCCACACCAAGGACGGAGACGTGAAGGTGAAGCAACTGAAATGCGAGCGGTTCCTGCTGGTTTACGGGGACGTAGCCTCGGAACTCGTGTTCAACGAGGAAAACAAGGATTTTTACTATTATGAGCACTGATAAGAAACAGGTTAGGTTCAGCATCGTGGACACGAAGCGGGAACTGTCGCTCGACTACGAGGAGAACACCAACTCCAAGGGGTATGTCGCTTGGGGGGCTGACAATCAGTACCCGCAACACGTGTCCTATCTGGCGAAGAACTCCGCCACGGTCAAGGCTATCATTGAGGGCTCCGTACGCTACATCTGCGGTAACGGCCTCCAGATACCAGACGACGCTTCAAGGTGGGCTACTGAGGTGAACCGCCGGCACGAGACGCTTGAGGACATCGTGGAACAGGTGGCGAACGACCTGATGCTCCTGTCGGGTTTCGCGATACAGGTCATCTACAACCGGCTCGGTGCGGTCGCCGAACTGTACGCCCTTGATTTCAGCCGTGTCCGTTCCAACGCGAACAACACCAAGATATACTACGCCAAGAAATGGGGCAACTGGACCGCCAAGTACGACGAGTACGACGCCTACGACCCTGAGCGGGTGGATCCAGACAAACTCACCCAGATTTATTTCTACAAGGGCTCAAGTCGCCGTGTGTACCCGGTCACCTCTTGGGAGGGTTCCTTCAGGGACGCCCAGACGGAAATCGAGGCTTCCAAGTGGCAGTTGTCCGATATGGCGAACGGTCTGCAGGCGAAAACCATCATCACGTTGCCAGACGAAGCCGGCACCCTGACGGAGGACGAGAAGACCGCCGTTGAGGATGCAATCGCGACCAAGTTCTGCGGTAGCGAGGCGACCAGTTCCTTCTTCCTCACGTGGAGGCAGGAGGGCATCGGCGAGGTAAAGGTGGACACCATCAAGCAGGAGGACGACTCCGCCAAGTTCAAGGCAATCAAGGATTCCGCACGTGAAAACATCTTCGTGAGTTTTCGTGCCACCCCGAACCTGTTCGGTCTTCCGACAGCCACTACCGGTTTCAATGAGCAGGAGTACGCGGGAGCCTACAAACTGTACGACCGGACCGTGATTGCCCCGCTCCGCAAGCGTATCGTGAACGTCTTGAACGAAATCCTCAAGAGCGAGGACGGCATCAAGATTATTCCGTTCACCCTGTTCGATGAAGAGGAGGAGAAATAACTATGGAACCGAAAAACATAATGCTTACCTCGCCGGGGGCCGTCAAGGCGGTCACCTACGTGAACTACAACGTGACGGACGATTTGCTCGGTGCCTCCATACGCGAGGCTCAGGACATCCACGTCCAGTCAATTACCGGTAGCCGTCTCCTGTACCGCCTCCAAGAGTTGGTGGCGAACAAGATGAACGGCGAGACCGAGGACACCATAGATTCCGAGGAGAACGACCAGTACAAGGTCCTCCTCAATGACTATGTGGAGCCTTTCCTTATTGCGAAGACGCAGTTCCTCATCTGTACCCCCGTCGCCTTCAAGACACGGAACCTCGGGGTAATCCAGAACAGCGACACCAACGCGAACAGGTCCGCTGTCGGCGACATCGCAAAGGTTGAGGCCCGCTACAACAACGAGGCGATGAGAAGGGCTACGGCTCTCTCAATGTTCCTGTGCCGTCACAAGAGTGCCTTCCCTGAACTGGCTATGGACTGTGGGTGCGATGGAGTGAAGCCGATGATAGGCCGGAGGTTTGTCAATGTTCCTTTGAACCTCGGTAAGAACCGGGGCGACTGTTGCTGTGACTGACTATGAAAAAATTCTACCGTGACTATCTCGTAGGCAACCTCCCGTTCTGGGTATGCTTGGGTATCTCAATCGCCCTTATCGTGGCGAGTTGGTTCGTTCCGCCGATGGGAGTAATCGACGGCTCCATCCTTGCCGGTGTCGGCGAACTGTTTGGATTTGCCTCTTTGTGGGCGGTCTACAAGGCTATTGACAAGGGAACGCCGGCTTCAATCAGCCACGGAGACACCACGGTTACCATCAACAAGGAGGGAGACGACAACGCCGGCTCCGAGGGGATTGACTAATTAAAAATTTTTACAAATGACGCTCGAATACTTGGAATATGCAATCGGCGAGTTAGCCGTCCGTAACAATCTCGTGAACTGGTACGGTGCCGGTCCTTCCGTGTTCGCCATCAATGGCAACACCATCAAGGACTACCCGCTGGTTTTCGTCTCTCCTACGGGCGACAATCTGGTCCGTGAGGACACGACACGTTATTCGCTGACCGTATACTACGTTGACCGTCTGCTGGACGACAGTTCCAACGAGACGAACGTCGGTAGCGTCGCCGTTGAGACCCTAAGGAACATCTACCGGCAGGTCCAGATGATTGACTGGGTGGAGGCTGTTGAAACAGACCCCCGCATCCGCCTGTTCCAAGAGCCTGAGCGTTTCAATGACCGCTGTGCCGGTGCCTATATGCAGTTGTGGATTGAGGTCGTGAACCCGTCCAACTGCCCCGTCTACTTTGACGAGACCGGCTATCCTCTGGGCAACTGGATACCTGACGGCATCACGAAGAACGTGTTGGACAATATGGCGTCAAAGCCGTGGGTCATCTCAAAAATCAATGAAATCGGTCCCGGTCCTACGGGTCCAACCGGTCCGCAAGGTCCAGTCGGTCCTACCGGGGCTCAGGGTCCTATCGGTCCCGCTGGAAGAGACGGAAATGATGGTGCTACCGGTCCAACCGGTCCTCAAGGTCCGCAGGGTATCACCGGCGAACCCGGAGTACAGGGTCCTGCCGGTCCGCAAGGTCCAGAAGGTCCTACTGGTCCACAAGGTCCTACCGGTCCTCAGGGTCCTGCTGGTCAGGACGGAGCACAGGGCGTTCAGGGCGAGACTGGACCTCAGGGTCCTGCTGGTCCTCAGGGTCCTGCAGGTCCAACCGGTGAGACCGGTCCTGTTGGTCCTACTGGTCCAACTGGACCGCAAGGTCCCACGGGTCCTGCCGGTTCCGACAAGATATACGTGTACGAGATATTGGACATCCACAACGCGGATACCAGCGGAAGGACCGCGTATTTCCAAGATATGCTCGCAAAGTATGCTGACGGCTACACCCTTTATGTGAAGGGAACTGTAACCGGGACCACCACGGAAATCATCGCTCCGCTCATCAAGATAGACTCTTCCGTCATCGAGTACGCGTCCATAGCCCCGATGGAACGGAACCGTCGGCATTCATTCCAAATCCGCTCCTCCGGAACGCTTTCGTACAACGGAGCCGACGGATACTGGAACGCTAACGGAGGGTACATATACGTCCTGCCGACCGCAACGGCTAACGTGCTTGGTGGGGTGAAAGCCGGCGACGGCGTCTCCATTGACAGCAACGGTGTCATCTCCACGGACATAAAGCGGGACCCGTCAACGCCGGTTGCTATCCAGTACATCTGGTCCGGTTCACAGGCACAGTACACCGCCCTCGCCGTCAAAAGGAACGATACCCTGTATTTCATAGACCGGACGTAGTATGGAAATCACCAACTGCGACATAATCGCCCGTGGTGCGGATACGCTTGCCCGCGTTTATCGGGGGACGACCTTGGTGTGGGAATTCGACTGCCCGGAAGGGTGGTACCTCGTACCTGTCACGGACTCTGAGAGCAATCCGCCGGCTGGCTCTGATTTCGTATTTTATGCCCCGCTCCGCTCAAGTGTCCTTACGGTCGTTGACAATGGGTACCCGGAGGACTCCTATGTGACCATCACCAACGACGTGCCCGTAACAGCCGTCACCGGTGGAGAGTACCTCATCAGCGACGCAACTTATTCCGGCTTGACTATATGGAACCTTGACGGAGGCATCGGAGGTGGCTTCAAGGTGAAGGGAAAGACCGGCGACTGGTTCCTCCGTACAGCCCGCACTACGGCACCGCAGTCCGTATCTACAAAGGACATTGTACTCGGTGCCTACGAGCCGACCTATTTTAACGCGGAGGACGGCAAGGTGTATGTGAATTTCGTGTCGCAGGAATATTGCTGGGCTCTCGGTTTCCGCAGTTACACGGGCATCCAGTCTGACTTCGACGCCCCGGGTGGCTGGAAATGCTCAGGTGCCGGGCAGTCCTTTGACTATGACAGCCACCTGTACCTGTACCGGCTCGTCCGGAAACCACTATAAGTTTTTCTTATGAAGCAGAGCCGTTTTTTCACTCTTGAAGAAATGCTGACCTCCAGCACCGCCCGTCAGCGGAGCATAGAGAACCTCCCATCGTGGACGATTGTTGAGCACCTGAACGATTTGGCTGTTTTCCTTGACGGCATCAGGGATGCTTGGGGAAGCGGTATCCGTTGCTCGTCAGGCTTCCGTTGCCAGAAACTGAATACCGCCGTCGGTGGTGCGACCCGGTCCGCCCATCTGGTTGGGTTCGCGGCCGACATCTCTCCGGTCAATGGGAAGATGGACGAGTTCGAGGCGTTCCTGAAGGACTATCTCAAGGACAAACAGTTCGACGAGTGCCTGTGGGAGTCCAAGGGAAAGAGCAGATGGGTTCACATAGCGACCTACTCCGTTGACGGAAAGCAACGCCGGAAGATGTTCGGGATAACCGTGAAATGATGCAATGAGACACCTACTTCCCGTAGTTACAGCCGTTCTGATGCTGTCCGCCTGCAAGACGGTCTACGTTCCCGTTGAGCACAGGGTTGAGGTCGCCGTTCACGACACCACGGTCCTTCATCACATAGACACCCTCGTCAAGGTGCCCGAATTCCACATTTCCGACATCGCGTCCCTGCAGGATACGCTCCGTCTTGAAGCCTCCGTCGCCACGGCTACCGCTTGGGTGGACACCGCTTCCCTTTCCCTCAAGGGTCGCTTGGACCAGAACGGTTCCCTGCCTGTCAAGGTGCTTTGGAAGGAACGCGTTATCTACCGTGACAGCGTCGCTTATCAGGAAAAGCCGGTTCCTTATGAGGTCGTCAAACGGGAACGCTACGTCCCGTGGTTCTACCGGCTGTTCGCCGTGATTGGGATAGCCTCTCTCGCCGTCGCCGTGTTCTGGATTTTCCGCCGTTTCAAGGTCCTTTAAGCCGAAGGCTTAAAAAAGCCCCGTAGAGCCCTCGTTTTTTTCGGGTGGCACCGTAACTCATCTTTTGGCTCAGAGTGCCTAAAATGGGCTCCGTTACCGTGCACGATTTGATGCTGGGCATCGTTGGAGGAAAGGCAAGACCCGCCGGGCTGTCCAGCGGGTCTCAATGTAAGAACCCCTATTCCAAACAGGGGGCGTCCGCTCCAAGCGGACTGGTGCCTTGGTTGGGCGAACATTATTCAAATATCCGTCACAAAGATACACAGTTTTTCCGACTCCCGAAAACGATTTGGGGAGCCACCCAATCGTGACTCCCCGCTGGCAAAGACAGAAAAGAAGAACCCATCGGTTTGGTCCCGCCGGTGGCCGGGTCTATGGTGAACAAGTTAAAGTCCTTTGATCAACCGGTACGTTTGCTCCACCTCCCCAATCGGAGGGATTGATGGCAATCGGAAAGACAGGAAGAGGTCGCATTGACCATTGTTTCCCTGACTCTGGGCGACGGCGATGTGTCTTTTCACCTCCCAAACCTTCCGTGCCGACGCCACTGCATCTTCAGCGACCTCCCTGTCCGTTCGTCCGTTGGATGGAAGGACCAGTATCATCGTGAACACACCTTCACCGTCCAACTGTTGCCAGTCAACACGGGTCCTGTACACCGGCGAACCGTAGTGCTCGTCCTTGATGCCGATGGTCATATCAGCCGGTCCTCCGTTCGTCTGATGTCGCCAGTCCTTGGGCATCGTGTACCAAGCCTCGCCGTATACTTTCCGTTTCCCCATCCTGTGTCTTGTGGACCTTGAGGGGGTGAGGAAAAGAGATGAAAAACCTGCACCCCCGAGGTCCGATGCAAACTACTAACCTGAACAAATATACAACGTTTTTTGGAACCTGGCCGATAGTGGAACTGCGGACAGCGTTTTTCCTTCAAGCAGGGACAGGCGAGAAAACATTTTCGTACCGGCAAAACTTGACGGTACGAGTTATTAGTAGAGACGTAGTCCTACTAATAACGAGTACAAAGGGGTAGTACTCGTAACAAGAAGGTTCTAATAGACTGTGAACTATTAGTACCGGGAGCAAGTTCTTTAGTACTTGGTATCTACCCCCCTATAACCCCCCCAAGGAGGGAAGCCGGCACCGGCGAGGGGACCTTGGTCCCATTGAGGTGCATTCAAAAAGAAAAACTTTCTTTCCTTCGTTCGTTTGTTCGCCGTACGGTCACCGTACGGTCACCGTACGCTTTATTTATTTATTTATTGATTGATTTGTTCCTTAGTTCAGGGTATAGGAGAGAGATAGATAGGGGTGTGGGGAAGGAAGAGGGAACCTTAGGGACCTGACCAAGTGCTTGATCAAACAAAGTTCACCGTCGCAGTAACTTTTTTCAGGTTATCCAAGTATTTATTGAAAAGTTTTGTTATCTTTGCAGTGGGAACCCCGGACGACCCTAACCGTCCAGAGCAAGGGGTAAGACAATTAAAAGCACCGGAGGGGATGCGGAGGTTAGGGACCGCTGAACCTCTGGTGACTTTTTTACATTATGGTTCAAGAAAAAGCAGTGTTGCTCGACGTAACGACAATTCGCATCCTGTATGCGTCACCGGACAAGACCTCCTACCACAAGGTGATGGATAAGTTCGCTGAGACGGTTCTCGGCCGGAGCCCGAACCTCGGCGACCTCAATGATTTTGAGAAGGAGGCGTTTAAGATTATCAATGAACGGGCACTTGAAGGGCTCAAGTCTATGAGCAAACGCAAGTCCGGTCTCAAGCAGTACCAGAACGACGGGCAGAGGCAGATGGAGCCGATAACCAGCAAGGACCTTGGAGGACGTAACCTATGACTACTTACCATCTCTACAACGGCGAGACCGTTGAACTCCCCACCGACCGCATCCAGTTGGACTACGGGCTCCTGACCAAACTTGTTGACAGCGATATTCCCAACCGTTCCGTCGGACGGATAATGACAGCCGTCGTACGGTGGCTACAGGGTAAGACCTCTCCCAACCTCGACGAGAAGGAGTGGTACGTCGCGACGTTGCTGTACAAGGGGACATCCTCATCCCTGTCCCGGTACAGTAGCAAGATGCCTCAATCCGAAAGCGAGGAGCAGGTCAGGGAGGCTATGGTTCGCGAAGCACGGCGGGCACACAAGGAAAAACTTAACTCCAAGAACAATGAATAGCAACATCAACCTGAAGAACCTGCTTATCCGTATCTGGGACGCAAAGCAGGCCATCAACGAAATCTACGACTGGGTCAAGCACGGGCTCGGGGATGACGCCGAGTACATCCGCGACTGGGCGGACCTCAAACGTGTGGAACGCGACGGAACTGACGCCGATGAGATTGAGGGCGACTCCCTATTCGACGAGGTGCTCCAGTACATCTGGAAATCCGGAAAGGACTACATCTGGCACTACAAGGGACAGCGGTTCCGCATCACGCCGTTCAAAAATGGAACGACCGACGACGGTGGCTTCATATTTTATTTCGGCGAGAAACACAGCCTCGTCACCTTCGCCGGCGTAGTCCGTGACGCCGTTGACACGGACACTGACCTGTGGGATGCAATAGTCGCTCGGATGTTCGGCATCGCTGACGGCTACGCATCTGCCTCCAAACTGATGCACGTGTGTGCGGAGATGCCGGCTCCTGACGCTGAGGTTGCAGAGGACCTCAAGTGGAAGGACGGATATGGCGTAGACCCCGCAGAGGCTGTCAAGGTCCCGGAAGGAGCGGTTGGCCCTTTTGCCAGCAACGGAATCCCTGACGAACCGGGTCCTGACGGTACGCTTGCCTGTGCTGACCCTGAACCTTGCCCGGAGGAGGTGCCTGTGATTGATCAAGCCGAGGAACCAGTTCCCAAGCCGAAGAAAAACTGGAAGGAGAAGCGGGCCAGCGAAAAGGACCTCATCAGGGCTGGAGGTGGGCCACTCCCCGACGGCAACAGCGATATGACGGACGAGGAGAAAGAGGGGTATCGTCGTTGGAAGCAGTCGCTTGAAGTAGGACCGTCGCCTGAAAGGTACGGTTAGTCGCAAAGTCGCAAGTTAGTGCAGAAAAATTTGGTGGTTCCAAGTATTCTGCATACATTTGCCACAGGAAAGGGTACGAGTCCCGGAAACAACGGAAAACAGCCCTCACCGCTACCAAACTTAATTTTTTTTCGCACGATTTGCGATTTTTGCAAAGAAAAATTTGGAGATACCGAAAAGACTGCGTACATTTGTCACAAGAAAACAGAACACGAACCCACGACTGCTACTCGTGGTAACCATAGAGAAAACGGAGCCCTTGGGCGAGAGGATGTAGCAGGTCCCTCGTCCGAGGGTTTCCTTTAGAACCCGACGCCTCCGGATATAGAGGCAGAAGAGTTATGGAAAAAACCACTACCACCACCGCCCCCAAGTTCAACGGTTTTGAGACCGAGAACGACCAGAACATTTTCACCAACCTCGTCAAGGAGACCCTTGACAATTCCAATCACAGCGACTGGGTTACCACGTTCGCCGTCAACCGTGCGAAAGGCAAGGTCACCATTGTGATTGAGGACGTCTGCCTCACCGTTGAGCAGTTCGACAACGCCCGGCTCTTGTACGGTGACGACCGTGTCAAGGACCAAATCCGCCAGCGTCTCGACAGCATCCTCCGTTACGAGGACGGCAAAATCAACGGGGATAATGACGAGAATCCTGTCCTCCCTGTGGATGAACTGAATAACATCCGCGACGTCATCATCAGCCATCTTGCTGAAGGCAACGAGAAAAACGGAGAGCGAACCGGCGAGTACGCCGTGTACCGGTTCCGTGAAGGCTCTCGTATCAACAAAGAACTCGACGACGAGTATTTCCGTGGAAGGCTGGAGGTGGCTCTTGAGGACGCACTGGAGCACTTTATCAAGGACACCGATTACACCGTAATGATTGAACGGACAGACAGTATCCATCCCAACGACGAGATTGTCAAGGTGTCGTTCGACTAATAGCACACACTTGGGCGGAGGTGGCTGACCCTGCCTCCGCCTGCCAACAAACTACTACACTATGGAAATCTGGAGAGACATAGAAGGATACGAGGGTTACTATCAAGTTAGTAGCCTTGGTAACGTCCGTAGTCTTGACAGGTACATACCTCACCGTAAGTCTGGACTGCAGTTCTGCAGGGGAAAGGTGCTATGCCCAAGGATGAAAGAGTTCGGCTATAACTGTGTCCATCTTGCTAAGGATGGAATAATTAAAGAGCATTTTGTGCATAGGCTTGTAGTGCTCGCTTTCCCTGAAATCTGCGGAGAGTGGTTTGAAGGTGCACAGGTGAACCACAAGAACGAGGTGAAAACTGACAACAGGGCCGAGAACCTTGAAACCTGTACCGCCAGTTACAATAGCAACTACGGAACGCATCGGCTTAAACTGAGTAACGCCCTCAAGGGTCGCCAGATGCCTGAAGATGCCGTCAAGAAAATGGCTATGGCTCACAAGAAGCCGATAGTGGCTTTTTATCCGAACGGCGTCCGTTGCCACTATTTTGGGAGTGCACAAGACGCGAACCGCAAATACCAGTTCCTCAACTACGTTTCAATATCGGCCTGCTTACACGGACGGTTGAAAACATACAGGGGATTGAATTGGACTTTCACGGAAAAAGATGTAATTAACAATTATTAGTATGTTAAAGTTCAGGGAACTCAGGGCAGACGAACTGCAAATCCGACCGACAGACACCAACCAGCAGGGCAGGGCAACTTTGTTGACCTACAAAGATGCCCGCTGTGATATGCGTATCCTTGATGAAACCGTCGGGCCTTATGGATGGTCCAAGGCGTTCAAGGACATCAACGGCGTTACCTACTGTGGCGTCGCACTCAAGGACCCGGAGAGTGGTGTCTGGATTTGGAAATGGGACTGTGGCCAAGACGATGGCACTGACGCGAACTCTGTCAAGGGAACGGCAAGCGATGCCTTCAAGAGGGTCTGCTTCAACTGGAATATCGGAAGGGCTCTGTACACCTGCCCGAAAATCCGCATCACCTGCCCTGACGATTACTACTACAACGGAAAAATGACAATGACGTTCAAGGTCAGCGAAATCGGATATGAGGATGGAAAAGTCAAGGACCTCGTTGTTGTGGACCGCAAGGGAACCGTTGTTTTCAGTTATCACGATTTCAAGGTAGATGGCGGACAGCCGGCACAGCCAAAGTCCAACCTGCCCGAGGAGAACAAGGAAATGCCGTGGTCCGTACGTCTGACGGATTGGTGCGGTAAGGCGAAAACCCTCAACGAGGACCCGGACTACCAGTTGAACCTGCTGGCGTTTTTCTTCTACGTCCTCAACCAGTCCAATCGTGGCGAGAAATGGGGCATCAAGAGGCTTTGGTCCTATTTTCTCAGCGACCTCAAGAACGGCAAGTTGGAAATCGACGCCAGCAATCCCAAGCGTCCCAAGGTAATCAAGAAGGAGGAGTAATGGAGGTCCAGATTGTCTATCAGAGCGTCACGAGCCCTGACCACTACTATTACACACACAAAGACTGTCGGAACGAGCAGGGAGCCGGTGAACCCTGTACCCTGCTCGCCTTCCGGCGAGACGAGTTCGGCTGGCCGTGCATCTGGGAGGAGCCACTTGCCGTCGGAGGGCTCGTACGCAGGGAGGCTACGCCGGCGGAGAAGAAGGCACTGCTGTCACGTGCGTTGGAAGCGTTCCGTGAGCCCGAGTTCCCGGATTACGTGAGCGAGGCGGAGCGGTACCGGAGGGAACTTTGGCAGTCCATCTGGGACGAGTTCACGCCCTGCCCAAGAAGTTTAATAACTATGTAACCGATATTAAAAGTTTTTATTATGAAACCGAACGTTATCCCCACTCCCGAGAACTTTGACGAGAACCGCGTATACCTGTACGACGACCCGTCCATCATTGAAAAGTTTTTTGCCCCTGCCGACTGTCAGCGTAAGCCAAAGAATGAGGAGGTTCGGGGCATAGCACATACCTATCTCAGCGGAGACGGTAAGATAATACCGCCTATTACAGTGAACGTACAGACCCTATCCATCGAGGACGGCTTAAGACGCTGGAACGGGTGGAAACTCGCGTATTCAGAGGGGTACAGGGGTCCGTTTAAGGTTTTATTCATTGACGTCCCTAAGGAAAGGGAGTTCAAGGTGTTCTGCATCCTGAACTCCGGCGAGAAGGTGACTGACAATCACATCAACGGGTACGCCGAATCGACGGAGGGTATCGCCCCGAACACCAAGAAAGTGTACGGTCTTGCCCGTAAATATCCTAAGTTCTTGGTCACCAACAACGGCAGGGTCAAGGTCCAGAACCTTGAGTGTCTGGTGTACGGCGAGAAGAAGAAGAACGCCGTCCGGTTCAACGGGGACCATCCTGAGGTCACGGATGAAATGCTCGCCTTCGCTGAGAAGGTGGCACAGGAGAGCGAGGTGGTCCTCGATTTTAAGAATCTGGACCTCGGAGGAAACTCCTGCAGGGATTTCTTCGTCGTTTGGCGTAGGGTCCGTCAGAACCCGGACGTTTCCGCCGTCGTTGACAGGCTCGGTCTGGCAAAGGTCAGCGAACTCGTTGAGGTGAACGCCATCAGCAAGCCGTTCGGAAAGACCTACGGCGTCAAGAGGTGGCAGGAGGTTTTGTCTTTCTTATTCTAACGGCTATGAAAAACTACGACACCAGCAGTAGCAGAGCCGAGTTCAAGGCTTACGCGAAGGAACATCGGGACGAGTTTGTTCAGACAGCCCTCCAGCAAGGTGCGATACTTTTCTCCGGGGAGGCCGAGGCTGAACCGTCGTTCGACTACGAGGTCTTTTCCTTCCGAAAGTTCTGTTCCGTGTGCGATTTGATGAAAAGGCTCGGGTACAGGGAGGGTGGCTGGCACAACCAGAAGATGATGCCGTTGACAAGCGATTACGACGCCGAGTTCGACGACGAGACCGACCACCGTCAGAAGATTGAGTTCAAGTTGCGGTTCCGCACGTTGCACCAGATTGACTGCTACGACGAGCCTCAGGGTTTCGTACCGTTCGAGGATAAGTATGACAAAATCCGCAGACCAAAGTACTACGTCAAGTTCGCTATGATGTTCTTCTGGCTACCCGGGCAGGACGGTAAGGTTGAGTGGGCGTACTGGCGTCTTGGAAAGAACGACCATTTCCAGCGGAACGTTCCGATGAAGGACAGACGTGCCAGTGCAGAGTTCGGAGACGGTGTGAAAGAGTATCCGGCGGACGGTTTCTACCTGTGCGACGCAGAACGAGTAGGACGTGACGAAAATGGTATGTCGGTTTAACCGGAAAATACTATAGAATAGAAAAAACGCTTATGAATAGATTTTTTCACTGGATGCACACGACCTTGGAAGCGGTACGCAAGATGCCTATCTATGTAGTGTACGATGAATACTGGCAGGATGATGTCGACGGGTGGGAGCCCGTTGGCGGGGAAGAGTATGCCTTCTTCTATCCGTCCGTAGCCGTGATGAAGTTCTGGGAGTGTGTCAAAGACCTGAGGGAGGTGGAGAACGTGTACAAGGAAGGTGACGTTCTCACGGTATACGGAGACGGTTCTACGGCCAGCATCCAACTATGGTTTGAACTCCCTGACCAGTTCAACATCCGCTACCGCGTCCTCCGTGGGCAAACCATCTTCACCTGCGGAACCGAGGAGGAGGTCTTCAACTACCTCAAGGGTGCCACCGGAAAGGACCTTGACCAAGATACGCTCGTTATAGACGGAATGGAGTACGTTGAAAGGCAGTATCGCAATGAGGGAGCAAAGTTCCGTTTCCATTTCGCCGGTACGGAAGGCATTGAGTCCTACATCGAAATCTACGACCCGAGACCGGACTGGAAACCGCAACCGAATCCTGAGGTCAGCGACGGAGAAGAACAGATGCCGTTCTGAAGAAAAAGGGTTACGGCTCCCTTGAAAAGCCGGATTTGATGTTTTTTTCCATAACGCTGAGAGGGTCCGCCGGGATGGTGCACCCTCTTTTTCTATTTGAACGCGTTCACGACACTCTCGTCCAGAAGCCGGGCGTAATGCAAACTCATATCCATCTTTGAATGGCCTAAACACCTGCGTAGGACGTCGGTGCTTATCATCTTCCCATAGGCACCACTCAACAGACAGGTTGCGTAAGTGTGTCTGGCACATAGGCTCGTTAAATGGCGGTCAATCCACGTCATAAGGAGTTACGTATCCTGAAAATCCGCAACTTACGGAAAGCCGGTCGCGAATACGACGCACTCTGTTGACATTTTCGCTCCCAAACATATATTTATTGTGTATGAGCGAAGAAATCAAGAACTACCTGACGGCGACGACTCTCGTTGAGACCTGCGTCCAGTACCAGATGAACAAGGCACCCGAGTATTTCCGGGAGGAGATGGTCCAAGACGTCTGGGCGGTCCTGCTTGAATACGACGAGGACAAAATACAGTCAGCCTACACCGGCAATCACCTGTCGGCTCTCATCACGCGTATCATAGCCAACCAGTACTACAGCAAGAACAGTCCTTTCCACCGCAAGTACAGGAAAATGCAGGAGCGGGAGGACGAGGTTGACGGCAAGGTGCTCCAACTGCCTGACCCGGATTCTATGTGATTCCGGTTTATATTAAATAATGTGACCCGTGATGAAATCATAATGGCTGTGTACAGGGACGGCCGTCTGAAAAAGACGGTTGACCACTGGATGCACTATGCCACGTGGGAGACACGGAAGGACGCTATGCAGGAGGTGTACCTGTGGCTCTGTACCTATGACCTTGACAAACTGCAGGACGCCTATTCCAAGGGATTGCTCAATGCCCTTGTGACCCGCGTCATCCGCAACTGGTGGTGCACCACGAAATCGGTGTTCACGTACAAGTACAGGAAGTACGTCCCAATCCCGGAAGAGGAGTTTCACCTGCCCCCTGAACAGCCGGCAGAGCCTGAGGATAACGACCGTATGTGGCTCATCAAGGAGGTCCTGAAAAACCTCCCGGAGGACGAGAAGAAGGTATGGGACGCCTACCTGAAGACGGAGGAGTACAAGGAGACTGCCGAGTTGGTAGACCTCAACCCTTGGCAGGTGAAATATACGATAGACCGCATACGGGCGAAGGTCCGGAAAGCCCTTAAATGGAACGGGTTGGAATGATAGATTTCAAGGCGATAGAGAACGAGTACCTGATGGACAGGGACGACGACGACCGTATGCACGACATCAAGCGTAAGGTACGGAACCTCACCGAGGCTGAGAGGCGTATCCTCTTCATCTACGCGGACGAGGGCAGTTACTGCGGTGCGTCAAGGGTACTCAAGTGCTCCCCGACCACCATACGCAAGTACATCCAGCGGATAAGGAAAAAGATATGATAGAAAAACTTCTACTGATAGCCCTTGTGTGCACCTACACGATAAGTTACTCCGGGTTCTGCGACTCGGTGGACGAGTTCCTTCAACGGTACCTGAAAAACCCGTTCGTCCACGTCCCCAAGCCATTCAGTTGCCCGCTCTGTATGACGTTCTGGTGCTCGCTCATCTACATAGCCATCACGGGCAATTTCACGATAACGGGGATAGCCCTCGCCTGCGTAGCGAGTTGGTCTACCAAACTCATCGAACCGCTCCTCCACCTCCTCGTAGATTTCTGGACCCGGATGGTGGACGCGGTCTATAACTACTTTGACTTATGAACAAAGAACTCTACAACAAAATGAAGCCCTTCGAGGACCAGATGATGAAGGCTTCCGTCGCCGGCTGGGTGCGTATGACCCGCCAGCAACTGGACAAGTACGCCCCCCTCTACACGGAGGCCACCGGAAAGGTTCTGTCCCTCTCGCAGAAAGCCTGTCCACGTTGCGTCCTCAACGCCCTACGCGAAGGCTGGAAAGTATACGAGGCGTACAAGAAAAGGTACGTGAAGGAAGATGGGAAGGAACCAGAGGAAAAATAGCCTTCCGGTCCTCAAGGACTCCGAAAGCGACACCACGAAGGTCAGCAACCTCGCGACCCAAGTGAAAGTCACCTACCTTGCCGAAAAAATGGTCAAGGAGGGCTGGACGCGGTATGACATCCTCCAGCACTGCAAGAATGAATGGGGGCTGTCACAGTGCCAGTCCGAACGGTACTACAAGGCGGCCTGCAACACCCTGCTCCCCACCAACGACGAGGAATGGAGGAACGCCCTGCTCGCACGGAACTTCACGACCCTTGAGGAACTCCTGAAAAAGGCGATAGAGAGGGACAACCTGAAGGCGGCCACCGAGGTCGTCAAGGTCCTGAACACGATGCTCGGAGTCGGAGGAAAACAGACCGTCATCACGGACGAGACCGCAGACAGCAAGCGGACCATAGTAATCAACTTTGAATGAGCCTTGAGGTAACGTTCCCCTATCTGCACGAGTGGCAAGCACCCGTATTCCACGCTGTCACCGAGGACAACGGACAGGGGAACACGTACCTCGTCAAGGCAAGGCGTCAATGTGGCAAGAGCGTCGTCTGCATCACGGTGCTCCTCTATTTCGCCTTCAAGGAACCCGGTTCCATCGGCTTTATGCTGGAACCAACCCTGAAACAGGCACGACGGGTCTGGCGACAGATAATAAAAGCCTGCGGGGGTGACAACTCGGAACTCATCAAGTCCGCGAACCAAACCCTGTTGACTATTGAGTTCGTCAATGGTAGCGAGATTAACTTCGGCAGTGCGGAACAGGGAGACGCACTACGCGGTGCCACGGTCAAACGCTCGGTCCTTGTAATCGACGAGTGTGCCTTCGTCACGGACGAAATCATCCAGATACTACAGCCCTTGGTTGACGTCTCAAGGTCACCAGTGATGTATGTGTCCACTCCCCTTTTCCGGAACGGCGAGTTCTACGAGACCTACAAGCGGGGAATGGAGGGCGACCCCAACGTCAAGGTGTTCGACTGGTCCGAGTACGACACGTCTGCACTGCTGTCCCCGGAGAAACTGGAGTACTACAGGAAAACGATGGCTCCGCTCCGCTTCAAGAGCGAGTACCTCGGGCAGTTCATAGACGCCGGCTCCTTCGTCTTCGGAGACATAAGCAAATGTTATGGACCTTTGTCACGGAACGAACCTGTGTACGCCGGCATAGACTGGAGTGCCGGTGGAGAGGACGGAGACTACACGGTGCTGACCTTCCTCGACGAGGAGGCGAGGCTTGTGGATATTAAATATTGGAGGGACTTTGACTCGGTTGACCTGATTGACGCCATATCAGCCGAACTGAACGCCCGCAAGTCCTTGAAACTCTGTCAGGTAGAGAAGAACTCAATGGGCAAGGTGTTTATGGATATGCTGAAGCGGAAGGTACGGAAAGGGCTTGTCAGAGAGTTCATTACGTCCAACGAAAGCAAGAGGAGGGTCATAGAGCAACTCATCACGGCGTTCCAACAGGGGCAGATTACGGTGGCTCAGGACAGGGAACTGGTGAAGGAGTTGCAGGTTTATCAGGTGGAGTCCACCCCTTCCGGGCAGGTCACCTACAACGCCCCGAGCGGGGCACACGACGACGCGGTCATCTCGCTGGCATTGAGTTACGACCTCGCGAAGAAACGGGCCGGCGAGAGCAAGTTTAGAGTAACGTTGAAATGAGGAAAAACTGGAACGAGATAACGGTCGGACAGTTCAAGAGGCTCTTGGAGGTTTCCGACGACAATGATGAGCGGGTGTTCGAGGTTGTGTCCATCCTGAGCGACGAGACGCTGGACCAGACGCTGGACCGTCCGCTCGAGGACGTGAGGAAGGACATTGAGGCGTTGGAGTTCCTCAAGACGAAGCCGAAGATACGCAGGGTCCGTGACAGGTACGACCTCGGCGGGACCGTGTATATCCTGCAGGCGAGCCCTCAGGACATCACGACCGCACAGTACATAGACTTCACGAACGAGAAGAAGGACGTCGGTCACATCTCGGAGATGCTGAGCATATTCCTCGTCCCCAAGGGTCACCGCTACGGGGACGGGTACGATTTCCGGAAGGTCCAGCAGGACGTCGACAGGTATATGTCCTACGAGGATGCGAACTCGGTATCGGCTTTTTTTTTCGGTCTGTGGATTCTATTAACCCAAGACGTGATGAAGAGGACGAGGAAGGCGATGAAGAAGGCGGTCAAGGAGGGGGTGATAAGCAGGGAGGAAGCGGAGAAGGTACTGATGCAGACCGAGCAGGTGCTACGGCTTACAACTGGCTCCACTGCATAGCGTTGGTGTGCAAGACCTTCAATTTCAAGGGCGACGAGTGCTTCACGATGACAGCGGTTGACTTTTTCGTCTACCTGAACTACTGCATCGCGGAAATCAAGGAGCACAACCGCCGGGAACGGGAGGCTCAGGCAAGGCTAAGGGCGAAACACTGATATGTGGGAAAACACGAAACGGGTACTGGAGGACTACGGTCGGGAAGCGGTCACGATGATAGTGGACCGCCTGCACTCGGCCGGCCACGTCGCCACCGGGCAACTCATAGACACCCTCAATTTCTCCGTGGAGGAGGAGGACGACTCGCTGGTCCTGTACCTGCACCATCAGGACTACCTCAAGTTCATTGAAGGCGGTATCCAGCCGGCGGGAGAGTACAACAGCCCGGGCTGGAAGGCTTACCCGGCAATCAGGCAGTGGATTCAGGACAAGGGTCTCGCCACGGAACTCCCGGAGGTCAAGAGCCTGTCGTTCCTCATCACGCGGTCCCTGTTCGTCGGATACGATGGGCACCCGGCTACGGGTATTGAACCTGACCCGATAGTGGAGGAGGTCGTCAGGGAACTGAACTCGGTCTACGAGGACAAGATTAACGAAGCCCTCACGTTGGACATCAACGAGGAGGTCCAGATAATAATGGCAACGAGTATATGGTAACATCTTACATCTGGCAGGACGTCGCGTACGTCACATCCGCAGAGACGCTGGACTGGCGGATTACGATGAACGGCACGGAGGTCGCCTCCGGTGTCTCGGAACGTCGTCCCGGTCAGGCGGAGGTCACAGTCTATCCCAACAGGATTGTGGAGGACCTGCTGTACGCCACTTTCCCGGGTTTTTTGGACCACGATTTCGCGGTAGATCAAGGTGCCACGGCCCTGTTCGCCCTTGAGGACTCTTCCGGCAACACCTTGGAGACGTACCGTTTCGTTCTCGGCTCCGAGGGCGACGTGATTGAGGGTATAGCGAACGACCCTGTGGACGGCTGTGCCGACCCGAGGCAGTGGCTTTTCATAGGCGGGTATTTCCCAACCGCCACCCAAGTAAACATTTCTGACTGATGACTTTCACTTGGAACACCGACGACGTGTACACCTACACGGGCGATACGCTGGACTACTACGTGACCAGCGGTGAGATAATGGTCTACGAGGGCAGGGCCGTCAAGTCCCCGTCCAAGAGCGGTATTGAAATCAACCTCAGGAAAATCGCCGAGGACTGGCTGGAGATGGAGTTCAGGGATTTCCTTGAGATGAACGGAGAACTGTACCACCACGAGGACGCGTTCCGCTCGTTCACCCTGTACCGCTCCTCTGACGACGCGGTCCTGTACGAGTTCAACTGCGTCATCAACGACCTCGGCGTCCACTACCCGTCGAGCGGTGTGTACAACGACCCAATAGACGGTTGTGCCGACTGCCGGCAGAAACTGTTCATCACGTATTTCGGAAACTGGACCGGGGATACTACGCAGGACATAGACGTGGAGGACGTAGACCCTGACAATCCTCCGTACGTTCCGCCGGGTGACTACTCAAGCGACTACCTCACCATCAAGTTCCTTGAGGATGCCACGGTCAGGTTCTACAAGAGCCCCAACGCTCAAATCAGCATAGACAACGGCGAGTGGATTGACATAGCCTCGTCGTCTGTGACGCTCTCCGAGGAGTACACTTTCAGGGCAGGGCAGACTGTCAGGTTCGCTGAGTACATCCTCCAAGAGAAAGGCTCAATCGAGGTGCACACCCGCCTCGTAGAGACCGACGCCAAGTTCGACACGTACGGCAACGTATACTCCATAACCCACGGGCACAGTTTCACCGGACCCGGTTGCAGAATAAACGGGGACAAGTACCTCTACGGTGTTTACGAGGGGCTCAGGGTCCGAGATGCCAGTGGTGTCGTTATGCCTTCCGACCTTCGGGATAACGTTTACGAAGGGATGTCAGGTGCGGGACTCTGGTTTTTCTTCCACAACTGCACCGAACTGGAAAGGGCTCCTGAACTGAACGCTATGCACGTTCCGGACGCATCGTACCAGAGGATGTTCGCAGGGTGCACGAGCCTCACGAAAGCACCCAATCTTCCGGCCACCAGCGTTAAGGAGAGTGGTTATGCCGATATGTTTGCCGGCTGTACCTCGCTTATCACTCCCCCGACCTTCGGGTATACGGCGACGACCGCGTATATGTGCACTGGTATGTTCGACGGCTGTTCCAGCCTGACGCGGTTCCCGGACCTCCCGGCCGTCACGGTGGTCGGGTATGCCTATGCGAGTATGTTCGCCAACTGCACGTCGCTCAGGAGGGCGGTCATACCATCGCCCGCCGTCAATGCACTGTCGCTCTACCGGATGTTCTACGGTTGTACGTCGCTGTCAAGCGTCCGTCTCGACGCGACGCAGTGGGGCTCCGCTTGGGGAGAGAGTTGGCTTTACGGAGTTTCACCAACGGGCTATTTCTACACCCCTGTTCCCGAAACGTACGCGGGCGGACCGAGGGGTTCGAGCACTGTCCCGGAGAACTGGTCAATCGTCGGTGTTTAGGAGCCGGCACGACACGATATTAAAAAACAGTTATGGTTACGATTGAATTTCCATCCGGCGTCACGACCTATGTGGTCAACGCCTCCGTATACAGCGGTGAGGACGTTGTCGTCTCCGGCAGGACCCTGTATAGTGTCAAAGCGACTTTCCGCTACGTAATTTATTATCTCAACGCCTTCGGGGCCTGGGACGCCTACGGTTTCGGCTCTCCCAAGCAGGAGCGGAAGGACCAGTTGAACTCGTTCGAGTACCACACCGACTATGTCAACACGGACCCCTACGGCTGGGGACGCAGGAAATACGTCACGGAGGTCGTACCGACTTGGACGCTGTACACCCGTCCGATGACTCAGGAGCAGTCGGAGAGGTTCGCGATGCACGTCATACCGTCCCAGCAGGTCTACCTTCACGACCTCGACGAGGACAAACTGTGGCCCGTTGTCATCACGGACACTGTGGCGGAATGGAAGACGCGGGCGAACCAGAAAAAGGCTGTAACCTACACACTCAATGTCAAGGCGAGTCAGGATTTGGTCCGCCGTTAGACGGTGGCTACGAAAGATATTCAGTATGAAGAGAGGCATCCACATCTACATCAACGGCGAGGAACTGGAACTCGGCGGTAACGAAGGCGT
>JAEEGL011725401.1_pt1 | contig 30676 bp, 50 predicted proteins | sample 9134231 | NCBI WGS metagenome assembly JAEEGL01 (sample SAMN16246548, study PRJNA631951) | gut metagenome | biome: gut microbiome; feature: rumen; material: fiber-attached | host: Bos | place: Iran: Karaj | collected 2018-10 | reverse complement strand
GCATCTTCTTCCTCGTCTTCTTCAGGTTCTTCTTCATAGTAAGTGCAGCCGATATTTTCTGGACAGTACTCCAAGAAAGACCAGCCGAACTTGTCTTCAGGTGGGTTGCCGTTTTCGTCAGGTTCATAGACAAAGTCAGAATACTTGCCTTTGTATGTCTTAACGCCATCAACGCTAGAACAGAGCTTATATTCATATTCAGCGCCTGTCAGCAATTCAGGACAGTTCTGTTCCACCCACTCTCTAGGTGCAGTGACGCAGTAGTTCATTGACATATCAATGAAACCCCACTTTACGCAGAGCTTGTTCTTCTTGACCCATTCTTCATTTCTGAAAGCTTGGTCCAAGTCATTGCTCATCCACTTACGGAAGCGGTCATCGTTCGGATAATCTCGTCCGCAGAACCAATTATCAACTGAAAAGTAAACTACATCTTTCATTAGGTAATGTCCTGGTCTTCGTCTTCTTCTGCGCCGCGTAGTTCGTCAATCACGGCTTGACATTCTTCTTTAGCGATATCTTCACTCATTTCACGGAGCAGTTCATCAGCAATGGATAGTTCATCGCCGCGTGTTTCTTCCGCGAGGTCAAGACCGTCAGATAGCCCAGCAAGGTAGCTTTTGACTGACTGCACGATAACGGCGTCATCTGTGCGGCGCTTCTGCATTTCAACAATGGCGTCGGTTAGCTTATCAGCTAGTTCTTTTACTTTTTCTTCTATTGGTGTCATATTAACCTCTGCTTACATTGTAATACTGTCTTAAGCAATGCTCATCTACGCTCTCTTCTACAACATTCGCAGGAAGGCGTGAGAATGTAAATCCCAGATCATGAGCGTTGCTGTCATCATTTGGATCTCGCGGTTTATAGTCATACGCGTCAATTAAGAAATTCTTATAGTCCATTTCTTCAAGTCCATAAGCCTTGCATTTTGCTACAAATGCTTCTCTTACTTCATCGCTGTCCGCATATCCATCATCAAACTTTTCAGCGTAAGCGTTCAAATACATCATTGTCATGTGAACAGCTTTCATCTGTTCAATGTCAGTGTCATCATAGACGCCAAGTTCACCTGACTGATAAACATAGTCGGCATCATTTGTGTCCATACTTGCTTCATACTTATATTGCCATTTCATTTTCTTTTCTCCTTTATTGGTATCTGCTTCCTTTTGCGAAATTTTGAATTGCTTCTTCTGCTTCATCAGGTGTCATTTCATGTGGTTCGGATTTCGGCTCAATCAGTTCCAAAACCTTCTGGATGTTTTCCGGCGGAACATTATTGTCTTCCATAATCTGGAGGATTTCCGATTCCCACTGTGTCATCAACCTCGTATTACAAGATATCCTGCGTGTCTTTGCTACGATGTTCTGCTTCTTTAGCATTAAGCCCAAAGACGGTACTTGGAACGGGCTCTTTACATCATTAAGATAGTCGCTCATACTGACATTCTCCTATTTCAAGTTATACTCCGGATGTTCTTTCTTAAACTTTTCAAAAGCAGGCTTGAACCTGAACTTATTATACTCTTTTCTGAATGAGCAATCCTGTCCGTAATAAGACATGTTCTCAATCAGCTTGTCAGCAACCTTTAATTGTTTTGTTCCCTTGACCATCGCACGAATACCGTTCCATTCATCATCATGTAAGTTCTGAAAATAAGTTCCAAAGTATTCAGACGGAATGTCAGCTAGCGAGTGAGGAGGGAACAGGCGTAAATTTCCAACACGGACAATCGGCGGATAGAAAGCGCCGCAGGCAGTACCGAGAATTGCTTCAGGATGCATGTCATGTGCTTGCATCATCATGTCAATCGCATATTTCTTCAGCAAGATATCATCATCGGTTGTAATGATCGGCAAGTCAGGATACTTAGCCATTGTCGGGTCAAGTTTCTTGAGTGCTTTTGTATTCTTATCAGTCCATAGAATTTCAAAGTTAGGATCTTCAGTCAATAAAGCAAGGCGTTCTGGCACTTGATAATTGTCGCCAAATTCTTCGCGGCTCAGAACAAGAACTACCTTATACTTGTATTTGGTTTCCTGTTGTTTCAACAAACGAAAAATAACTTTAGGCAGTCTCGGATCATTGATTCTGCCTTTCCATGTTGTCAAAGATACAATGCAATCGTAATTCATTCCAGACCTTTCTTTGCTTCTTCTTTTAGTTTCTTAACTTTTTCTTCCTTCATGCGAGTTTTGCAGAACTCCATACTCTCACCCAAGTTCCTATTGAAAGCCTCCCAAGATCCTGTCTTTGTCGGCTTTTCAAACGGAAATGTTTTTATCGTGTTCCAGCCAGGAACAACGCCTGTGCGGAATCTTGATGTTTCTTGTGTCTTGTATTCTTGAACAATGATTTCTCCAATCTCTGGGTTGTAGCCATACATGCCATCAACGAATGTCTTAACTACGAAGTTGCAGATGACACGGTAATTTCCAATATGTGTAATTGCTGAACCGGGTTCAGCCGCTAGCTTAAATCCGTCATTCTGTAGACCAGGGAAACATTTCTCATTGAAGAACTTAATCTCTTCTTGAATAAGTTGCTTATCACGCTGTTCCCTTTCATACTGCTGCATACGCTCAGCTTCCATGCGAGCCGCAGCATTTTCATTAGCCTTCTTACAATAGTTCGCCATTGAAGCGGCTAGGTTCATAACCGAGTCGTCATACCATTTCTTGAACTTCTTGTCAAAAGGATCTTTACTTTTGTTGTTAAATGGAACCATCATAAGTCTGCCTTTTTCTTTTTATTTATTTCAGCAGACCAAATTGCGCTTCCTCTTTCAGTTGTCTCTTCTTTACGTTTTTAGCAAAGCGGGCTATGTCATACCGAACTTCATTCAACACATTTGCGAAATTACGGCTGGTGCCAAACTCTGTGTTAATGTCAAATGAGTATTCTTTATAATCACGAGGATCTTCATTTGGGTTTTTCTCCAGAACGAAAAATCCTCGTCCATAATGTCTTGGGTCAACGAACACACAGAAGCATCTGATGTCACCATTTAACTTGAACCAAGCAACATTGTCAGATAGCATGACAAAGTCATCTTTCAAGTACCGGTCATACATCATTGAGATAAGGTTAGAATGTCTATACCCTACGTTCTTAATTGCATTCAGATAAGACTGTGGGTAAATGTCAGTGTAATAATTTGCCGAATCATCTATGTTATAGCCTTGCTTCATCATAATTCGTTCTGCTTCAGACAGAAACATGTTGGTATCCTCTTCCTGTGATAAATTCATCTTCTGTTGGAAAACTTGAAAAGTCAATGATTACCGGGCGGCAATAGTCCAAATACTCAACCTTGACGATACGCTTGTCTTCTGGTTTTACTGCCCAGTTAACATGCATTGGATGATAGATTTGGCCCACTTTTCTTCTACCGATGTATCCGTATTGAATGTAGTGCCAAGGGTCTTCAAAGTTATTTAACGGCTCTTCAACAAACCTTTCTGAGCCAACCTGCAACATTGTCAAAATGTAGGGATGCACGGTCAAGACACATGCCATTGTTATGTGACAGTTGATAGCCTGGGCAATCTGTCCAGCAGCATGTTCCATCGGCCAGCGTGTCCAGATAGGCGGACGGTAGTCAACTACATCAAGAATTCTGTCATCATTACAGTCAACCATTTTGTTCCTTCAAAGCATTCTTAGCTTCTTCTTTTAATGCAATTTTCTTTTCCATAGCAAACCAGCGTTGTGTAAACTTGTTTGCTTCGCGTATCATTCTTAAAGCTGCGCTCATCAAGCACTCACCTGTCATAATGTCATAGTCAGACATCGGCCGTGTTTCCCAACGTTTAATTTCTTTAATAGCACCATCCTTATGTTCAATGAATACACCATAACCATTCATTTCGCCAAAATGTTTAAAGTCAATGTAAAAACGAAAGACAAGTTGTCTGTTGTCCTTGTCATGAAAGTTCTTGATGAACATACTATCAGCAGGTGCATAAAGAAAACCACTGTCTTTCAGTTCTTTAAGAAATTCATCCCTGTCTTTAAAGAACTTAAGATCATTACCTGCTAAGTCAACATCATATAACCGGCCGTTCATTATTTCAAACCTCTTGCTTTTTCTTTCTGCAACTTCATTATGTTGTAATCTTTCAAAGCCTGTTTAGCACCTTCTTCTGCGTCTTCAAGTGCTTGCTTAAATTCAGAAGGTCTGAACTTTGAAAAGTTATAGTAATAAGGTACACAAGGCTTTTCCGTTGTTATAGTAATCTGTTCAAGGTTCGGGAACATATGAAACTGCACCGGGCCGCTGCGCTTTACGATACCGCCCCATCGGCCAAGTTCATATCCATACTTCTCCAATACCTGTTGATACCAAAACGGATCTGGATAATCAAATCTGTTCAGTTCCTCATAGATACTTTCAGAAGGATAAAGAAATCTTACACCAGGACTACCCCAAGCCATTTCGTGCCTCCTGCTGAAGTTGAATTTTCAGGTTCTTCTTGCGTTGCTGGACAACCGTCGCAGCAGCATTTTTCAAATGTTCATTCAGTTCAGTCCAAGATCCGTTGAACTCCTTGTAGAATGGCAACTGACACCAGCCAACCTTCTGTCTGAATGATACATTGCCTCTCAAGGTATACTCTTGCATATCGTCAGGTCCGACAACACGGATCATTCCACGAGTTGAAGGTAAGAACTTAATAGCGACAGTGATGTCATACATCTTGATTTCAGCACGGTTACTGAACTCATTCCACTTAGCGCCATTTTCCTTCAACACTTGTTCAAACATTCTGGCAATAGGTTCATTATTGCAGATTTCCATCAAAGGATGGAATAAGTCTTCACTTTCGTATTTCATAGCTGCAAAATTTACAAAAGTATGTTGGTAAAGGACGCTAATGTCAGTCGCCGCTACATTCAACGTCTGCGTGTGTTCGTTCATAGATAAGCTCCAGTTTCTTTTGGTGTCGCTGTGTGCGAAGTTCTTGTTCCTCGTCAATCAAGTCACAGATTTCTAAAAAGCTCATTTGACTAAGCTGTGTATAACTCAAGCTTGGCATCTTCACACTCCTTGATTAAAACCTTCTTCTTTAGATAACATTGATGACGAGCATAAAATTCCAAAATCTTATCACGGAACTCAGCATTTACATGGTTCCACTTTTGGCAAATTGGTGTGCATATATGAGCATTGTAAATCTCATCTTGCCAACGGCTTGGATGAGCGACGATCCAAGGCGTCTTTTCATCATCAAGCTTAATGATGTCCGTAATGATTTCCTTTGCTTCCTTTACATTTGAAACAAAGTACTGATATTCATGCATCGGCCTTTCATTTCTATAATACACGCCCTTAGTAGGGTTATACTGGTGACGAATAAGAATGTATGAACGGTTGAGCTTTACTGGCAAATCAAAACGGATCTTAGGTTCAACATCAAGCCAGAAAGACGGACGCCCAGTATCATTATCTACATCGCAGATAACACGGCCGAGCTGTGTGTCAAGGCAGACAACATTTGACTTACGATAAGATTCCTGCAGATTACATTCATTCTTAAAATTTTCAGCTGCGAATATCTTAAGTGCATTTACTTGTTGAATAATTGAGTGTTGTGAAGGCTTCATTTATTCAATCCTTCCTTTGCTTCTTGATGAAGCTTTCTAATTTGCATCTTACGGTCATAACGAGCAAGATACTTTGTAATCTTTTCTTCAAGGTTGCCTTGACGGTGCTGATTTTCATCTAAGAACTGACGCCATCTTTTGCAGAATTCATCACGAGTCCAACGCTTGTTAGGGCGCATTCCCTTCCAGAAATCTAAAGCCCAGACAAACTGATGTAAGAAGTTCATCGCATTGTGATAACCTTCAGCAGCGAAACTGCCTTCAGTATATCCTTCACCCGGTACATGCAGAGAAACCTGAATTGTGTAGATTGGGAAGTCTACATGCATACAATGTATGTTTCTGTTGTGATGCTCGTTCCACCATTCCGCAACTCGATAGGGAACATCAGTACCTACATTGCATGAGACTTCAACGCCGTCAATGCCCATGCAAACATAGGGTGGTTCACCCTCACGAAGTGAAGAGTGTCTTGAGTAATGTTCTGGAAACCACTTAGCACAATAATCTTTCATGCGTTCACGCATTTCCAAAACGTTATGTCTAGCAGGTTTCATTTAACCCTTGTTCCTTTTCAAGTTCCAATTGAGCAATCTTATCAGCCTTAAGAATTTCGGCGACCGTTTTCTCAGCTTCATTAATGTATTCGTGCAGCTTATCAATCGTCAATTCTGCAAGCGGTAAGCGTATCTGCTTGACAACTGATGTGTCAAATCTGACAAGAATGTCGCCATTGTTAGGATCATACATATCATTTCCAAAGCGAGCGAAACGAATGATGATGTCAATATCGCCACCAGCGCAGTTTCCAACTTTCTTCGTTAGAACCAAACGCTGCCAACCATAAAGATGCCACTCGTCTTCTTTTTGAAGGAAGTAATAAAGCATCTCAAGACGATGATAAAGATCATCACCGATAGTGGTTTTCCAATCGTTCCATGCACGCATGTATCTGCGGTCATCGGAAAATGGGTCATATTCAGGGCGAGGCATCATATACTTCTCCGTGCTTCTTTCTTAAGTTGTTCTTTCTTCAATTCTTTATGCCATGCAACGGCTTCTTTGATAGACTTAGCAAGGATAACATCCAAAGGTTTCTTTGTTTGACGCTTATCGTCCCACCAATGTGCTCGGTCAGCCTCACGGTGAGATCGTCCATTTATTCCGTGATATCTTTGAATAACTTTACCGCAGCGTTGCTTTTCGCTGTTTTCTTCCAAAGTCACAATGATGTCCATGTTAGGCGTGATAGGTCTTGACATTGAACGGCCGCTAACAGTAAAGTCCCATTCATCATGCAAAGTGAAACCCTGTTCAAGCAAGAACTTTTCCCAGTCCTTTTCTTTCTGAATTAAGTATTTTGAAATTCGGTTCATTGTTGTTAAGTCCTTAGTTCAAACAAAATATAAAAATTTTTCGGACTTTTGTAAATGGTTCAAAATTCAAAACATTCTTTGAAACATAAAAAGACGCGGCAAAGAAATGCCGCGTCCATTTTCTCCTTCTTAACCCTAAACGATTATTCCACCGTAAAGGTGCGAGGCTGTGCTTCCGGCTTCTTGGAAACGGATACAGTCAATAGACCGTCCTTCACAGATGCCTTCAAGCTTTCAATGTCGTAAGATTCTGGGATGAATGCAGAGAACTTAATCCCGTTCATGCCCTTAATCTTCTGAAGAATGTTGGTGCGCTTTGCACGCTTTTCCTTTTCTTCATCAGACAATTCGGTAGCCTTGACTTCAATGGTAATTGCGAGCTTGCCGTCCTTCTGTCCGGCAGTCACTGAAACATTTTCCTTTGTCTTGCCTGGGATAGCGAGTTCCCAGACCTTCTTGTTGTCTTCCAAGTAGACATTTAGCGGAATGTTCACATCACCGTCAAAAGCAGATTCGCACATTTCAACAGCCGCCTTTGCGGTCTGACGAATTTCGCGCTTCTGTTCCGGGTTCAAGAAACCCATAGCTGCTTCGGTGAAATCATCAACTACTTCTTCAAACAAATTGCCAGTATTTACTGCTGCCATAATGTATCCTTTGTGATCATTACGTATCACAAGTGCTTCATGAACAAACCTTTCTCCACATTCGTGTAAAAAAGGAAATCAGGAGGGGAAGCGTCCCTCCCGATTTTGTTTTATTTATTCCACCGATGACTTGAGCACATCTTCAACGAACGCATAGCGCTCGATATTCAATGTTTCCTTAAGAGCATCATATGGGTCAAGCTTGTTTGTCATCGCCATCTTGGCGGTGTTCTGAGAGAAACCAGACATTAGGACAACGCCGTTGTCATTTGTTCTCACAGGAATTGTGTTGGATCTGGAGTTGACATTCCAGAATACCATCTTAGGTAGCTTGTAGCCTGCTGCTGCGAACTTCTTACCGATTTCGTCAAACAATGTTGAGCGTAAACCGTGTCCCCAGCTAGAACCACAAGTGTTATCGCAAGAACATCCATCAAATTCCATGTCGGAAATTATCAGAATGTCAGGAATGTCAGTCTGCTTCATCTTTGCACCGACAGCGGTCTGCAACACGAGGTCAAAGACTGCTTCAATGTTTGTGTTGGAGCATTCTGCTTCCTGGTATGCGCGGACAAGCTTATCCTTCAGGTTTGTCTGAGGGAGTGTCACCAACTTTGGCTTATTCGAGAAGGTGATGAACTTGTCCTTGAAAGGTGCTGGTAGGCGTTCAGCCATGTAGATAGCCAATGCAGTTGCCACATCGAGCGCACATACATTACGGCTTCCGCCAACTGGGCAACCCATAGAACCTGAACCGTCGCGGACGACGATCATATTCTTATCCTGCACTGTGTTAGGCAGTGCCTTCCACATTGCTTCTAGGGTTCCGTCAAGCTGACCGTTGTATAGCTTGCCACGGTACTGAGACACAATGTCGTGTGGGAATACCGCACCTGCGTTAATCTTCACATCCTTGTCGCCCTTTTCAAGCTTGCCCAAGAATTCGCGGCGGCGTGTTTCGTCGTGTGCGAGGAACGCATTGTTATACTTCAAGTTTGCCTTTGAAGGCACGGCGTTGTAGTCCACTTCTGACCACTGACCTGCACACAACTTGCGTTCTGTGACATCAATAGCTTCGCGGAGCTTTGACAACATCTTACGGTAATGCTTTTCATCAATGTTCATCGCCTTGATGAAGCGCTTAGCCAAAGCACGTGTTTCCTTTGAGGAAGTGTTGATACTTGGCATCCACTTAGCAAGAAGAGAACATCCCTTACCGGCATGCACGCTTGCCATGTCTGCAGTCAACTGCTTCATCACAAAGTTCACCATGTCGGTTTCTGCATCTGTGTCAAACAGTTCAAAGAGAGAGTCAAAGCGGTTATACTCGCCGACGAACTTGATAAATCCTGGCTGCTGAGAAAGCACATGCTTAATCAACACACGGAACAAACGACGTTCGCCAAGTCCTTGACGAATGTCACCAACATAGAACATCCACTTGAGTGCCAATGTTGGGTCTTCGGCGTATGCCTTGATAAAATCATTGATGATTGTTGCTTCATCCGCTGTTCGGTATGAAGGGACCTTGAAATTCATGTCCAAAAGTGCCTTTCCTGTGGTTTCATAACCAACGGCACCATTTTCTGTGTATGCACGACGCTGGTCGAGCACATGCTTTACTTCATCGTAGAAGTTCACCATATCATTTCTCCTTTACAAGATTCATTTTTTCCGTAAGCAGGGATTTATGTTGCTGTAGGAATCTTCAGAAAAAATCTATAAAAATCAACACAAGATGGAAGCCGTATCGCCCCGGCAGACGGGCTGCCACGTTTCACGCGGACGCAGCACGCGGACCTTTCGGTCGGATTGTTCATCTATTATGAAGTCGTTTTACTTTGCAGTATCCATCTTTTCGTTGAATTATATATTTTTCATCCTCGGTTGGGTTTCGTTAGTTTCTACCGTGAGGTATGCCGGCGTTCATTTTGTCAATTAGCGCCAGCACATCATCAGATAGAACTCTTTGACAGTTGCAGGACTTATCTTCTACCGGGATCGGTAACTTTGCCTGTCCGTCTCAGTAATCGTATCCGTCCGGAGCTTCTTCACGCGGACCAGCAGTTGCACCCTTTGCATAGAAGGCAGAGCCGCTGTATTCGTAGTGTTCCGACAACTTCATATCGGAAACGCCGTTCGGATTGACGGTTACATATTCATCGTGGTCGCATGCATTGTGAATGCGAATGGACATGTCACGTCCGTCACGAGCAAAGCGCAAGCCTTGCTTCTTAACAAGCATGCCGGTGTTATACTTGTCCTTAGATGCAGGCAAGATATCCTGGGTTCTCCAAGATACGTCCACAGTCTTGAACAAGATCTTGCCGTTGCCTTCGCCGAATCCCGGCTTCCAAACAAGGCGACAGTTCTGGATAGCGCTGCCGAAGTTGATTTCGTAGCGGCCAGTGTATAGCTGTCCGTCAATGGTAACGGAAGCATCATAGGTCTTCTGTTCAGCACCGTCAAGGTTGAGGTCCTGCATAGTTTCATCAATCGGTTCACCAGCATTGATTTCTGCGACGATACATGCAAGTGAGTCAAAGTTAATCTTGTGACCCAAGAGGATGTTTGCCACATAGTCAACCTGTTCCTTGTCAGTGAGGTTGTCATCCAAGTACTGGACGATTTCCTTCTGGGTCAAGCAACCGAACTGATAATGATAGAGGAAGCGACCTGGGCGGTTCAGCATGAACTTGTTCAACTTCCAAGTATCATTAATAGCAGCCACGAACAGTTTCTTGCTATCACTCATTCCGTCAAGCAAGGAAAGGAACTGTTCCTGGTCTGGACCTTCACCGTCGTTATTGTTTCCGCAAGCGAAGATCTTTTCAAATTCATCGAGAATTACCACTGAATGCGTGTGGCAACGCTTAAGCCATGCAACCAAACCCGGACAGTTTGAGTTCACGACGAATACGGGAAGTCCACGCTTCTTTGCTTCTTCAGCAATCATACGAATGAAGAGGGACTTACCCATACCAGGTTCACCGGAGAGCAACACACCTGTGTTTCTCGGGCGACGGTCAAAGGCACGGAAGACCTTAGCGACACGCAATTCCTGTCCGCCATAAACCTTATGGGGAACCGCTGGCACATCTTCGCACTTAACGACATGCAAGCCAGTCATTTGGTTGAAAGAGAATGTGTAAGTTCCAGGAGGAACTTCTGTCGCAATTTGAGTTGAGAGCGGAACGATTCCAAGTTCAGCGCCATCAAAGGTATACTTATTCTGTTCTACCATGTTTTTCCTTTTGGTTAGATTAGTTGTTTGATTATGATTAAAATTTAATAAAGTTTTGCCCAACCGTCAATAGTTGAAATGAATTTAAATTCCTAAAGCTCATCAGGTCTTTCAAGCTTGAACGCTTTCACCGGATGGGCTAAAGCCCAGTCATACCAAGCATCGCGTTCTTCATCGGTTAACTGTCTACCTTCGGTCATCTCGAAGTAGAACTCTGCTCCGTCCATTGCATCATCAAGACGAATGATAGAGTACTCGATGTAGTTGCCCTCATCGCAGTCGGTCTGGAGTTGCATCTTGAGATAGCGAGCGCATGGCCCATCTTTCCAAGTGTCTAAATCTCCGTAGCCGATTTCTCCGAGGCGCAGATCATTGACCGCGTCAGTTAGTTGACTGAACTTTTTCATATTTCCCTCACTTAAAAATGAATGAAAGAATCTTTAATGATTCTCTTTTCTTCTTCGGCGGGAATTGACAATTTCGGCCAAGGAATGAGCTTTTCAAGATGATAGAGGGTCCAACACACAGGGACAATAAAACCCCAATATGTCACCTTACAAGCGCCGTAGACCACCTTATTAAGCAAACGCCAGGCAGCGCTAAGCAACTTACTTAGAAGTTTCTTCAAAATCTTCATCTGTGCCTTCCTCGGTGAAAATGTTTTCACCCGTCAAGTAATTGGGCAGTCCTGGGTCAAAAGCCTTAATCTGAACGATGTCGGTCTTGAACTTGTTAGCGAGATACTTCTGCTGGATCTGCTGGAAGTGTTCGCCGTGAATACCCTTACGGATGACTTCATTCACCTCGTGATAGGTAAATCCCAAGTTTTCCTCATCGGTCTTTGGCTGAAGGCCATCAACCGGAGTTTTCTCAACAAGGTCAACGGGAAGACCCAGGTCTTTTCCCATTTCAACAATTTCTTCTGTGGTAAGTTTAGCGATAGGAGCAAAGCATCCTGCATTGTCGCCAAACAAAGTTGCATAACCCACTGCATCTTCCGATGCATTACATGTGTTTGCCGGAAGGCAGCCGCGGAGCTGTCCGTGATAGAACAAAGTCGCCATACGGATGCGGGCTGGGAGATTTGTGCCGGCAACTTCTTTGTTGCCATAGTCAGCGCAAGTTGCGACAACTGCGTGTACTGCTTCACCAATGTCGGCTACATCATACTGAATCCCAAGATGGTCAACCAACCGATAGGAGTCCTTGATGTCAGCCTGCTCGCCGCAAGGCATAAGCAAGCCGAAGACGTTTTCCTTACCCAAAGCACGGACGCAGATGGCTGCGACAACCGAGCTGTCCTTTCCGCCAGAGATGCCAACGATGGCCTTTGTCTGATTATTGTCCTTGAAGTAGGTCTTAACCCATTCAATACAATCAAGTGTCATTTGTTTCATTTTGGTTCCTTTGGTTAAGCTAGCGGAGCGGCTAGCATCTTTTCAACGTTAAGCGAGAACTGCTTTGTTCTCTTTCGTAAATCTTGTGCTTCGTTCTGCATCGCGGCAACATTCTCTTTGAATCTGTTCAAGATCGCAGTCCACTTCTTCATGTCAATCGTATCGGAATGCATACCGCCGAATGCTTCAGAGCTTCCAACGGCAATTTCAAATTCATTTCCGTCTATCCTCATTGTAGCATTATACCCAAGTTCCAAACGAGTCGGAATGTTTGACCCTAAGATGTTTGTAAACTTAATTTCCATGAAACGCTGGGAGTGAATACCTGGGTGACATGGGATACCGAACCCGATGATGTTCCCGTTATCTGAACGGTAATTTTCTTCAAGTCCGAGACTCTTTGCAGCTTCAATCGCTTCGTAAACTGCATCTTCAAAAGTAATTTTGTCTTTTCCAAACATAGTTATTCCTCGAGAAGGCTTTCGCCAATTAAGTTGATTTTCTTAGAGTACTTCATCATCACCTTTTCATCGTGACGAATCTGTGTTAAGATCTTGTCAATCTTTTTCTTTTCTTTCTGCCACCAGTTGAAGGATTTCAGCTTTGTAATTCCTTCAATAGTTTTGATGTTTCCTTTGCCAATACGCCATGTCATGCGGCCATCAACACTCTCCCAATGACCAGTGTCGCCGTAGCTTATCTTATATGGAAACATGCCATCATCTTCAAGCTTGGTGCAGTCAAGTCTGAACAGCCAGTAATTTGTTTTGGTATTCAGACTATAGAAAATTACGTCATCACCTCGTTGTTCTTTCAGATCATACTGTTTGATGAGTGTGTAAAGATCATCAAGTATGTCGGTAAAAGTTACGGTCTTAAACCAATTTTTAAACATAGTGCCTCCCCTATGTCAAGTTAAGGCAAAAAGCGTTCTACACGCAGTGCAGCCTTTTCAATCTGCTTTTGAAAGTTAGCATTCGCCTTACGGATCTCTGTTATGAGCTTACAGACCCTGTCTCTTTGACGGTCCCAACGCCATTTCCAATGAGGTTCAAACGGTGTGCCGTTAAAAAATAAATCATGGCTTACCCACAACTTTCCGTTGCGCTTAAGTCCCCATCTTGTCGGAATGTTGACACGGAAAGGCAGCAAGCGTCCTTCAATCATCGTGTAATCAAAGGAGATGATGTAATCAGAACCTTCATTTCTGTTCACACCATTAATGTAAAATCTGATTTCTTCAGCCTTCTCGTTCTTTGCGGCTGTTAAGTCAAGTTGTGTAGCGAGGTTGGCAATTTCTTCAAATGCATCAACCACAGTTATCTTATCAAACATTGCTAAACCTTTCTCTAAATAGTGATATCTTCTTGCTCAGCTTGTCATCTTTGACAATCTGATACTGAATTTTCTCAAGTTCTTTTACAAAACATTTCTTATAGAATTTCCAATCCCATAAAAATTCTGTGCTAGGCTTTTCAAATACCAGCCACCCATCACGCTCAAGTTCATAATCATAACTGTATGAACGCTTGATGCCAAGGTAAAGTTTCTTACCGATTTTGATGGTCTTTGGCAGTTGCTTCTTTGAGTTTCCAACTTTCAGAAATTGAATTTCAATGATCCGCTTACTGTAATCAGGAAAGCCAAATTCTTGATAAGAGCTGCCTGACTCTTTAGCAACCAGTCCAAACTGGTTGACGATTTCCATCACCTCTTCATAGATGAAGTCAACGTCAACCCGCTTGAAAGGGTTATAGAATGGGTTCTTAATCTTCATTTATAACATCAATCTGTTGAGCCTTCAAGCATGCGATAGCCGCAGCCTGTCCTTCATCGGTGATGTCTTCAATGCCCTTTGCATCAACGGTAATCTTCATGTTCGGGAAAAGCGAACGGAGAATGACAGCGTTGGCAAGGACGCAAATGCTGGAAACAAAACCGACGATTTCAATTTCGTCAAAGTGGAAATTAGCGAGGTACTTAGCCCAGCCGTCCCAGCCGAATGTATACTTATCAACGGCGAAGAACTTCACCGGTCCGTTTTCACCGTTCTTTGCCTGACATGCCTTCAGGATGCTATCTTCAATCATATAGCCTTCCGTGAGCTTAATGCAGTGCGGAACAGGGAGCTTCTTTCCTTCCAAAGAATCCTCGTAAGCAACCCCACCCATAGGCGGCCAGTTAGATTCCACCTGAATCTTATTGAAGTGAGTGTCATGAGTTGCGATGATTTCGCCGTCGTGTGCATTCACCTTTTCAACAATGTAAGGCACCTTCTTTGCGGCACGAGGATTGGCTAGGGCGCCAGTAATAAAATCCTTCTGGCAGTCAATCAGGATTAAAAGCTTCTTTGTCATTTCGGTTCTCCGTTTTGTTTATGTTTATAATTTAACAATTTTTGGGTAAGATGTAAATGGATAAAACAGAAAAACGAGGAAGTTTATTCCTCGTTCTGCTTTCTCCAATCTTCAATGATTTGTGCATGATGGAATGCAAGCGCAGGCAAATTATCAAGGTCAAACCACTTTGCCTCTGCCGCGTCATCATCACCTTTCGCCTTCTTCATTTCCGAATGAGGCACTCTTACTGCGAAAGCAACATCAACAATCTTCATGCGTGGGTCAAAGTTATGTCCGTATGCACGAACCTGATGGAACCTATGCGGTTCAATGTTGATGCCGGTTTCTTCCTTCAATTCTCGTGCAGCACCATCAGGCAAGTCGGCATCAGTCTTCTCGAAGAAGCCACCCGGCAGAGCCCAATGATTCTTGAACGGAGGTTTCAAGCGACGGATAAGAAGGATCTTTCCACCGTTATAAGCGATTGTGTCAGTGGTCACCGACGGCTCGCCCCAACCGTTCTTTTCTTTAGCAACTGCATAATCTTTGAGGAACTGAGCTTCCTCTTCGGCATACTGTTCGCCATTCTGCCAGTAAAGTCCACGGTCCTTGATGAGCTTAAAAGCACCAATGGTTATGTACTTCTGAACTTCCTTAAAGACCACTTCAGGATTTCTGTAGAAGATCTTACGAACTTCCGTGGACGATACCAAGTCAGCGTCAATGTCGCGGACCGTATATTTGATATGCGCATAATTCGGGTTATTCAGGACACTTGGAACAGCCTCCAAATGACGTTTGAAGACGAGAAATTGGTAGTCCTTAATCAAATTATCGGCATGCACCCACTTGCCCATAGCAAGCGCGTTTAATTCGTCCTCGCCGATGACGATTGTGATTTCATGTTCGTCTTTTCCAAAAGTCTGCTTCAAATGCGAATAAGTCCGTATTTTCTGAGGCATGATTGTAAGTCCATTCTTGAACCATTCCTCGTCCAAAGAACGACGGATGATGCTCTGTCTGTTATGTTGCTGACACGAATAAGTCTTTTCATCATTGTCCGTCACAGCAATCACAACAAGATCATCGGGCTGCTTGCGCTTCATTAAGCTCTTAACAATATCCCGATGAGCGGTTGTAAATGGGTCAAATGCGCCGCCATAAAAGTAAATCATCTAACACCTTCCTTTATGAAAAGTTGCTTGATTATCTGTTGAAGTTCTTCTACTGTCTTATCACTGTAATCAGTAGTGTCATTAAACATTGTTTTGATAAAATGTCTTAGGAAGTCGGGGTCAGAGTTCATCGCCCGACTATACCAGCATTGATACTTGTTGTAGTCCTTGAATTTCTTATCCCTAAGAGCAGCCCATGCTTGTCTTGCAAGTTCATAGCTCTGCTTCTCAGAGTCAAAAATTTTTACAAGATCCTCTTTTTCGTAATAACGATTAAGAAAAGCATCATACTCTTCTATGTCTTTTATTACTTCAGGGAATTCTTGCTTTAGGGCTTCAATAATGTACATATACTGCCTAATTTATAACTTCATTCTTATGAATTGTGTTCCTGTCTGTTTGCGGAGGAGGTGGTAAGTCCGCTGCCTTAATCTTTCGCATGTTGATGTGATAGATCTTTCCATCTTTAACTTGATAGAAATCCCAGTACATATTCTGCCCATCAATGCAACAGCCAATGTGTGTCGCAATTCGTTCAGAACCGTCTGCCCAGGTGCCGATATGAAGCGGCGCAGGCAGTTGGGCCAATGCCGGAATCCCGTCCATTTCCATACCAAGATCCTTCATTGACTTAAGAATTGAACCCCACATCACAATACCAGCACCTGACCTTTCTTTAGCACCTGGGTGTGCGTATGTAGGACACATTGTGTATGTGAGTTTCTTATCTTCCTTAGGTTCAGCCTTCTTTTTAGGCGTTGCCTTCTTCGTTTTCTTTTCCGGTTCAAACGCTTTGTCGGCAAGTGTCTTCAGCACCTTCTTAGAACGTGTAGCCATTTTAGGCCTCCTTAGATGGAGTAGTTCGGGTTCTTAACCTTGAAGGACACATTATAATCGTCACGAAGACGAAGAACGAATCCTTCACGCTTGTGCTTAAGATCATTACCGAAGATAGTGTTCTTGTCAGATTGCTGCAGCATGATGTCTGCACCAGAAACAGGCACACCCTTATCATTGACGCCGCCAGCAGGAAGTTTGTAATGTTCGTCAAGTACCGGAACGAAAGGAAGATCCCATTGCTTTGCGAAAGCAACCGATTCTTCAAAGTTCAACTTGACCCAACGAGTTTTCCACTTCTTGCCGTTTGTCACATCAAGGTAACGTTCCTTACGGTAAAAATCAAAGAAGATTACATCGGTGTCTTTCAACTTGTAGATGTTCTTCTGAATGCCAGGACCGACATGTTCACCGCGGCACCACCATTCACCTGGGATCTTCTTGACCTTTTCGTCAAGCTTTAGACGGCGAACGGTTTTCCAGAAGTTAGCTCCAGTTCCATTCGGTGAAAGTTCACGAGTGCGAGAGCAAACGCCCACACGCTTTGAAGATTTACCGAACAGTCCCTTCACTTCTTCTGAGTAGATGGAGATGTTTTGTCCTTCAAGCTTTTCAGTAGCGACCCATTCTTTGTCACCGTAAAGGTTGAACATCTTGGTGTAAAGCTTCTGAACATTTTCTTCGTCAGACTTACCAGGGAAGGTTGGATCCCATGCTTCAACCACATTGCGAGACTTACGCCATGCACGGAACCATGCATATCTCATCAACTTACGGACAAGCCACCCATCCTTCTTTCCTGTGTTAAGACCGGCTTCTTCTTCATCCTGCACCAATTCAGTGATGTTGAACTGTTCAGTGAAGTCTTGGCCTTCCTTAACCTTGTCCAGCCCAAGTTCATCTGGTTTGAACAAGATACCTTGAGATACGACACCAAACTTGCTGAGCTTCATTGACTTAATCTTGAACTTCTTATCACGAAGAAATTCAAAATACGGATACTTAGAATTCTTTTGAAGAGCTTCTAGGTCAGCCTTAATCTTTGCTTCGTCAAATGGAACATTTAGACGAGTGTAAAGCTCACCCGACTTAATTAAGCCATAGTGTTCACGCTGTTCGGGAGAAAGGCCATCTGGAAGGACAGAGTCAACTTCCACATAAAGGCCAAGGTCACCCGGTTTGTATTCGTTCTTCTTAACAACAACTGTGTAGTCCATCACAGATGCAAGTTCAATTCTGTCAGCACCTGGGATTTCACGGATGTCTTTCACTTTGACGATATATGCTAGTTTTTTACCATACATATTAGTGGTTCCTTAGTTTCCAAAGTTCTTTTCTGATTTCATAAAGAGCATTTGTTTCGTGAGCAACAAGTGCGCCCACGAGGCCAATGCCTAGCCATTTTAAGATTTTCTTTTTCATATCCTATTTATTTCGCGTCTTCTGCACCTCAACAGTAAGATCTTGACCAGTTACATCAATGATCCTACCGTCGGATGTAAAGATGCGAACAAATTTTGTGCCATCGGCATTCTTCATCCACTGCCATGACTTCATGTTCTGCACCGTCTGCGTGTAGCAGGTGCGGCTGTTGCAGATCTTGAGATACTGGTCAGCAGCGAGTAAAGTGCCGTAAGCGAGTCCTAACAGCACCAAAACAATCAGTGCCTTTTTACTTGACTTACTCATGATTTATTCTCCAGTCAATAGCACGCTGCAAGAAGTCGCGGTATTCTTCGCTCTTGCCCATGAACTTACCAGGAGCATCCGAAATCTTGCAGACCGGAATACCGTTGACTTCCGTCAACTTAATCACCTGGTTCATCGCCTTGAAGTGACCAGTGTCATTCACAAGCCAAGTACCGATACCGAAAGCAACCTTACAACGGAGAGCAAAGCGCTGGTAAATTACCTCAGCTCTTGCGAAGTCAAGGCTATCGCTGAACAAGAGAGTCTTGTCTGCTGCCTTAACGCCGAGCTTCTGATAATGAGCAAGCATCTTTTCACCCCATTCCATCGGGTCGCCCGAGTCATGACGGAGACCGCTGAACAGCGTTGCCTGAGTGATACCGAAGTCCTTGAGGAAGCAGTCGGTTGTGATACAGTCAGTCAGGTAAATACCGTTCTGAACGCCGTATTCCTTAATCCAAGCCTTCATCATGTAGTAGTTCGAGTAGGCCGGGTTGTGGAACGGGAATCCCTGTCCGACTTCTTCAACTGCTTCGTGAGCCATAGTTCCCTTAGGGCTCCAACCGAAGATGAATGCAAAGTAAACGTTGCTTGTTCCAACAAAGAGTGTGCCCTTGTAGGAATACTTAGCAAGTTCGCTTAACAGCCAGTATTGGAATTCCTTGCAGAAACGGCGGCGGGTTCCAAATTCACTGAATGCACCAAGCTGGACCTTACCCGTGATAAGATCATCAATCTTCTTACGAGCACGCACCTTAGCGTCTTCAATGATCTTTGCTTGTTCCTCAGGAGTGTAAGTCATGCGGAACCAAACTTCCGAAACAATGGACATGACAGGCACTTCGTGATACGAAACATCCACATTGTAACCACGGAAATGGATTTCCGGCTGTTCAGTCTTTTCATCAAAGACGCAAGTGATTTCATCACGGTTGACTGTGTAGCGCTTCAAGAAGCCGATGTAGTCGCCCTTCATAAACGGAATCTTTGCCAGATTTTCCAATTCCCAATCGGTGTAGCGAAGTTTGGAATAAAGGTCAATCTGATAGTTAATTTCGTCAATCATCTCACGAGTGAACTTTCGTTCAGGGTCGCGGTTTTTGTAAGTCCATTCTACCTTAGCATCGTGGAACTGATGCACAAACATCTGTCCCATCGTATACTTATAGAAATCGTTGTCACTCAAGTGAGTGATAATCTGCGGTAAGTGTTTCATTTTGGTTTCCTTTTTAGAATGTTGCCAGTTCAGCAAGAAGGATCTTGTTGTGTTCAGCGCAAGCATCCTTCCACTGTTGGGTTTTACTTTTGTAATTCTTCATTGTTTCACGAACATCAACAGTCTTGTCAGTGATGGTCTTCGTAATTTCAGTCAAACGCTTGAGGTCTTCCTTCCACTTGGGCATGAAAGCAACAAGGCGTTCAAACCAAGCATCAAACTTTTCATCACTGTCAAGGATCATCACATCCTTAAGCAGCGTCGGATTCCAACCTTTCTGAACATAGTAGCCGCTAGTCTCATCCCACACATTATTGTAATAGTTGCGGGTAATGCGACCGTCTTTAATAACGTCAGGCGGCATACCGTTAGGGCAGCGCTTGAGCCAAAGGTTATTGGCACCGTTCAAACAAAGTCCGCTGTCCCCATCACGTAAGGTGGAAGCGATAGGATGAATGATGTTCTTAACGGAAACATATTCACCGCGCTTGATAGCATCTTCAGATGCAGATGTCAAGCACTTCTTCCAGTCAATCGCATCAAAGTCCATTACAATGTAAGAACCCGGAAGGGCGCAAAGCGGAGCAGCTAAGCAGACGCTTAAACCGCTGTTCCAATCCTGCACCCACTTCAACGGGATACCCGCCATCATCTGGAAGATTTCGTTTGCCATAAAGAACTCGTTGTCATCAGGGCAAAGGTCCTTATCAGGACGGGAAGAGTATTCTGGCTTCTTCCATTTCAACCCATGCTTCGGGAAACATTCTGCGATATGATCATTCGCATGCATGAACTTTTCGCGGCGAGTATTAGTCATTATGCTAACCCCTTGCGAGATTCCTTCATGATTTCATCACGCTTCGTGATCTTCTTCATCTGAACGAGGATAAGGTTTTCATAAGCCTCACGAGCAGCCTTCCATTCCGGAGAACGCTTTGTAAGAGGCTTCATAATGTCCTTATACTGCTTTCCTTCAGTCTTGATGAATTTCAAAGCCTTAGCGCATTGTTCAGACTGAGCAACCCAATATGGGATTTCTTCCTCAAGCTTGTCAAACCAACCCTCAACATCTTCACGGGTGCGGAGGAAAACCATCTTCTTTGCTTCGTCAGCCCAAAGATGCTGCGGACGCTTCTCATAGTTCCAATCACGGGCATACATCGCCGAGAAAGCGACAGGAACCTTAATGTAAGTGGAAGATGCCTTGCAGTTTCCCCAGTCCTTCATGAACTTAGAGTCAACATTATCAAGGTTGATAGCGATGATGCAAGCGTCTTCGGAACACGGACAAGCAAGAACACGAAGATCTGGCTCGTAAGTGGAAAAACGCTTCTGTAAACCCTTGATGTCCCACACGGTCAGCCAGCGGCCTTCACGACCGGAGAGCAAGCCAAGAGAGTCAAGTTTCGCCACTCTTTCTTCAAAGAGGTTTCTGAGTTGGTCTTTTGTTAAGTAGTCAGCCATGTTGTTTCCTTTAGTTGTTTGATTTGTTTACAGTTAAAAAATAACAACTTTTGACCCATTCTTAAATGGATAAATTGAAAATTTGAAGACTTTTATTCCTTAGCCTTCGCAAGGGTTTCAAGGACTGCCTTCGCAATGTCCTGATGTTCATTCTTGACTGCATCTAGCCATTCCTGCCAGATTTCATCAATCTTTTCCGTGGTCAGTTTATCATAAGTCCAAAATCTTGACTTAAACTTTCCGATACCGTAGAAGAAAATTCCGAGCTTGCCCGTTCCCTGCCGGTCATTCAAACGACAGAATGAATGACGGATATGAACATTTCCGCCAAACTTAACTGGGTATGTCACTTCCTTAATGTATTCACCAGGACTTTGGCGAGTCTCAAACTCAAACAACTTCAACAGATGTTCATTCATGTTTTTCTGAGCAACTGCTGCATCTGCAGCTCCGCTGATCTTAGCCTTTTCCGCGTCAGTTGCGAAGACTTCGTAAACGATTCCCTTCGGATTTAAGAATTCCCACAGGTTGTAGGACTTAGCATACTCATAACAAGCATACTTCATATTCCAATACACGCAGTCAAGGGAATACTCGCAAAGCATTTCATGCGGATGGTACTTATCTTGCGGATTTGGTTTCTGAATGTAGGAGTTGAAAGTAGTTCCGCGTTTCCATCCATTCGCATCCTTTCCGTCATGCCAAAAACGCCATGTTGTCGTTCTGTCATACTTGCAGTAATCATCCGACATATAGCAGTCAATGAAGGTTTCCCAAGGCACGCCTGTTCCGGCTGCAGCAAATCTTATGCCGTGGTCATATTGACACTTAACATGGTTTCCGAATTCATCTTTCGCAATCCTGAAGAAGAACTCGCGCTTCCATTCTTTCTCGGAAATCCCGTCAGGTATGTCTGTAAGTCTGATTACTTTCTTAGGAAAAGTGTTAGCCATTTTTGTTGTCCTTAAATTTCTGATGTAATTTCATAGCTGTGACGAATCTTGTCATTTTTTCTTCAACAGCGTCATCTTCAAGATAAAACAAATCCCGACCATACCAATCCTTGAAATTATCAAGGAACTGTCCGAAGCGCCAGTCGGGAAAATTCTCAAGATGCACTTTGGCTAGGAAGTTGTAAAGCGGAAAAATTCGGGATGCGTCTCGCATATTTGCCTCGGTTCTTAAAATTAAGAAAAAAAGCCACCCAATTTGTGAAATTTGGGTGGTTTAATTACAGATTGTGCAAAAAAGATGTGTGGTTGTGTTAAATGCTCAACGCCTTAATATCCCCAAGCACATCATTCAAAGCCTTCTTGTAGCCCATATTGAACGCTTCTTCCTGCCAATGGGCAACAGTAGCGTCAAGCACCTTCTTTGCATCAGGATCTAGGTCCTTTGCCTTAGGAAGTGCATTAGGATTCTTCCAAGCAGAAGCCTTCTCGAGTCTTCCCGCTGTGCGCTGCTTAATCAAGCGAACACCCTTAGCGATGATTTCATCGGAATTTTCTGCATCAAACTGACTTGTATCAAAATCACTGGACATGATTACCTCTTTTGTTTATTTGTGTTTTTATTTATTAGCAAATATAACAAAGTTTTCGTCACATATCAAAGTATCTTTTTACTTTTCCGCTTTAAGGTCGCTTCCTTCAAAAGCAAGCGCTTCTTCATAAACTTTCCGACATTTGCGACCGACATATCATAACCGTTTTCGTCAAGCGGAGGTGAGAACATCGCAACAAGCAGTTCATCAAAAGCATCAAGATCTTTGATTTCAAGTCCTGTAAGGCTCTTGCCGGAAATGCGTTCAACCGCTTTACCAAAACCGTAGTAATAGCTCTTGTCGGGTTCAAGTTCTGGGTGAGCAGCATCCGTCAAGTTTGAGCCCAACCCATCAATCTTGATGTAGGTTCTCAGCTTTGTCACATGGTAAGAAATGTCAAGAGTGCGACCAAAGTAAAAGTAGCCGTCTCTTGACGCATTCTTCTGATATTCAGCGCGGATACTGAAGTCAGCCGTGCGGCGAGTAATCTTGCTCGGGAAAGAGATGTTAAGCTTGACACGCGGAAGGTTATTTTCCGCAATCACCTTTTCAATTCTTTCCTTTAACTCGGTTGCTTTATCAAACGTGTTATGAGCAACTTCAAGATTTTCCTTGAAGTCATCATATCCAACCCAAGATGCCATAAGTTATCCTTCAGCGTTCATAACATCCATAGCATGCTTGATGAACACCTGGTCACGAAGTTTGAACATATCCTTGATGAACTGGAACATGCTTATGTCAGCAGACAAAGCAATCTGTCCGACGAGGCCCATGCGAGCCAAGTCATTGAACAGATCACCGATTTCCTTGATGTCTACTTCATCACCAAGTTCAACCTTGGTCATGCCTTCTTCATTAGTCTTCATCCTCGTCTCCTTCAGAGTCATCACCCTGCAGACGGCGAAAGTCATCGGACGGTCCAAGAAGATCTTCAAGGTCACCATTCTCAGCAGCCTCGCGGAACTTCTTATCCATTTCGCGGCTCACCTTGATGGCCTTTTCAAGATCCTTAACATTATTGTCAACCTTAGCGATGAACATGTCCACCATTGTTCCAGCAAGCTGGTCAGGCATAGCGCCCTTCTTTAAGAGGGAGAAGAGTGCGTGAGCAGCCATCTGCATGTGTTGTTCGTGTTCCATCACAGTCTTGGCAAGCATCATTCCGACAGGCGTGCCAAAGATGTCGTAGTTCTTGGCAAGCAAGTCGTAGTTCTTGGTGACCACATCAGTAAATGCCTGACGCTGCTTTGCAGTGAGCTTGTTGCCTGCGAGGTTCATATCCGCAAGGATCATTTCCTTGCCGAGGCCGAAAGTCTTCTTAGCAGCTTCTTCTGCGGAAGTTTCCTTGTCGGTGCAAGCTTCACGAGCTTCATCAAGAAGGCGGTCAATTCTTGCCTTGTCTTCCGGAGCATAGCCGGACTGCTTCAGTGCTTCGTGGCAAGCCTTGTGTTCACGAGCTTCCTCGTCGTCTTCAGTGGGCTTGGGTTCTGCCTTCGCCTTTTCAATATGAGCCGAGAGGTAAGAGAGGTTGAAGTTTTCCCCGTCTTCCGGAGCGTTCTTGTTTTCGTTGTTCTTGCCAAAGATGCCGTCAAAGAGTGACATAAGCGAGTTTCCTTTTTGTTTGTTTGTTTTTGATATTTCAAATTTAATTAAATTTCCAAAGACTGTCAATGGTAAATTTAGTAATACTTTCCATCGCAGAATCTTTGGTAAGTCCGTCAATTATGACGGTATCTAAAGTCCGAAGATCTTCGGACAAGACAGGTTCCGTAGGAGCCTTTACGTCAAAGAGAACAAGGATCATGCCCACAATGATAAAGAACAATGCGAACATAATCTTGTTCAAAATCTTCTCAAATGTAGTTGTCATGATTAGTCTCGATGGTCAACACAGAAGAGGATTTCCTTTGTGTCTTCATCATAACACATGAAGAAGTCAAAGCAGTAGAACGGAGGTTCATCGCCGTTGCTCCAGCAAACCATCTTTGCGTTCTTAGGCATCGGTTTATCCGCCCAGTCTGGGTTTATCCAAAGGTTGTCGCAGTGATGATTATCCGCAGCATCCTTCACGGTTCCCTTAAGATCTTCCGCATCTATCACATCATCACCCATTTCAGGATCTTGTTCTGTATAGAAGTCAAGAGTGTCAGCGACGTCAGGAAGGTTCATCGGTCCATTGTCTTCCTTATACCGTTCCCACTGCTGAGGATCTTCAACACGGGTTTCAGCAACAAAGCGGAACCAATCATGTGCTTCCATTTGTTGGAAAATGTTGAAGTCTCGCAACCTGAAGTTATTGTCATACTTAAGATTTGGACGAAGAGTGTCCTTGTCAGGGCGTTCATACCAAGACTGTGGGATCATAGCCCAGTATCTTTGGTCGCTGCGGTTATGCCAAGCCTCAGCAATTTCTTCCGTGAGGTCAACATCTGTTCCGCCAAACCCGTATTCAAATTTGTCCGCAGCAGCTTCAATGTTTGCCACCATGAATTCATCACGGTCGCCGATAGACTGTTCTTCATCTGTTCCGTTACAGAACGAAACGCCGATGATACCCAAAGTTGCTACATCAACCACAATCTGCATCTCCCAGAAGCGTGCGACGGAATCGTCTTCCAGTTCCACCTTAATGGAGTACATATTTGCGGTGCGGCCGGAGTTCATGTAGTCGCATTCATTAAAGTCAGGCACACGGTATTCCGCATATTCAATGCTTTCGGAGAAGAAGTCCGTTACATCTTCAACATCATATGGGTCAGCCATGCGAACAAGACGCTTGACCTTTGTCAGTCCGAGTTTGTTCTTCACGAGGTCAAAGACTTCCTTCGGTGTCATATTCATGTTGAACTGATATTCATACTTGAAGTCGTAATCAGTGTCCTGCATCTGAGCACCACCAAGAGCAGCGAAAGCACCTGCGGTTCCAAATTCATCAGTCATAGCTGTCGGGTCACCATTGATAGCCTTCATAAAGGCGGTCATCTGCTTGGACTGCTGTTCTTTTTCAAACTGAACTTTGAAGTATTCGTCATCTTCAGAAGTTGCGTCATCAATGTAAGGGTCAACCTGCAAGAGGAGATTTCCGTCCTTGTCAGTTTCCGCATAGATGATAACGTTTGAACCGAATTCTTCAAAGAGTGCATCATCAAACCCTTCATTCGGGTCAAGGATGTTTCCGAAGTCAGAAATTCCGCCACCGTCAAGCATCGAGATAGTCTTGAACCCGCAGCTTTCACCATTCACGACGGGATTTAGTTCAAAGAACTTCTTAACGGTAAGTTTTGAAGATCCCAACAGTTCAGAACCGTTGAAATTTTTGAAAGTGCTCATTTTAATTCCTCTTAGTGTTTATCAGTTGCGGGACACTTAACTGTTTTTTGAATACAGACTTCCGGCTGAACCATGCATTTCAAATTTGACATCGTGTTGTCCACAATAGAACATGCGGTGATGGCCGTGGAAATGATAAAGACCAGCAAGATGATGATCATGCATACAGAACGATATTCTTCTTCAGGAAAAATCTGTTCAATAAAGTTGCCAAGTTCTTTCATTAGTCTTCTCCAAAGCCCATGCCAGCGAGCATATCATTCAGTCCGACGAAATGTTGCCAGAAGTCCTTTGATTTTTCAAGCGGCGTTCCGTTTGCTTCTGCATCGGAAATTGCCTTGCCGAAATTTTGCGCTTCATTCTGAAGCATGTTCATTTCTTTCTTAGTAGGATTGAAAGCCATAGTAAGTTTCTCCTTGGTTGAATTAGCAATCCCTCTTGCCGTCATACACCCATTTCAAAATCGGGAAGCGGAGAGAGTAAGTGCCGTTTTGATTTTTAGTTTCTTCAAAGTACTTGACGCAGATCGTCTTACCGATGATCTTGCTCGGATCTTTCTTCCAAGCGATGCGCTGTTCTTTTGTCAAACCCGAGCCCACGCGGACGGTGTTGCCCTTGTGTTCAATGAAGAGGGCGCGGACGCCTTCAAAGGTCACATTTCCGAGCATCGGTTCGGCGGTTGTCATTTCGCCGATTTCAACATTCTTGACAACATATTCAGCGTCGTCAAATTTCTTAACCTTCAGAAGGTTCTTGGAGCGACCCGTTTCAAACGGAATGTCCTTGCGAAGCATGAAGCCTTCCCAGTTGCCTTCTTCCACATACTTGGACCAACGGTCAAAGTCTTCCTGTGTCTTGATAAGTTCTTGTTTGAGAAGTTTGATTTCCGGGAACTTGTTGCCCTGCATCATCTTCTGCATCTGCGTGTAACGGCCGGTAAAGTTCACCGACTTCTTAACGCCGTTGAATTCATCAAGTGTGCAGAAGTCAAACATCTGATAGCAAGGATCAGCGATAGTCCAATCCTTCTTCTTGATTTCCTTCATGATGGCCTGGAAGTCTTCATCGCCGTTTTTGTCAACCTTGCAGAGTTCACCGTCGGTAACATAATCACCGTCCGGAAGGTCGCGGAGATACCAAGTAAGTGCCGGCTTAACTTTGTCAAGCGTTGTGAATTCTTTGTTGCCGCGGGAGAGGAAGGTAATATCAACCTTTCCGCTCTTCTTCTTGCACATACCGATGCAACGGGTTCCGTCACACTTGCGGGAGGCATAGAAAGTTCCGTCAAGCGGGTTGACGCCTTTTGCATTGTCAAGGTTGACTGCAAGCGTCACTTCAAATTTCTTTGGAGCTTCTTCGCCAAGAAGTTTGGCGAAAGAATCTTTGGAAAGACCGATCTTCAAGTTGCGGTCCATAATGCGGGCAAGGATGTCAGCGTCTTCCTCGTTAAATTCCGCAATCTTCTGTTCAACAAGGGCGATAGCATTTCCGCCAGTTACCAAACGGTCAGCGAGCGTCTGGAGCATCTTGTGAAATTCGGGATAGTTCTTTTCAAGGGTTTTCTTACCGTATGTTTCCGGCATTTCAAACTTCTTAACGAAGTACTTGCGGGAATTATCATAGGTGTCTTCAAAGATTTGTTTGACAACATCGGTCATGTTGTCATTCATCAAGGCAGCCTTTGCAGCGGCGCCAGAAGTTTTGGAAATTTTGTTGAACAGTTCGGAGATTTTCATTTTGTTGCCTCTTTTTTCAAATTTAATTAAATTGTTGGGTTTTGGCAATAGCCGGGTTTAATGATTTTTCCACACAAGGTTCTTCTTTTTCAAATCATCAAGATTAAGTTCATAGATTTCAATCTTCTTATTCTTGATGCCATGAAACTTCGCAACGGGATAGTAGTCAAACGGCTTCTGCCAAACCCCGTCAACCTTCACAAAGAAGTAAGTTGTCATCCTTCGGCCTCCGGCAAAGTGCCATAATCAAATTCAAATTTCAATTTCACGCGGATGTTTTCTTTTTGTCCCTTCAATTTGAAAGGAAGCGCAAAGAGCAAGCCTTCGCCGTCATAATCAATCTCTTCATCATACCTGGCGGAGGTGATTCTTTCATCATTGATGATGCAGTCATCATGCGTCTTAATCGCTTCAATAAGTTTGTCTGCCAAGTGGTCAGCGATATCTTCTAATTTCATTACTTTTCCTTTGTCAAAAGTTCAAGCCTTGCGGGTATGACATACTTCATGTTGCAGTCGCCACAGCATTCCCCATTTTTGACAACGGGTTCCGCATTATTTGCTTCCTTCTCCGGAAACGGGTGACCGCAGAAGCAGCAGTGAAAAATCAAGGTTGCCATTTTCTTACCTCTTGATGTAGCCGTCGGGTGTCTTTTTGATAAGTCCCTTGTCAATGCTCAGGTTGACAAGCTGCCCAGCATATTTTCCGATGCGATGTTGCAGGAGCTTCATCTGCTTAGGCGTCAAAAATCCCGTCTTCTTGTGAAAATTGACAAGGGAAGTCAAAACCTTCGCATCTGCTTTCGTGAAACCGACCCCGTTGAAAATGTGGGTGTCTTCGGTGCGCTGTTCGCTTTCCGTCTGATATTCATGGATGCGCAACAGTGCCTTAAGCGCTTGGTCACTCTTTTCAGTGATTTGGTGACGCATCTGTTCAACAAGTTCTTTCTTCGTTTTCATAGTATCAATCCTCGGCATAAAAGTGACCGGAAGTGCAACCCTTCAACTTGGCACGCTGAAGGACTTTGTTGTCCCAATAGGAACGGATTACCATTTTGTCGCCTTCAATGTTGAAGGAAATTGAAGTACCGCGAGCTTTCTTGTTCAGTTTGATAATTTGGGTCTTACCCCAGCACGGTTCAAAACGGATCTTCGTTGTCATTGTTGTCAATTCCTTGTTGTTGTTTTGTTTACGAGTAAAATATAACAACTTTTCAAATATCCGTCAAGGGTATTTTTGAATTTTTCTGTAAATTTTCTTTTACAGAAAACTGTAAAAACCGCGGTTTCCGCGGTTTTCCGTATAATTGTCCGTATTTACTTAAAATTTATGCAACAAAAATGATTTCTGCTAAAAACTGTAATAAAAGCGCCCAAATTTGCGAAATTTAAGCGCCCATTTTTCAGTTCCAGCCGTCAAATGGGTCAATTCTGGCTTCACCCTTGTTTTTATCTTCCCACATTACATCCGTTTGATAAAAATCATCTGCTTCTTTAAGATTTTTGACAACATCATTCAATTTCAGTGGGTCATCTGTTTGTGTCGCCGCTGAAAGCGCTGAAGTCGCAACATTGTAAATTGGGTCCGACTGATCTTGAAGCGTTTCATTCGTTGTGTCAATGGTATACTTGCAGTCTTTATAAACTTTAAGCGTCAAAGTATAAGTATGTGATGCCAAACCGAATGCTTCGCTGAAATACTTTACATCACGAATTTCGTAAAAGGTATCATTCGCAGGAAAGTAAACCACATCACCGATCCTTGGCTCAAAATCTTCAAAGACCTCAGGTGTGTTCTTATCTTTACCGCCGTATGTTGACCAATACTTAAAAGCAGTCTTGCCGACGAAGACCTGAACCAAGTCTTCACCCCAGATACCTTGCAGCTGGTATGTTCTTACATTAGGTGGTATCTTTTCAGTGTAGCCGTTGAAGTAAAATGAACGCTCAACCATCTGCAACTGATCTTCCCCGTAAATCGGGTCGTATGTTCCAGTTTCATCTACGCTTGTTGTTGAATGCGAAATCTTGTAATAGACTAGCTTCAAACCGTAAGTACCGTATGCATCGGTAGTTACTGCTTCTGCATTGTTGCCTTCGCCTTCTGAAACACGGTTGCCTGTATCTTTATTGTAGCAGCCAGGTTCATATCGTCCGGTTGTCGGGCAAAGCCAAGGATACTTTTCGTAATCTATCATTTATTCAACCTCAACGAAACCGTTCGTGTTCCAAACAATCTTGATGTAGTCTTGATTTGAATAAAGTGGGCGTGGGAATTCGTAATAAGCCATCGGTATCATATCGCCGCCGACATGTTTATCATCTGTATAAGATAGAATAAAGCCTCGTGCTCCGTATTCAAGAATGCGTCCTGAATAGAATTCGCCAGTTCGGTTGTTGATGATACCGTTTACGCCCTTCTTTCCTTTCTTACCCTTCAAACCTTTAAGACCCTTAAGTCCCTTTGAGCCGTTCTTGCCTTTTAGCTCTAATTGTGATAGGAGCTTCTGTGTCTTTACATAATCTATAACTCTTCCAGAGACGAGGTCTTCTCGATCTTGGAAAATCGTATCGGCACATGACTTAAACAACTTGCTTTCAGTAACCGTATCTTCCGGTATGTTCAAATCTTGATAAAGTGAAGAGCTATAAATGCCAGACAGGTTATACTCCGACATTAGGTACTGAGCCTTTCGTGTCGCAGAAACCATTTGACCATTTTCAATCATTACGCCCTTCATAGCGGTGACTGAATAATCAATGTCGCCAGTAACTGGACAGGCAGAAAGATAATGTCTTGCGCCTTTCAATCCTTTTGTGAACAGATAATACTCGGGTTCGGTATGTGTCAAGTTCTGATATGTAAGTTCGCCTGATGCTTCTGTCTTTGAATTGATAGAACCTTCGCCGACACTTTGAAGATAAGTGTCTGCAAATTGTATTGCATTGTCTGGAACCCACCAGAACGCTGAATAACGAAGGAACGGCGAAGCACAGTCTCTTGTCCAATAATTTTTGTTGGTCAGCGCGGTGACATCTTGCGTCACCCAAGACAGAGCTACGTTGTTAT
>JAEEGL010220324.1_pt1 | contig 30677 bp, 28 predicted proteins | sample 9134231 | NCBI WGS metagenome assembly JAEEGL01 (sample SAMN16246548, study PRJNA631951) | gut metagenome | biome: gut microbiome; feature: rumen; material: fiber-attached | host: Bos | place: Iran: Karaj | collected 2018-10 | reverse complement strand
TTGCTGGAGATAAAGTCAAACGAGGCTGAATCTGGCTGCAAAATCATCGTTGTTGGGGTTGGCGGCGCAGGTAATAATGCTGTAAATAGAATGGTAGACGAAAATATTACCGGTGTAGAGTTCATCGGTATTAATACAGATAAGCAGGCATTGCAGCTTTGCAAGGCACCTAAGCTTCTGCAGATTGGTGAGAAGCTGACAAAGGGACTTGGGGCCGGAGCTAAGCCTGAAATCGGACAGAAAGCGGCAGAAGAGAGTTCAGAGGAGATATCTGCAGCCCTTAAGGGAGCAGATATGGTTTTTGTTACCTGTGGTATGGGTGGCGGAACCGGTACAGGAGCTGCTCCTATTGTTGCTAAGCTTGCCAAGGAAATGGGTATCCTTACTGTTGGCGTAGTTACAAAGCCATTTAGTTTTGAGGCCCGCGTTCGTATGCAGAACGCTATGCTTGGTATTTCTAATATCAGAAATAATGTGGATACGCTTATTGTTATTCCTAATGATAAGCTTCTTCAGATAGTAGACAGACGTACTACAATGCCGGATGCACTTAAGAAGGCTGATGAGGTTCTTCAGCAGGCAGTTCAGGGAATCACTGATCTTATCAATGTTCCTGCTGTAATCAACCTTGACTTTGCTGATGTATCAACAGTTATGAAGGAGAAAGGCATTGCTCATATCGGTATCGGTACAGGAAAGGGCGATGACAAGGCTACTGACGCTGTTAAGATGGCGGTTGAGAGTCCACTTCTTGAGACTAAGGTTAACGGAGCTACAGATGTTATCATCAACATTTCCGGTGATATCACTCTTACAGATGCTTCCGATGCTTCTGAGTATGTTCGTCAGCTTGCCGGAGATGATGTTAACGTTATCTTTGGTGCTATGTATGATGAGAGCAAGACAGATACATGTACAGTTACTGTTATTGCTACAGGTATTGATGATAAGTCCAAGAGTGCTGCAGCACCTAAGGCTGCTACACCTGCAAGTCAGCCAGCACAGGCTGCACCTCAGCCACAGGCAATCAACTTTGCTCAGCCTGAGATCAATATTCCTGTTGCCAGCGTAGTTACACCAAATAATACAGCTGATACAGTAAGTACAGTTAATATTTCTAGACCTACAAATATTCAGAATCTTACACTTAACAAGCCTGCTGAGGTTAAGCCTACAGTTGAGCCTAAGTCACTTAAGATTCCGGATTTCCTTCAGAGGAAGTAATAAAATACTGATATTTAGCCCCTTGCATTATAGCAAGGGGCATTTTTTTCGCTTTTTTTCTGGATTTTTTTGCTCTGATACGAAATATAGTGTGGAAAATGGCGAGAATTGATGATACAATAATTTGTGGAGTGAAAAAGTTTTCTATACAATATCAAGTAGTAAAATAATTCGAGCGGAGGAAACAAAATGAAGTGCCCTTTTTGTGGAAAAGATGACACTAGAGTTATTGACTCGAGGCCTGCAGATGAGAACACATCCATCAGGAGAAGAAGAGTATGTGATTCCTGCGGTAAGCGTTTCACTACCTATGAGAAGGTTGAGACAATTCCGCTTATTGTCATTAAGAAGGGCGATGTGAGAGAGCCTTATGATCGCGCCAAGATTGAGGCCGGAGTATTTAGGGCTTGTCACAAGAGACCGGTCAGTGCTGAGCAGATTACCAAGATGGTAGATGCTGTCGAGACTGAAGTTTTCAATATGGAACAGAAAGAGATTCCAAGCCGCGCTATCGGTGAGATAGTTATGGATAAGATGAAGAATCTGGATCCTGTTGCATATGTCAGATTTGCTTCTGTTTACCGTGAGTTCAAGGATGTTAACACATTCATGGATGAGCTTAAATCTGTGCTCAAGAAGGAAGCTGAGGGCACAATCACAGATTCTACCGATAAGAATACGCCACTTCTTAAAAAAGAGTGATTTCCAAGAAAAATATCAGGCGCAGCCATGTGCTGCGCCTTACTTTTGCCCTTGACATTCCTTTGTCAAAGCCTTATATTCTCTATGTGGCACACAATGTGTCGCATATCGCTGCTTTCTTCTAACGGCAGCCAATACAACTTAATATAGGAGGAAGATTGTAACATGATTAGGAGGAGATTTATGAAAAAGAAAGGAACTTCACTTCTGATGGTCGTGTTAACAACACTGACTGTTGCATTGAGCGGATGCTCAAGTGACAAGGCAGGGGATTCCGCAAATAGTAGCCAGAGCGCAGGGGCAGGCACTGATACAGTGACCAGCACAGAGACAGGCACTGATGCAAGTGCTGATACACAGACAGCTACTACTGAGTCGGATGATCTTTCCAAGCTTATCGTAGGTATACCTCAGGACATCGATGGTCTTGACCCTCACAACGCAACCGGGGCTGGAACCAGAGAAGTATTCTACAACATTTTTGAGGGCCTTGTTAAGGCAGATGAAAACGGTAATCTTAACCCTGCTGTAGCCAGTGACTACACCATTTCAGACGACGCAACAGTTTATTCATTCACACTTAGAGATGGAATCAAGTTCCATGACGGAAGCGCTGTTACAGTAGAGGATATCAAGTATTCTATAGAGCGCAACATGGGCGTTGATGGCAGCGAGCCACTTATCCGTGCTTATTCCAAAATCGACAGTGTAAATATTGTAGATGATTCACATGTGGACATCGTTCTTAAAGAGGCTGATTCAGACTTTTTGACACAGCTTACAGTTGCTATCATTCCTGCAGCTAATGAGCACCCTGACACAACCCCAATTGGAACAGGTCCATACATGTATGTTTCAAACTCACCTCAGGAGAACTTCATCGTAACAAGATTTGATGATTACTGGGGAGAGAAGGCTTATATCAAGGATGTTGTATTCAAGATTGAGTCCAATATGGACGCTATCGTAATGGACCTTGAGGGTGGCTCAATTGACATGATGGCTCGTGTAACAAGCACACAGGCTAATCAGCTGTCAGACAAGTTTGAGGTTTACGAGGGAACAATGAACCTTGTTCAGGCTCTTTACCTCAACAATGATGTTAAGCCTTTTGATGATGTTAAGGTTCGTCAGGCTCTCTGCTATGCAGTTAACCCACAGGAGATCATGGATTTTGTATCTGATGGAGCAGGAACAGAGGTAGGAAGTGCTATGTTCCCTGCATTCACCAAGTACTACATGCCGGAGCTCAATGATACATACAATACTGATACTGATAAGGCCAAAGAGCTTCTTGCTGAGGCAGGATATCCTGATGGATTTGAGTTCACAATCACAGTTCCATCTAACTATGGCCAGCACGTTGATACAGCTCAGGTTATCGCTGAAGAGCTTAAGGCTATCGGTGTTACAGCTAACATTCAGGAGATTGAGTGGAACTCATGGGTTAGCGATGTTTACTCAGACAGAAAGTATGAGGCAACTGTAGTTGGTATTGATGCTTCAACACTTTCAGCATCAGCTCTTCTTTCAAGATATGTATCAGACGCAGGCAAGAACTTTGTTAACTTCAAGAGCGAAGCATTTGATACAGCTTATGCAAATGCACAGGCTACACAGAACGATGACGAGAAGACAGCCTTCTACAAGGAGTGTGAGACAATCCTTTCACAGGAAGCTGCCAGCGTATATATTCAGGACCTTCCTGAGTTTGTAGTTCTTAACAAGAAGTTTACAGGTTATAAGTTCTTCCCACTTTACGTTCAGGATATTGCAGCTATCAAGCCTGCTAACTGAGAAATATACTGATTTATAAGATCTAATTTAACAATGCGAGGAATATGCATATGAAATACACAATAAAAAAGCTCTTTTCAACATTTATGACGCTAATTGTGGTTTCGCTCTGCGTATTCCTCGCTTTTAATGTATTGCCGGGAGATCCGGCTATCAGAATGCTGGGCCTTGAGGCTTCAGATGAGCTCATTGAGCAGACAAGACAGGCCATGGGACTTAATGATCCTTTGCTTGTGAGATATTTCAGATGGTTTATAGCTTTTTTACAGGGAGATTTCGGTACCTCCTATAGTTATAAGGTTCCGGTGGCAGGTATGCTGCTTAACAAGATACCTATTACATTTTCACTGGGAATCCTTGCTTTTATTCTTACGGTTTTGATTTCAATTCCCATGGGGATAGTTACTGCCAAGTATGAAAACGGTGTCCTGGACAGGATCATCACTGTTTTCAACCAGATCATTATGGCGATTCCACCTTTCTTTTCCGGAATCCTTATTACCTTTATATTTGGCATGATACTTAAGATATTTACCCCGGGCGGCTTCGTATCATATAAAGAAGATTTTGTCGGATTTATCAGATATCTGATTTTCCCCTCCTTTGCCATTGCGTTTCCTAAGATTGCCATGACAGTCAAAATGTTAAGAGGTAATCTGATCGATGAGGCAGGCAAGGACTATGCCAGAACTGCTTACAGCCGAGGTAATAATACTAATGGCGTGTTGTACAGGCATGTTTTGAAAAATGCCATGATACCGGTTATTACATTCCTTGGAATGGCACTGGCAGACATGGTTGCCGGAAGTATTGTTGTGGAGCAGGTTTTCTCCATTCCCGGTATAAGCAGGATTTTGCTTACAAGTATCAGCAACAGAGATTATCCTGTTGTTGAGGCAATTATTATGGGTATTGCCATAATCGTTATTGTTTTAAATCTGTTGGTTGATATCATTTACAGAATTATCGACCCAAGAATAAGGATAGATGATTGATGAAGAAGATCAGTTTAAAGAAAATTTTAAAAGATCCATATCTGGTCAGCGGCATTTTGATAATGGGGCTGGTGCTTCTTATGATCATTGTAGGCCTTTTCTGGACACCTTATGATCCTACCAAGATGAGCGCATCGGAAAAGCTCCAGGGGATTTCGCTAAAGCACATTATGGGCACTGACAATATGGGAAGAGATGTGTTTAGCCGTGTTATGTACGGTAGCAGGGTTACACTTCTTATTGCCATGGGAACCATTATTATCGGAGCAGGTCTTGGAACCATAATCGGCTCTGTCACCGGGTATTTCGGTGGAATGGTGGATGAGGTGGCAATGAGAGTAATAGATGCCCTTTTCGCTTTTCCAAGTATTCTTTTGGCACTGGTAATTGTCAGCGTATTTGGTGTTGGCTGGATGCAGCTGGTGGTTTCTCTTGGTATTGCCTTTGTTCCTAGCTTTGCCAGAATTGTCAGAGGAGAGGTGCTTCGCTGCAAGGACATGGATTATATCCAGAACGCAAGACTTCAGGGAGTGGGTAGTTTACGAATGATATTCGTACATATTCTGCCTAATATCAAGGGAGTACTTGCATCTTCAATTCTTATTGGCTTCAATAACGCTGTTCTTGCTGAAGCCGGACTTAGCTACCTGGGTGTTGGTTCACAGCCGCCTTATGCAAGTCTTGGAAGAATGCTTTCAGACGCGCAGCAGTATATGTTCACGAGACCAAGCTATGTAATGTGTCCCGGTATTGTAATTGTACTTATGGTTCTTGGCTTTGCATTTTTAGGGGAGGGAATTAAGAGATGGGAATAATCCTTGATGTTACTGACCTTCATATTGAATTCCATGATCACGATGCCCCTGAGACTGCAGTTGAGGACTTTGACCTTATGCTCGCCAAGGGTGAGATTGTGGGAATCGTTGGAGAATCCGGTTCCGGAAAGAGTATGAGCGCTCTTGCTATAGCTGGGCTGCTAAACAGACATGCTATTAAGAAGACCGGCCGTATCATGTTCCAGGGACAGGATCTTCTTACCTGCGACAGAAAGACCCTTCGAGGCTTCCAGGGAGATGAGATTTCCATTATTTTCCAGGAGCCCATGACCAGCCTTAACCCTGTTAAGAGAATTGGCTGGCAGGTTGAGGAACCTCTTTATATTCATCATCCTGAGATCAAAAAGGCTGAGAGGAAAAAGAGGGCTATCGAGATGCTCTATGCTGTTGGACTTGAGAATGCTGAGGAAGTCTACTACATGTATCCTCATGAGCTTTCCGGCGGTATGAGACAGAGAGTAATGATCGCTTCAGCTATGATCGGCAATCCACAGATTCTGATTGCTGATGAGCCGACAACAGCGCTGGATGTAACGGTCCAGGCTCAGATTGTTGAACTCCTTAAAAAGCTCAACAAGGAGATGGGAACTTCAATTATCTTCATTTCCCATGATCTTAGTCTCGTGAGCCAGCTCTGTGAAAGAGTTATAGTAATGCAGAAGGGCAATATTGTTGAATCCGGATATACGAAGGATGTATTTAATCATCCGATAGACAGCTATACCAAAAAGCTTATCGCGGCGATTCCTAAGATCGACCTTTGATTCCAAAGTAAGTGATTTTATTTATACAGTAGGTTTGTATGGAAAAAGAAGCAGTACTTAGAGTTTCACATCTAAATGTATTTTATAAAAACAGAAAGCGTAAGCTTTTCTCAAATCAGAGCAAGAAGATACAAGCTCTTTTTGATGTGTCTTTTGAAGTTCAGGAAGGCGAGGTTCTTGCTATCGCCGGTGAGTCCGGTTGCGGTAAATCCACTTTGGCAAGGGCTATTGTCGGAATTAACAAGGACTATCAGGGCGAGATCTGGCAGAAACATTCAGATCCCCAGATGGTTTTCCAGGATCCTTACAACTCCCTTAACCCGGCCAAGAAGGTGGGGTGGCTGCTGGAGGAGCCTCTTAAGGTGGACAAGAATCGCAAGTGGACCAAAGAGGATAGACAGCAAAGGGTAAAAGAGATAATGCAGGAGATAGAGCTTCCTCTTAACATGCTGGAGAGATATCCTTCACAGCTGTCCGGAGGTCAGAGGCAGAGAGTCTGCATTGGAATTGCCCTTATGCGTAATCCTAAACTTCTTATTGCTGATGAGCCGGTTTCTGCACTGGATGTAACGATTCAGGCTCAGATAATGGAACTGCTTCGCACTCTGCATAAAAAGCTCGGAATATCCATTATCTTTATTTCTCATGACCTGAGGGTTGTTTATCAGATAAGCGATCATGTAATGGTTATGAAAAACGGCAAGGTTGTGGAGTACGGTGAGACCAAGGATGTTTACAAGAATCCTCAGGCTGAGTACACCAAGCAGCTTCTAAAGGCCGCAGGAATCACAAAATAAGCAAATAATTATGCATCAAAATGTATAAAATTACGCTTAAAATTATTAAAAATCCCGATTTTTGCTGAAAACATGCAAGTTTTTAGTATAATAGTGTTAAGGAACGAGGGGAAATGTCGATATAGAAGGTGACATGAAGTTCCTTAGATACAATTGTATGTGGAAGTATTAAGAAGGGAGGGCGATACATGGCATTAGATAGAATTGGTGGTTACCTTAACGGTTACGATGCTTATAATATCCCCAAGGCTTCAGACGAAATTAAGATAGGCGCAGGTAATCCTGCGGTGCAGCCTCAGGTACAGCCTAAGGAGCAGGAAGCACCCCCTAAGGAAGAGGAGAAAAAGGGACTTGACCTTACAGTTACCGAAATTCCTTCCAGGGAAAATGCTTCAATTGAGAACATCGCAATTTCTTTTGGACAGTATGATGCATCATCACTTGATCTCTTTGGAGAGAGAGGACTTGCATCTGAAGATATGAAGCAGGCAATATCCGGAATGCAGAAGGACAAGATATTGCACGAGTACCAGTACTTTGTTGGTGGCAAGGATCTCGAAGGCAAGGACAGAAACATCATTGCCGGCACAGAGGATGGACTTGTTATAAAACTGTGATATTATATAAAATAAGGCGCGAGGCTGTGGCCTCGCGCCTATTTTTATAGGGAGGATATTATGGCGAACTTTACGGACGGCAACACCAGAGTATGCGGACTGATTGGAAATCCTGTTAAACACACTCTTTCACCACTTATTCATAATATGCTGGCAGAAATGCTGGGGATCAATATGGTTTACGTGCCCTTTGAGGTTAAAGAGGAGAATGTGGGTGATGCCATCAGAGGGGCAATGGCCCTGGATCTTCAAGGTCTTAACGTAACTATCCCTCATAAGAGTGCAGTAATTCCATATCTTGAAGATATTGATCCTCTGGCAAAGGGAATCGGAGCGTGTAATACCCTTGTGAGAACGGGCAATGGCGGCTTTAAGGGCTACAACACAGATATGACGGGCCTTTACAGAGCCATGACTGACGAAGGGGTAGAGCTTAATGGGAAGAAGGTCATTATCCTTGGTGCAGGCGGAGTGGCAAGACCGGCAGCTTTTCTCTGCGGTAGTAAAGGCGCGACCGAGATTTACATTTTGAATAGAACCTATGACAAAGCAGAAGCAGTGGCGGAAGAAGTGAATATAGCTCTTGCAAAATTCGGGACGGAGGATAAGCTTACGGATGATGGGCTTGAAGCTGACGGAGAGCCTGTGGACTATGTTAAGAAGGTCATTCCAATGCCAATAGGGGACTATGCTAAACTCCTTGAAGGCGACGAGAAATATATCGTAATGCAGTGCACGTCAGTAGGTCTTTTCCCTGACGTTAACAGTGCGGTTATAGAGGACGAGGAGTTTTATAAGCATGTCGGTGTAGCGATTGACATGGTCTATAGGCCAATCGACACAAAGTTTATGAAGCTGGCCAGCGCTGCCGGAGCGAAGAGCTTTTCAGGGCTCAAGATGCTACTCTATCAGGGAATCGATGCGTTTGAGCTATGGTTTGATTTACATGAGGGCATCAGTAAGGCTCAGGCGGATGAGATTTACAGATCATTGGTGCTGGAAGTTACCGGCGCCCGCAACATAATTCTTGAAGGATTCATGGGAAGCGGGAAGACCACCGTTTCCGAGATTCTTGCAGACAAGCTGGAGCTGGAACTTCTTGATACGGATGCTGCTATCGTGGAAGCTGAAGGCAGGAGCATAAACGAGATTTTTGATGCTGAGGGCGAGGAGAGCTTCAGGGATATGGAGACAGGTCTTTTGGAGACGGCTGTTTCTGAGCATTTCAGAGAAATGGTTGTCTCCCTTGGAGGAGGTCTTCCGCTGCGGGCTCAGAACAGGGAGCTGTTAAAAGAGCTGGGAAAGGTTGTATACCTTAGAACCAGTCCGGAGACAGTTTATGAGAGAGTGAGATTTGATGATTCGAGACCTCTTTTAAAGTGCGATGATCCTCTCGCTAAGATCAAGGAGCTACAGGATAGCAGAAGCGAATTGTACGAGGCGGCTGCTGACATTGTGATAGATACTGACAATCTGAGCCCTGCAAAAATCGCAGATAAGATCATAGAGGAGCTTGGAATTGTATTCTGATGTACAGTTTTGAATTAAGCAAAGTTATGCTGAGGAAGAGTACTTGAATAAGAGAAATTACTCCAGGGAGCTGGAAAACAGAATAGAAGAGTTTCAGGAAAAAGGTGAGCATCCAAGGCTTCTTTTGCATGCATGCTGCGCGCCCTGTTCCTCTTATTGCCTTGAGTATCTCAGGGAGTACTTCGATGTAACGGTATTTTTCTATAATCCCAATATCACAGAGGAAAGTGAGTACAAAAAGCGTGTTATTGAGGAGAAGAGACTAATTGAGGAGTACAACAGGCAGGTTCGGGAAAAGAACTTTGAAGGCATGAACTCCGATGAAAACGCCAGGATCATCGAGATAATCGAAGGGGAGTACAAGCCTTCCGACTTCTATGAGGTTGCAAGAGGTTACGAGGATTGCAAAGAAGGCGGAGCGCGCTGCAGAAAGTGCTTCGAGCTCAGACTCCGGGAGACTGCGAAAGTGGCGGCGGAGCAAGGCTTTGATTATTTCACCACCACCCTGACCATCAGCCCTTTAAAGAACGCCGACGTCCTCAATGAAGTGGGGGAAGCGGTCGGTGGCGAGAGATTCCTTCCTTCGGACTTCAAGAAAAAGAACGGCTACAAGCGTTCCATAGAGCTGTCGCACAAATTTGATCTTTATCGGCAGGACTTCTGCGGCTGCAGCTTTTCCAAGGCTCAGCGAGAACGGGAGAAAAGTTTATCATTGATTGATTAGGATTATTTTGATAAAATCGTGTAAGCTATTTTGATTCAGATAATTTTTTTTCATTTTAATAGAAAGAAATGTATAGAAAGAAGGTTGAATTTTGGAAAAAGTACTTGAGCTAATTTCTAAAGAAGTAGGAGATGCATTTGAGGCGGCCGGATACGACCGCGAGCTTGGAAGAGCTACAATCTCCAACAGACCTGATCTTTGTGAATATCAGTGTAACGGTGCCATGGCCGGCGCCAAGAAATACGGAAAGGCTCCTTTCATAATTGCAGATGAAGTTGCAGCAAAACTTCAGGGTAACCAGATGTTTGAGAAGGTTGAGTCAGTTAAGCCGGGATTTCTTAATATAGTTTTAAACGGCGACTTTGTAAGAAGCTACATCGTAAAGATGCTTCATGAAAAGCGCATGGGAATTACACTTCCGGGCCATGAGCCAACATTTGTTATCGACTACGGCGGACCAAACGTAGCGAAGTCCCTTCATGTCGGACATCTTCGCAGTGCTGTTATCGGTGAGAGTATTAAGAGGATTCTTAGATATACAGGAAATAAGGTTATTGGTGATGCTCACCTGGGCGACTGGGGCCTTCAGATGGGTCTTGTTATCACAGAGCTTAAGGAGAGACAGCCTGACCTTTGCTACTTTGATCCTGATTTTACAGGTTCTTATCCTAAGGAAGCCCCATTTACAGTAGAGGAGCTGGGTGAGATCTATCCTGCAGCCAGCGCAAGATCCAAAGAGGATGAGGAGTTCAAGGCAAGAGCCATGGAAGCAACCAAGCTTCTTCAGGATGGTTACAAGCCATACAGAGCTTTGTGGCATCACATCATGAACGTTTCTCTTGCAGATCTTAAGAAGAACTACAAGAACCTGAATGTTGATTTCGATCTTTGGAAGGGTGAGTCAGACGCTGATCCTGTAATCCCGGGAATGGTAGATTACATGAAATCCCACGGCTATGCCCATGAGAGCCAGGGAGCACTTGTTGTTGACGTTGCGGAAGAAACAGATACCAAGGAAGTTCCACCTTGCATGATCCTTAAGTCAGATGGAGCATCTTTATACAATACAACAGACCTTGCTACTATCAAGCAGCGCATGGATGAGAATCACCCACAGGGCATCATTTATGTTGTTGATAAGAGACAGGAGCTTTACTTTACACAGGTTTTCCGTTGTGCTCGTAAGACCAAGCTGGTTATGCCTGAGACAGAGCTTCACTTTGTCGGATTCGGAACCATGAACGGCAGCGATGGCAAGCCGTTCAAGACAAGAGCAGGCGGAGTTATGCCTCTTGGAGATCTTATTTCCGAGATTGATGAGAAGATGTACGCAAGAATCAAGGAAGGCAACCCTGATATGCCTGATGATGAGGCAAAAGAGACTGCTCACAAGGTAGCTCTTTCAGCTCTTAAGTACGGCGATCTTTCCAACCAGCCTTCCAAGGACTACGTATTTGATGTCGAGAAATTCACTTCCTTTGAGGGAGATACAGGCCCATACATTCTTTATACGATGGTTCGTATCAAGTCAATCCTCAAGAAATTTGAGGCAGAGGGCGGAAATGTTAAGGATGCCAAGCTTGGCAATCCAGACAGTGATGCAATGAAGACCCTCATGCTTCTCCTCACTCGTTTCACTGACGCAGTGGAAAGCGCAGCAAAAGATCTTTCACCAAATCGTATATGCGCATATATCTACGATTTAAGTAACGCATTTAACTCTTTCTATCATGGGACAAAGATCTTGACTGAGAGTGATCCGGATAAAAAAGAGAGTTATATCGCACTAATAAACATAACATTAAAAATACTTGAGACTTGCGTGGATTTACTTGGATTTGATTCACCTGAAAGGATGTAATTATAAGGATTCAATGATACATTTTCCATTGCAACCGTCCTCTTGTTCATTATAGGTAAGGCGGATGAACGACAACAAGCACATGTTCAGCAACAGGAGTTTACTTCTGTTGCTGATTCCAATTATAGCTGAGCAGTTCCTGAATTCCCTCATGGGAATGGCAGACTCCATGATGGTCAGCAACGTGGGAGCAGCGGCCCTTTCGGGTGTATCCCTGGTTGATTCCATCAACAACCTGGTGGTGCAGGCCTTTAACGCCATGGCAACTGGTGGAGTTATTATCTGCTCCACATATTTTGGTCAGAAAGATATAAAAAGAGCTAATGAATCTGCAAGACAGGTTATCTTGGTTTCTGCTTTTATATCTTTTCTTTTGATGTTTGTTTGCCTGATATTCAGGGACAGGCTCCTTAGCGTCATATTTGGCAGCATTGATGCGGACGTTATGGAGGCGGCCAGCATTTATTTCCTTCTGACTATCATTTCGTATCCGGGAATATCTCTTGCGGCTGCCGGAAGCGCTATCTTCAGGGCTCAGTCCAATACAAAGCTTCCAATGAATGTGGCGATTGTTTCCAATATACTTAACGTGGCAGGGAATGCGATCCTTATCTGGGGCTTTGGTCTTGGGGTTTATGGTGCTGCCATCGCAACTATGTCTTCAAGAATCTTTTCAGCAGTAGTTCTTTTGACACTTCTTAGAAAAGATAAATATCAGATATCCATCAGGGAATACCACAAAATACGCCCGGATTTCGGCAAGATCAGAAGAATTCTGGCTATGGGAATTCCGAACGGTATCGAGAATTCCATGTTCCAGTTTGGTAAGCTGGCAATTCAGTCATCGGTTTCACTTCTTGGTACAGCGGCCATCGCTGCCCAGTCCATGGCAAACATCTTTGAGAATGTTAACGGAGTTGCCGGAATTGGAGTTGGAATCGGCCTTATGACCATTGTTGGCCAGTGCCTTGGCGCCGGACGAAAGGATGAGGCTGTCTATTACACCAAGAAGATGATTGGGTGGGGATATATAGCTATTTTGAGTAGCTGCCTTTTTACCTATGCCATTGCGAGACCGGTCACAGTTCTTGCTGGAATGGAAAAAGAGAGTGCGACTCTTTGCATATTTATGCTTGGCTGGATCACCATAGCTAAGCCCCTTTTGTGGTCGCCGTCCTTCGTCATTCCTTATGCCATGAGAGCTGCCGGAGACGTGAAATTTTCTATGATTGTGGCAACACTTACAATGTGGCTCTGCAGAGTGACGCTGGCTACCTTTCTGATCCGCGTGGTTGGCATGGGCGCCATGGGTGTATGGATTGGAATGTTCGCCGATTGGGCTATAAGAGGCATCATATTCACCCTTAGATTCAAGAGCGGAAAATGGATCCATAAAGTAATTGATTAAGAGTTCTTAGTATTTTTATACTTTCTTAATATGATTAATGTTAACAATTAAATATAATAGTTGTGTAACAGTATTTCGTTTATATATACGGTATGCAATATGGAAAGGGACAGGAAGGGAAGGCTCTACTATATCCGTTACACATTGACTGTGATCGGTACTCTGATGCTGATTGCAGCTCTTTTCATGCTTGCAATGATTGCAAGAAAAGATGATACCGACTATGAAATTTCTGAACCTACAAAGGTTACTCATCGCGTACTGTTTCTGTGCGCATATAATCCACTTTATTTTACATATGAAGCTCAGGAAAGCGGCCTGAAAGAAGGACTTTATCCTCATGGAATAGAGTTTGACGTCGTTTATATGGATGTCAAGAATTACGGAACCCAAGAGGATATCCGGAACTTCCATGACTATTTGAAGGAAAGGCTCAAAAAAGACAGGGGCTATGAGGCAATTCTCCTTGGAGATGATGATGCCCTTTTGTTTGCGCTGGAGTATCAGGATGAGCTGTTTAAAGATTATCCCATGGTATTCTTTGGCGTAAATGATATAGATCTTGCAATGAGTGCGGCAGAAAATCCCAGAATTACAGGCTTTTATGAGAAAGAATACCTAGGTGTCTGCTTAGAGCTTGCGGCGGAAACAATGCCTGACAGAAAGACTTTTGTGGCTCTCCATGACAGTTCGGCTGCCGGAAATGCTGATGTGGAAATCTTTTACTCCTATGATCAGAAGTATCCGGACTATGTATTTACTGATATCAATACCTCAGAAATTACAGAGGATCAGCTTATTGAAGAGCTGAAAAACCTTCCTGAAGATTCAGTTCTCTTTTACATGACATGCTATTCAGATTCGGAGGGAAAAACCTATTCAATGCTGGATAGAACCAACACAATCGTGACTTATGCAAAGGTTCCGATAATCAGGAACTATGCCGGTGGAAGAGATCAGGGCGTACTTGGTGGAACCTATATGGATTTTAAGGCTCAGTGCAGGGATGCGGCTCTTGTAGTGGCGGATGTCTTGTCAAATGGAACGGACATAAATACTTACGGCCTCGATACAGATACTCCGAGTCAGACCAGCGTCAACTATAAGCTCATGCAAAAATACGGAATTGATGAGGAACTTTTACCTGAAGGAACCGAGTTTGTAGATAAGCCGATGGATGTAATCGAGTATTACAGCGGCATTATTCCGGTTGCATTTGTCATTGTTACAGGTCTCATAATCTTTGTTATTGCTTCAAACATGGCAGTGGAGCAGCAAAAACTTGCAAATCTGCAGATAAAGAAGTCCAAGGAGGCCCTGGAGAAATCTCAGAAACAGCTGATTTACCAGGCTGAACATGATGAACTTCTGGACCTTCTTAACAGAAAAACTACAGTGGTGACACTAAACCTTCGCCTTAAGCCTGCAGATATGTACTCGATCCTTATGATTGATGTAGATGGCTTTAAGACAATCAACGAGAACTATGGACATGCACTTAGCGACAAAATACTGGTTAATCTGGCCGGTGAACTTAAGCGCATGGAAAAGAACTACCAGTGGCTGGTGGGCAGATATGGCGGCGATGAGTTCATCATTATGGTACCGGATGTATCTCTAAACGAAAGATCGACGGAAATAAGGGAACTGCTGGATCTCTTTAGAAAATCCATGACCATAGAAGACGAAGTGATCCAGCTGTCGGCAAGTATCGGCATTGCCAATTCTGATGGCGTTTCAAGTCCGGAGCAGCATATCATCAACGCAGAAATGGCCATGTATGAAGCAAAGGAACATGGCAAGGACACTGCCTTTGTTTTCACAGAGGCCCTGCAGCTTAGAATGAAGGAAGAAAACAGGATCAAAGGCATTATTTTAGAGGCTTTTGAAAAAGACCTGTTTTACATGGTATATCATCCGAAGGTTGACACAAAGACCAGGGAACTTGCGGGATTTGAAGCCCTTGTCCGGATGAAGAACCTTGATAAATCACCGGCTGTTTTTATTCCTATAATTGAGAAAAACGGTCTGGTAGCAAGGCTTGGAAGAGTTACTACAAAGCTTGTTGTTAAGCAGCTTGCTGAGTGGAAGGCGCAGGGAAAAGACCTGCTTCCTGTCTCTATTAATTATTCAACCAAGCAGATAAATGACTTCAGTTACATTGAGTATTTAAGGGAACTTCTTGAGAAATATGACATTTCTCCTGAGTATGTACAGCTTGAGATGACAGAGAGTCTTTTCCTGGAAAAGAATCATCAGACCATGAGGCTGTTCGATAAGTTAAAGAAAATGAACATTAAGCTCCTGTTGGACGATTTCGGTACCGGTTATTCGTCCCTGGGCTATCTGACCTATGTACCGATTGATGAAATAAAGCTTGATAAGAGTCTCGTGGATGCATTTTTGGTTGAGGGCAAGGATAACTTCATAAGAGATGTTATTCTCCTTGCTCATGATCTTAACAAGACAATCGTTATTGAGGGTGTGGAACAGAAATGGCAGTATGAGCGTCTTTTGGAGTTTGAAGCTGATGCCATTCAGGGATTCTACTTCAGCAAACCGCTTCATGCAGATGAAGCAATGGATTTCGTGGCTTCGGAAGATGGAGCTGACTGAATATAAAAAAGAATTGGAGGTACTCTGACATGGATGGAAAGAGGGTATTTGCAAGGATTTTTATGACGATAGTTGTGATAGGCGCTGCTTTTTCATTTTGTGGCAAGAAAGCTCTGGCAGGAGATTTTGATCCGGCGTTTTATGCAGAGCTGTATCCGGATGTGGTGGCGGCCTACGGAAATGATCCTAATGCTCTGTACAAGCACTATCTGACTTTTGGAATACAGGAGCACAGGTTTAAAAATGCCTACGAAGCAGCTGCTGCGGCTTCTGCAGTAGAACAGGTGGCTCTTCCCAGCACATATGTGGACGTGGATATCGCTAATCAGATTCTTGTCTATTACCAGCAGGGTGAGGCAGTGCTTGTTTCTGAGATTGTCACCGGTAATACATCAAATGGCAACAATACTCCTACGGGTGTATTCTATATCGATGCTAAGGTTCCGGGGAAATATCTGGTTGGACCAACCTGGAATGTATGGGTGGACAGATGGATGAAGTTCACCGGAGCGGTGGGAATCCATGATGCTTCCTGGAGAAGCAAGTTTGGAGGCAACATCTATCAGTACAACGGATCCCATGGCTGTGTAAACCTTCCGCACGACGTGGCGCTTACGTTATATGACATGGTGGATATCGGAACCATGGTAGTGGTGCACTAAAGAGCCTTGATATCACAAAGTGATTGAAAAACAAAAAAGGAATGGTTTAACACCATTCCTTTTTTAGTAGCGAGAGGGGGACTTGAACCCTCGACACCGCGGGTATGAACCGCGTGCTCTAGCCAGCTGAGCTACCTCGCCATATTGTTGTCGTCTGTCGCAGCCGACTTGTATAATATACCGCGTGGAAGCCTTGTTGTCAACTAAGAATTTCAGATTTTTCCAAAAATTTATAATACGTTCTCAAATAATCAATAATACGTTCAGTACACATATGTTAAAATAAGAGTGGATGTTTGTAAAGTTGCGAAAATATTGATGATATGGAGGCTTAAGTATGGGGGTGGTTGTTGGAAACAGCTTTTGGTTTGATTTTGAAGTGAAACTTATGGAGTTTCTGCAGAGCGTTCTTGGGTCTGCGGCCATCAGCATTATTTCTTTCTTTTCTACCTTTGGTGAGGAAATGATCCTGATACTGGTCCTGGGATTTTTGTTCTGGTGCTATGACAAAAAAGCTGCCACCTATATTGGCATGAACATAATGGTGGGAGTGGTGTTTAACCCTCTCATAAAGAATATATTCTGGAGGAGAAGACCTTATTTTGACCATGAGAGCATTAAGTGCTTAAGACCGGTTGACAGCAGTGCTGATATCTACGACATTGCGGCGCAAGGATTCTCTTTTCCCAGCGGGCATTCCACCAATGCGTCGATACTGTATGGATCCTTGGCAAGAGTCTACAAGCATCCGGTGTTTAAGGTTATAGCATTTGCTTTGCCGTTTCTTGTTGGCTTTTCGCGAGTGGTAGTTGGATGCCATTATCCTACGGATGTGTTATTTGGCTGGATTTCTGGTTTGATAATCATATTTGTGATTCCGTGGATATTTGAGAAGGCGGGGGAGGAAAAGAGATGGCTGGTATATCTTATCATTTTCCTTGTTTCCTGCGTGGGACTTTTGTATTGCAAGACTTCGGATTATTTCTCAGGCCTGGGACTTATGGGTGGGTTCTGCTTAGCATCTGAGTTTGATACAAGAATCGTAAAGTTCGAACTTACCAGGAAGCCGATTTTCTGGATCACAAGGATTTTGGGTGGACTTATTATATATTTCGTACTGAATACTTTGCTGAAGATGCCTTTTCCAAAAGAACTTCGGGATTCGGGCACATTTCTGGCAGGAATCATAAGATTTGGAAGGTATCTTATCGTGTCATTTTTGACCATTGGTGTTTATCCGCTGGTTTTCAAATTTGAAAAGATGTTCAGCAAGAACTAAGACAGGAGGCCGTGATATGTGGGCTTATGAAACCTCTTTTTATCAGATTTATCCCCTGGGCTTTTGTGGAGCCCCTTTTGAAAATGACGGGAAACTGGAACATCGTATCCTCAAAGTCATAGACTGGATTCCTCATTTCAAAAAGCTGGGGATCGGCGCAGTTATGTTCAATCCTGTGTTTGAATCCGATACCCATGGCTATAACACCAGGGATTACAAAAAGATAGATGTCCGCCTTGGAACCAACGACGATTTCAAGAAGGTCTGCAAGACCCTCCACAAAGAGGGAATAAGAGTTGTTCTGGACGGAGTCTTTAACCACGCCGGCAGAGGTTTCTTTGGATTTACGGATGTTCTGGGAAAAAAGTGGGATTCACCATACAAGGACTGGTTTAACATAAGCTTTGAGGGAAACAGCAACTACAACGACGGCCTTTGGTACGAGGGCTGGGAAGGCAACTACGATCTGGTAAAGCTGAACCTCAGAAATCCTGCTGTTGCCGATTACCTTTTGGAAAGCGCGAAGTTCTGGGTGGACGAATTCGGAATAGATGGACTTCGTCTCGATGTGGCTTACTGCCTGGATCCGGATTTCATAAGAAGATTAAGACGCGAGAGTGCTTCCTGGAAAGAAGATTTCTTTTTGATGGGAGAGATGATCGGCGGTGATTACAATCGCATCATGGGCGATGATCTCTGCCACAGTGCCACCAATTATGAGTGCTACAAGGGAATGCATTCTGCTCTTAACAGCATGAATCTCTTTGAAATCGTTCATTCTCTTCTTAGGCAGTTCGGACCGGAAAATTGGACTCTGTACAGGGGGAAGCATCTATTGTCCTTTGTTGACAACCATGATGTATCAAGGATTGCCAGTGTTCTTCAAAGACCTGAGCATTTGAAACTCATATATACGATCATGTTCGGTATGCCCGGAATTCCTACTATCTACTACGGCAGTGAGTGGGGCTTTAAGGCGGACAAATCCCAGGGGGATCCGGCGCTTAGGCCATGCTTTGATGCACCTGAGTGGACAGAACTTACCGATGTGATAGCAAACCTTTGTAAGGCGAAGGAAGGCTCAAAAGCCCTGGCCTACGGTGACTTTAAGTCGCTTCTTCTCACAAACAGGCAGTGTATTTTTGAAAGAGAAACTGACGGTGACAGGGCGATGATAGTCATAAATGCCGATGAGAATCCATTTCATGCGGATTTCAATGCGAGAGCCGGAAAAGCTACAGATGCCATTACAGGACAGGATATCGACTTCGGCGGAGGTCTTGATATCCCGGGGTATACGGCATATCTTTTGCAGAACCTGATGTGAATAAAACAGACGTACTATGCTGCATATTGTTGTTGAACAGGGAATGTAATATAATTTATTTATGGAAATACGCACACCGATAATTGCTATATTGATAGCAGTCATATTGATAATCATTTTTCTGAGGAAAGGTCTTCCGCAGCTTATGGCGTCGAGGATTTTCTTCTGCTTTCTGATTGTGTGCTTTTTATGTAATCTGTGTGAGATCTTTGAATGTCTGGTTTTCCAGAACCTTGATGATACCTTCAGTGTACTGAGGAGGGCGTCACAGAATCTGTATGCGGGGACTCTGGTTTTGGCTGCAATGGTAATGTGCCTTTACGTGTATGCAAAGACCACATTTAAAGCCAAGGTTTCGCTAAATGCCATTATTATAGTAATGATACCTGCTGTTTTTGCCTTTTTTGCCCTGGCTATCGGTGAACTGAGCTATGGCTATTCGGAAGGGCGCTATTACAACTATGGACAGGCTATAGGGATTTGCTATCTGGTGGGATTTACCTATATTCTTCTTTCACTTCTTCGAGTGGTGATTTTGCATGGCAGGATCAACAAAGCCGATTTTCTGGTTATTGTTGTAGGTCTTTTGGTCTGGACGGGATTGGCACTTTTCCAGTTTATCCATAGAGATATACAGGTATCGTCAATAGCGATGACGCTGATGGAGCTGATTCTTTTCCTATCCCTTGAAAATCCCAGAGAGTTCTATGAAAGGTCATTGGAGGGGGTAAGGAACAGGGATGCATTCCAGATGGTTTTAAATGAGAAAATAGCTGATAAAAAGAGCTTTTTCATCATTTCAGTTGTGTTCACGGGAAAGACATCAGTAATGACAAATACTGACAGAGAGGAGCTTTCAGCGCTTCAGGTTAAGATCGGAAAGATGGCGGATGAGTATATCGGAACGCCGGCGTTTCTGTTTAACTGGAATACCCTGAGCTTTTTCGTTGATTCGCCGCAAAAGGCCGAGTCCTTCATGAATCTGGTAAACAGTATAAAGGAGGGCGGTACTAATTACAGGCTTACATTCTGCATACTTGAGGCTCCTAAGTACGCCAAGAATATGGATGAGGCCATCCAGGCACTTACTTTCGTATCCGGCGAGTATGTATACACTCAGTCAACACCTAATCTTGTCATTGATGACGTGATCATCGGCAAGATGAATTACAGATACACCATAGAAGATGTGGTGAGACAGGCTGTTAAAGAGAAAGCCTTCGATGTTTATTACCAGCCGATCCTGTCTGTGGCAGATGGGGCATTTTCCTCCGCAGAAGCACTGGTAAGACTTAAGCGCAAGGATAATGAGAGTTTCATTTCACCGGAAGATTTTATTCCTGTTGCGGAGAAGTGCGGACTCATTCAGGAAATAGATGATCTTGTATTTGATAAAGTATGCTCGTTCATAGCAAGGGAGAACATTTCCAGCTATGGCGTCAAGATGATTGAGGTAAACCTTTCCGGTAACGAAGTGGTGGATGAGCACACCCATGCAAGACTTACGGGTAAAATGGAGAAATATCATATTCCTCCCAAGTTCATCAACTTTGAGATAACGGAAACTTCATTCATCAGTAACGACAAGGTATTTCTGGAGAATGTCAGAAAACTTCGGGAAAAAGGCAGTTCTTTTTCCATGGATGACTTTGGGTCCGGTTATTCAAACCTTCTGGAAATCTTAAAGATGGACTATGCACTGGTTAAGTTGGACAAAGAGTTCGTCTGGAAGTGCCTGGACCCTAGTAAGCCCGAGAATATGAAGATGCTCGACTATACCATTAGTTTCCTCAGGGATTTCGGACTTCATATTCTGGCAGAGGGTGTTGAAACGCTGGAGCAGGCGGGAATCCTTATTGATAAAAAGGTTGAATATCTTCAGGGCTTCTATTATTCAAGACCGGTTCCTGAAGAGGAATATATAGAGTTTTTAAAGTCGCAAAAGGGGCTTTTTTCACAGGAAGAATGAAAGGAGTAGGACATGAACGAAGGGTTATATAATGCCGTATTTTGCTATGGTGAGAATCAGATCGATCCTTTTGAGCTTTGCTGCGTTGATTTTGACAGGATCATCGCTGACATGAGGCTTGTAGGGTATGAGATCACGTCCCTGAACGTGGTTCATCAGATCATGCTCGAAGAGTTGGATACGCTCTCAAAGACAAAGTCTAAGATCATCGAAGCTACCATGGACATGGATAATCGAGACTCCTATTGCAAGGAAAAATATGGCCTTACCTTTAAGGACATTGACGCTTTGGATCCTCAGCATGATATCGAATGGGATATAAAGAGCGGAAAAGTTATCTATTTCCTGGGACACGAAGCAATGCATAAAGAGGAAGCCTACGCCACCCTTTTCAAAAAGTCATTTGATGCTTTTACGGCCAAAACCGGTTTTGCTTATACTAATTTGTGATATGGGAATTATTCTTGAAACTGACAGACTGATACTCAGGGGCTGGAAGGATGAAGATGCTGCCAGCCTCTTTAAATATGCCTCAGATGAGAGGATCGGACCTGCCGCCGGCTGGCTTCCCCACAAGGATGTGGCCTATAGTCGTGCGGTCATTAGGACTATCTTTTCCCGGGAAGAGGTTTATGCCATCTGCCTTAAGGGCATGGAAAAAGAGCCTGTGGGAAGCATTGGACTTACGCTTGAGGGAAGTCCGGAGAGGCCTCTTGGAGAATCAGAGGCGGAGCTTGGCTACTGGATTGGAGTTCCTTTCTGGGGGCAGGGGCTTGTTCCGGAGGCTGCCAGAGAAGTTCTTCGGCATGGCTTTGAAGACATCGGTTTATGGAGAGTTTTCTGCGGATATTTTCAGGGAAATGATAAGTCCAAAAAGGTGCAGGAAAAATGCGGATTTAAGTATCATCATACCAATCCAGCCACCAATGTTATCATGCTTGGAGAGACAAGGGTGGAGCACTTTAGCGTCCTTACCAGGGATGAGTTTTTGGCTCAAAAAAATTTGTAAGATATATGAAACAAAGTATTACAAAATTTGTAATATCGTGATATAATTGACCCATGCGAGACTAACATGGTTGGGGGGACCAGGGACATCCCCAAACCATGTTTTTCTTTTAGGGAAATCCTTTTCCTAAAAGAAAAGTTGATGCGCATCGGCACGAATTGTATTTGTTGCTACGCAACCGTGCCTCGCGCAGAATAATTATATCCTTCAGACATGAAAGCGCTTTCAGTTGATTGAGCCCCAGGGCCCGTTTGGATTCCTTTGGATTCATGATTTTAGGAGGTACTTTGATGTTAAATATTGGAGAGTGCGTAGTTTACGGCAGTCATGGTTTATGCCAGGTACGAGATATTCTCGTTCCATCGTTTCTTGAGAGGGGAAAAGAGAAACAGTATTACATGATGATTTCCGCAGTTGATGCCGGCAGTATTCTTTATGTTCCTGTAGATGGTGCCGAGGATAAGGTACGCGAAGTCATTAGCGCTGACTATGCTGAAGGATTAATGGATGAGATCGAAGAGGTTGAGGAGGCAGCTCTCCCCGAGGGCAAGAAGGCCGAGGCGACCATTCTTGAGATCATCAAAAGAAATGCCGCAGAAGAGATGATGGGTCTTGTTAAGTCCCTACACAAGATCAAAGCGATTCGCGAGGCTGAAGGCAAGAAGTTTGCCACACTTAATGAAAAATACCTGAATATGGCTGAAAAGCTTCTTTACACTGAGATGGCTTATTCTCTCGAGACCGAGAAGGACGTGATTAAGAGAAGAGTTATTGAAGAACTTTCAGAGCTTCCACTGGAGACTGCATGATGCGGTCTCCTTTTTCTTTTTACTATTATAAAAATGCTAATCAATAGATATCTTATGGATATAAATATGGTAAAATAAGCGGTAGTGTTGCTCGGAGCTTGAGAGAAGGGCAGCGGTAAGGAAGACTATAGAATGACAAAAGAGTTATATTACGATAGTGCGTATATTTCGGAATTTTTTGCGAAGGTAGAAAGCTGCGAGAAAGTGGGGCCGAAGGCCGAAGCAGAATGCGATGGATATGTGGTAGTGCTGGATAGGACAGCATTTTTTCCGGAGCAGGGTGGACAGGGATGTGACCTGGGCCTGCTGGAATTTGATCCGGGCAAAAATGCGGATGATCACAGCGGTGAGGAAAAAGCTGAATGCGCAAGTTGGACGTATCGTGCGGAAGTAAAGCATGTGAGCATTGAGAATATAAAGGGCTGCGCCGAAGAAGAGTCCGGTGTGGTGATCAGGCACCTGGTTGACAGGGAGATTCCTGTGGGAACGACGGTGCACGGCCTGATAGACTGGAACCATAGATTCAGCAATATGCAGCAGCATACGGGAGAGCACATTTTTTCGGGACTGGTGAACGCGAAGTTTGGCTATGACAATGTGGGATTTCACTTAAGCGACTCTGAAGTTACCATGGATTACAATGGCGTTCTTAGTGCTGATGATATAAAAGAATTGGAACTAAAGGCAAATCAGGCAATATGGGATAATCTTGATGTGTACTGTGAGTTCCCGGATGCAGAGAAACTTGCCGAGATTCCTTACAGAAGCAAAAAAGAGCTGGAGGGCGACGTTAGAATAGTGACGATTCCGGGCGTTGATATATGTGCCTGCTGCGCGCCACACGTTCTTAAAACCGGTGAGATTGGAATGCTTAAAGTCGTTGGCTTACAGAACTACAAGGGCGGCGTCAGAGTCAACATCCTCTGTGGCAAAAGAGCTCTCGAATACATTCAGGGCGAGCACGAGATTATTAGCGAACTTACGGGCATGCTAACTACTTCATCTGACAAGGTAACTACTTCTGTAAAAAAGGCCTTCGAAGATAATACAGCACTAAAGGCGGAACTCAACAGCGCCAGAGAGAGTCTTATAGAGTATGAAATCGCAGAGATCCTTTCGCAAGACAATGCAAAAGACGCGTCTACACCGGAGAATAGCGGCATTTACAGAAATGAAGAAGCTGGCGACATTTTCCTTATAAAGGATGACACCTACGATTCCAACATGATGCGCAAGTTTGTCAACGCACTTGCCGAGAAGAAATCCGGCTACTGTGGCTTCTTTGCCGGCACATCAGGCACCGGCTACAGATTCATCATCGCATCAGGAACCGCCGGCAAAGACTGCCGAGACCTTCTTGCAAAGCTTAAAGAAACCTGCGATGTAAAGGGCGGCGGCTCCCCAAAGATGATCCAGGGAAGCCTCATCACCAGCGATATTAGTGCTATTTTACATTGATACAAGGGGAGATTATGAAAAAAGATATCGGGAGTTTTACAGATTTCAGGGAGGGCTGTAAAGACGCTATACCAATTTGTCTTGGCTACATCGCAGTTTCTTTTGCCTTTGGTATTGAAGCCTCCAAAATTGGAATGACCACCTTTCAGGCGGCCATGACATCACTACTAAACGTCACAAGTGCAGGCCAGTTTTCAGCCCTGGAAGTTATTGCCAGAAACGGAAGCTTTGTGGAGCTGGCGATTTTGCAGCTGATAATCAACCTCAGATATATGCTGATGTCCTGCGCCCTTTCGCAGAAGCTTGATACAAAAGTAAACACGTTCAACAGACTGGGAATATCCTATGGAGTTACTGACGAGATCTTTGGTGTCTCTGTCCTGAAAAAGGGCAAGCTCTATCCGATGTTTTCCTATGGACTTATTACTACATCCGTTGCAGGATGGGTGATTGGAACAATCCTGGGCGCAGTTGCCGGTCAGCTTCTTCCCCAGAGACTTATTAGCTGCCTGGGTCTTGCAATCTACGGAATGTTCATAGCAATCATTATTCCGGACACCAAGGGAAGCAGGGCAGTTGCCACAGTTGTCATAGTTGCCATGGCTCTGAGCACAGTCTTTACCTATGCTCCGGTAATAAAACTGATTTCTTCAGGTTTTAGAATAATAATTGTCACTGTTGTTGTTGCAGCGATTGCGGCCCTGGTGGCACCTATAAAGGAGGAGACAAATGAGTAAAGTATATGCATACATCCTCCTGATGGCCATTGTGACTTACCTTATAAGAGCACTGCCTCTTACACTTATCAGGAAAGAGATAAAGAGCAGATTTATCAAATCTTTTTTGTACTACGTGCCTTATGCGACGCTGGCAGCCATGACTTTCCCTGCCATCTTGCATGCTACGGATTATGTGGTATCATCTATTGTTGGATTTACGGTTGCGCTTATTCTTGCGTTTAACAAAAAGAGCCTTTTGACAGTGGCCGGAATGGCTTGTGCTGCGGCTTTTATAGTTGAATTGTTTCTTGGATAAGCCTCCACTTGATAATAATGATATAATGTTATTGTTGTAAACATTAATACGAATAATGAGGATTTGCACATGAGAATAGGAATGGGCTATGATGTTCACCGCCTGGTGGAAGACAGGGATCTGATAATAGGCGGCGTAAAGATTCCATATGAGAAGGGCCTGCTTGGTCATTCTGATGCAGATGTTCTTTTACATGCTATAATGGATGCGCTTTTAGGAGCAGCTGCTCTGGGAGACATTGGCAAACACTTCCCGGATACGGATTCTAAATACAAGGGAGCCGATTCAATGGCGCTTTTAAGAGAAGTCTGTAGAATGCTGGGAGAAGCCGGTTACAGTGTTGAGAATATCGATGCAACCATTATTGCTCAGGCGCCCAAGATGAGACCTCATATAGACATCATGAGAGCCAACATTGCCGGAGCTCTTAAGATGGACATCTCCCAGGTTAATGTCAAAGCAACAACCGAGGAAGGTCTCGGATTTACTGGCACAGGAGAGGGCATTTCCTCCCAGGCGATATGTCTTTTGACTAAAAACTGAGGATTGACGCCTATCATAAAACGACATTTACAGATACCACATTTTTATATTCAAGGAGACAAAATGGCAAACACATTTACTTTTTATAATACCTTAGACAGAAAGATTGAGGAGTTTCATCCAAGAGAAGAGGGCAAGGTTTCAATGTACACCTGCGGCCCTACTGTTTATCACTACGCACACATCGGTAATATCAGAACTTATATCATGCAGGATGTGCTTATCAAGGCCCTTGAGTATGCTGGCTACGATGTAAAAAGAGTCATGAATATCACTGACGTAGGACACCTTGCTTCAGATGCCGACACAGGTGAAGACAAGATGCTTGCCGGGGCAAAGAGAGAGCACAAGACAGTTATGGAGATTGCCAAGTTCTATACAGATGCTTTCTTCACAGACTTTGATGCTGTAGGAAACAAGAGACCTGACGTGATAGAGCCTGCAACTAACTGCATTCCTGAGTTTATCCACATGGTTGAGGTCCTTCTTGAGAAGGGCTTTGCTTATGTGGCAGGCGGAAACGTTTATTTCGATACAAGCAAACTTAAAGACTACTATGTTTTCTCATCAGATGTAGAAAAAGAGCAGCTCCAGGTGGGTGTTCGTGACGACGTTGAGGAAGATACAAATAAGAAGAACAAGACAGACTTTGTTCTCTGGTTTACAAAATCCAAGTTCGAAGACCAGGCTCTTAAGTGGGAGAGCCCATGGGGTGTTGGATACCCCGGTTGGCACATTGAGTGCTCATGCATTTCCATGAAGCACCTCGGTGAGTACATCGACATCCACTGCGGTGGTGTCGACAATATTTTCCCTCACCACACCAATGAGATTGCCCAGTCAGAGAGCTACCTTGGTCATGAGTGGTGCAAATACTGGTTCCATTCAAATCACCTTAATGACCAGTCCGGCAAGATGAGTAAATCTAAGGGGGCTATTCTTACAGTATCTTTACTCAAAGAGAAAGGCTACGATCCGCTTGTATACAGATTCTTCTGCCTTCAGTCACATTACAGAAAACCTCTCGTTTTCTCTTTTGACGCACTTGATCAGGCGACTGCAACATACAACAAGCTGGTTAAGAGAATCTCTGAGCTTAAGGAAGACGGCGCAGTTGATACAGCAGTAAAAGAGAAGTTTGAAGCAAGCTTCAGAGAAGCTGTTTCAAACGATCTTAATACATCAATGGCCATCACTATTCTTTACGATGCGCTTAAGGCTGACACTAACGATGCGACCAAGCTTGCGCTTATTGAGAGCTTTGACAGAGTTCTTTCCCTTGACCTTATCGGACATGCTAAGGGCCTTTCTGAGGGACCAAGCGTTGATCCTGAGCTTGAGAAGTTCATTCTTGATGCAATTGAGAGAAGAACAAACGCCAAGAAGGCAAAAGACTTTGCTACTGCCGATGCGATTCGTGCAGAGCTTCTTGAAAAGGGCGTTGAGATCAAGGATACAAGAGAGGGTGTTAAATGGCAGCTGATTTAAATGATTATTTAAATGGCAGATTTAACATTGAAGCAAAAGACATCAGGACCTATTCACCGCTGACACTGGCGTATATCGGCGATGCTGTTTTTGATGTGATAATCAGATCAATCCTGGTAAACAAAGGCAACACAGCGGTCAATAAGCTTCACAAAAGAGCCAGCGACGTAGTAAAAGCTCCTTCTCAGGCAGCATTTGTCAAGGCACTCATTGATGAGTTTACTGAAGAGGAAGCGGATTATTACAGAAGAGGCCGCAATTCCAAACCCCACACCAAGGCCAAGAACGCAACCACCATGGACTACCTGGATGCTACTGGCTTTGAGGCTGTGGTGGGATTCCTTTATCTTACAGGAAACATGGACAGGATCTGCGAGCTGATAAATCTTGGAATCGACAAGTTAGGGCTCGATATATTGGAGTGAAATAATGGAAGAAAATTTTGAGAGCAGAATAGTTGAGGGCAGAAATGCTGTACTGGAGGCTTTTCGCTCAGGTAAAACAATAGACAGGCTTTTTGTGCTGGATGGATGCAAGGACGGTCCTGTTCAGACAATTCTTCGTGAAGCCAAGAAACACAAGGATACTGTCATCAGCTTTGTGAAAAAAGAGAGGCTGGATCAGATTTCCGAAACCGGCAAGCACCAGGGAGTAATTGCCTACGCAGCTTCCTATGAATATGTAGAAGTTGAGGATATCCTGGATGCTGCAAGTAAGAAGGGAGAAGATCCCTTTGTCATCATACTTGACGGCATTGAGGATCCGCACAACCTGGGAGCCATCATTCGTACAGCGAATCTGGCAGGAGCCCACGGAGTCATTATTCCAAAGCACAGGGCAGTAGGCCTTACAGCCACAGTAGCCAAGGCTTCAGCCGGTGCTATCAACTATACTCCTGTTGCAAAGGTTACCAATATCGCCCAAACCATCGAGGACCTGAAGGACAAGGGACTTTGGTTTGCCTGCGCAGATATGGGCGGAGAGACCATGTATAAGCTTAATCTTAAGGGACCTATCGGTCTGGTTATAGGCAATGAGGGAAGCGGAGTAAGTCGTCTGGTAAAAGAGAAATGTGACATGATCGCATCTATCCCAATGAAAGGTGACATTGATTCCCTGAATGCATCTGTTGCCTGTGGAGTTCTTGCTTTTGAAGTGGTTCGTCAGAGACTTGGCTGATTGCTATAATGGGGCTGGTAAGCAGCTCTTTTCCCTGATTAACATTGGAGAAATAGGCGTTGAGTAGTGATAAATACAAGGATAAAACCGATGAGGAAATAATCCTTGCCCTTAAAGATGATGAGGATTCCGCTGCCGTGGACTACATCATGGATAAATACAAGAACCTGGTCAAGAAGAAGGCCGGTTCAATGTTTATCCTGGGAGCTGACAGGGAAGATCTTATTCAGGAGGGCATGATTGGTCTCTTTAAGGCCATTAGGGATTATGATTATGGCCGTGATGCCAGCTTTGCTACGTTTGCGGATCTTTGCGTGTCAAGGCAGATGTACTCTGCAATTCAGGCTTCGGCCCGCAAAAAGCATGCTCCTCTTAACGGATATATATCTATTTATGCCAAGAGAGAAGGAGCTGAGGAAGGCTCGGAGGTAGCGCTGGAGGATGTGCTGGAGGCCGGGGCAGACTCTATCCCTGAGCAGCATGTGATCGATCAGGAAAATCTACTGGATTTGGAAGATGCCATAGAAAGGGAACTTAGTTCTCTTGAGAGACAGGTTCTCGATCTTTACGTCACCGGAATGAGTGTAAAAGAGATTTCGGCAGTATTATCAAGGGATGAAAAATCCACTGACAACGCGATGCAGAGGATAAGGCATAAACTAAAAAAATACCTGAATCCTTAAGTTGCGATAAGTGATTTTTAGTATTAGCCCTTGCTGCATGCGGGTTTGAAACCGATCTGATAAAATTTTTGAAAAAATTTTAAAAAAGTACTTGCATTATTTTTTTGTTTGAGATAATATAAACAAGTCGTCGCGATACGGCAGGCGACACAAGAGTAAATGCCTCGTTGGTCAAGCGGTTAAGACGCTGCCCTCTCACGGCAGAATCAGCGGTTCGATTCCGCTACGAGGTACTAGCTATTATGAATAGCCCAACCCGATGAAGTCTGTGTCGATAAGATGCAGATTTTTTTATTGCCTTTCATTGACCTTATCGGAAACATGTGTTATTATGGCAATGATGAAGATATTATTACTAGTTTGAAGTGGACTTTCGCGAGTCCACTTTACTTTTGCCCAAAAATAAAAAAGGAGCACAATATGTCGAAGAAAGACGATATTGAGAAGAAGACCGAAGCTCTTTTGACCCCCATCGCAGAAAAGTGCGGCGTTTCCATTTATGATGTGGAATATGTCAAGGAGGCCGGAGAGTGGTATCTTAGAGCCTACATCGACAAGGAAGGCGGAGTAAATATCAACGACTGTGTTGATGTTAATCATGCCCTGTCAGATGCCCTGGATGTGGATGATTTTATTGAGGAGGCCTATACTCTGGAGGTTTCAAGCCCCGGGCTTGGACGTCAGCTCAAGAAGGACAGGCATTTTGAGAACAGCCTCGGACAGGATGTTGAGCTTAAACTTTTTAAGGCCAGAGACGGAGTTAAGGAGTTTGCCGGAAAACTGAAGAGCTATGATGCTACTTCGGTTACCGTAACTATAAATGACAAAGACGAAGTATTTTCAAGAAAAGAGATATCAGTGATTAAGCTTGCTCTTGATTTTTGATCAGGGCGGAAAAAGGAGATTACCATGAGTAAAGAATTAATGGATGCACTCACTCTTTTAGAGAAGGAGAAGAACATCAGTAAGGATTCTCTGTTTGATGCAATTGAGAATTCACTTATCACAGCCTGCAAGAATAACTTTGGCAAGGCTGACAACATCAGAGTAGAAGTTGACAGAAACAACTGCGATTTCAAGTGCTTTGCTGAGAAGGAAGTTGTGGAACTTGCTGATGATGTTATGGATCCTCAGATTGAGATCTGTCTTGATGATGCCAAGAAGATCAGCAAAAAGGCTAAAGTTGGCGATATGGTTGACGTTCCTCTCAACTCCAAGGAGTTTGGACGTATTGCCACTCAGAATGCCAAGAACGTTATCCTTCAGAAGATCCGTGAGGAAGAGCGTGGTGCAATCTATAACGAGTATTTTGAGAAAGAGCACGACATCGTTACAGGTGTTGTTCAGAGATTTATCGGCAAGAAC
>JAEEGL017035516.1_pt1 | contig 30678 bp, 24 predicted proteins | sample 9134231 | NCBI WGS metagenome assembly JAEEGL01 (sample SAMN16246548, study PRJNA631951) | gut metagenome | biome: gut microbiome; feature: rumen; material: fiber-attached | host: Bos | place: Iran: Karaj | collected 2018-10 | reverse complement strand
TTGAAAGGTAATGACTTACAGGAAGTTATAGAAGTTTACATGGACGAAATCGTCGGACAAAAGGTGTACGAAAAGTTCGGCATAGAATTTCCATTGTTGATTAAATTCCTTGATTCAAACGATGCTCTTTCTGTTCAGGTTCACCCGAACGACGAAGTGGCGAAGGAACGCCATAAAGCGTATGGAAAAACAGAAATGTGGTACGTGATGGATGCCGCTCCTGATGGTAATCTCATTGTTGGTTTTGAACACGATTCTTCAAAAAAGGAGTTCTCGGAAGCTATTGAAAATAAGACTGTTCCGCAGTTGCTTCATTCAGAAGTTGTGAAAAAGGGCGACGTGTTTTTCTTGCCTGCCGGTCGTGTGCATGCAATAGGAAAAGGTCTTTTAATTGCGGAAATACAGCAAACTTCCGACATCACATATCGAATTTACGACTGGGACAGAGTCGGAGCAGATGGAAATCCTCGTGAACTTCATTTAGGATTGGCAATGGACGTGATTGACTACACGGCGCAGGATGACTACAAAACGCATTACACGGCACAACAAAATGCTACGAATGAATTGGTTTCGTGTCAATATTTCCAAACGAATTTGCTCCGTTTCAATCAGCCGGTCGAGAAAGATTTTTATTCGCTTGATTCGTTTGTGATTTATATGTGTATGGAAGGCTCTGCATCTATTGATTTTGGCGGTTCCTACGAGGAACAAATCACCAAAGGCGAAACGGTGCTGATTCCTGCGGCATTGCATTCTGTAAAACTTACTCCACGTGGCGAAGCAAGTCTGTTGGAGGTTTATATACCATAATATATGATACAAATTGGTGACCAGATAGTTAGTCTTGATGTTCTTGAAAAAGAATTTTGCTGCGACTTGTCGAAATGTAAGGGGATTTGTTGTGTGGAAGGTGACGCTGGCGCACCTATAACTGATTCTGAAATAAAGGATTATCAAGAAAATCTTGATGACATTCTTCCGTACGTATCGTCGAAAAATCAATCGGTATTGAAAGAAAAAGGCGTGTTTTATCTTGATGAAGAGGGCGAAAAGGTCACAATGTTGGTTGACGGCGGTGAATGTGCATTTACAGAGCATCGCGACGGAATGTTGTTCTGTGCAATAGAACATGCGTTCCGTGATGGGAAAATTGCGGTACAGAAACCTATTTCCTGTCATTTGTACCCAATCCGTTGTCATCAATATCGTGATTTCGAGGCGTTGAATTTTCATTCGTGGAGTGTATGTGCCGACGCATTTTGCAAAGGGAAGAATGAAAAAATAAAAGTGTATCAATTCCTTAAGGAACCTCTGATTCGCAAATATGGCGAGGCTTGGTATTCCGAATTGTGCGAAATCGCCAAACAATGGGAAGAACAAAAGAATGGCAAAAAATAGAATTGCAATATTGGCTGTCTGTTTTTGTCTGTTTTCCTCGCTGATTTTTTCACAGGAGGACGATACGATTTCCCATTATTCCGATTCTGCTAATAAAGTGAATGTCGCTGGGTTGGTGACGGTTGGCGCGGTCACGCCCGTGGCTCTTGCTGGCGTGTATGTGTATATGCACCATGCGTGGTGGAGCGAGAAAAGCACAGGGTTTCATTTCGACGACGGAAAGGATTTGAAATATGCTAGAAATCTTGACAAACTCGGTCATTTTACTGCGTCGTATCTTGCTTCTACGGCCTTTTCCGACATTCTGCGACTGACGCATGTTCCCGAAAATTGGGCGTTATTCGGTGGAGCGGGACTTTCCGTGCTGAACGCCACAATTATAGAAATAAAAGACGGTTTTGCTCCATATTGGGGGTTTAGTGCGTACGACGAAATGGCGAACGTATTGGGAGCATTTTATCCCGTGATACAGGCAAAAGTTCCGTTTTTTCAAAGTTTCAATTTCAAATGGAGTTTTGATTTTGATTATCGTTATGATACAGAATACTTTACGTATAAACAGAAAACGGGTTCGTCCGATGGTTATTTTTTTATTGACGATTACGACCGTCAATACTTTTGGATGACGGTTGACTGGGCTAATTTATTTTGTAAAGATAAACCGAAATATAAATTTCCATACTTCTTTGATTTTGCTATTGCATTGAGCGGTAATAATTTAAAAACACTTAATGCAAATAAAAAGGAGGGCTTGGAACTGTATTTCGGCATTGATTTGAATCTGACAAAACTGTTTAAACAGAAAAATGTCGGATATTATATTTGTAAGTATGTAAATTTCTATCATTTACCAATGCCCGCATTGCAAGTGGCACCGCGGGGGAAAGGATATTGGTTGATGTATTGATTTGATAATTATGTAGGGCTATCACACCGTGACAGCCATTTTGAAAAAATAGGATTATGCAAGAATATATTGAAGTCCGTGGAGCAACAGAGAATAATTTAAAGAACGTTTCGGTAAAAATTCCGAAAAAGCAAATCACTGTCGTGACAGGTGTTTCGGGTTCTGGAAAATCGTCGCTTGTGCTTGATACTATTGCTGCAAAGTCTCGTAGAGAATTAAACGACACATTCCCTTCGTTCGTCCAACAATATTTACCGAAATATGGACGCCCACATGTGGAACGTGTTGAAAATCTTCCAATTGCGATTGTGATAGAGCAACGAAAACCTGCTTCAAATTCCCGCTCAACGGTGGGTACGTACACTGATATATATTCATTGTTGCGATTGTTGTTTTCGCGTATCGGACAGCCGTTTGTAGGTTATTCCGATGTGTTTTCGTTCAATCATCCTATGGGCAGTTGCCCTCGTTGTTCGGGATTGGGCGAAATCCGCGAACTTGACATTCATGAGTTGGTCGATTTCAATAAATCGTTGAACGATGAAGACACTATTCATTATATCGCGTTCGGTAAAGGTGGCTGGCGTTGGATTCGCTACGCACACAGCGGTTTGTTCGACTTGGATAAGAAAATCAAGGATTATTCTCCCGAAGAATTGGAGTTGTTTCTTAATTCTCCACAAATAAAACTGAAAAATCCACCTAAAAATTGGCCGAAAACGGCAAAATATGAGGGGCTGATTCCCCGTATGTACCGAAGTATTATCAATTCCGAGGAAGGATTGTTGCATGCAAAGGTTTTGGACCCTATGTTACGTATGGGGAAGTGTCCCGATTGTGACGGCTCTCGTCTGAATCCGACCATTCTTTCGTGCAAAATCAATGGGAAAAATATTGCCGATGTGTGTGCAATGTCTATTTCCGACGCAAAAACGTGGATGGAAACAATTGAAAATCCTTTGGCTGAGGATATAAAACACAATACGATTGAACGTCTTGCTGCGTTGGAAGAAATCGGATTGGGCTATTTGACGCTTGACCGTGGTGTTGGCACATTGTCGGGTGGCGAGGCACAGCGGTGCAAGATTGCAAAATACATAAATTCGTCGCTTTCCGATGTGATGTACATTCTTGACGAACCAAGTGTGGGGTTGCATAATCACGACATTCTTTTGATGCAGAAATCGGTGCAAAAACTAAAAAATCATGGAAATACGGTCATTTTAGTTGAACACCATAAAGATATGATTCAAATTGCTGACCATATTATTGATATGGGACCAGGAGCGGGAAGCGCGGGAGGAACGGTGCTTTTTGAAGGAACGTATGACGAATTGCTTAAAAGCGACACGCTTACGGGAAAAATGCTACGCGCAAGCAAGGCGATGAAACCGAAGGTCCGTCAGCCCAGGGACTGGTTTTTGCTTGAACATGCACAGGTGCACAATTTGAAAGATGTTTCCGTAAAATTGCCGTTGAATGTAATGATGGTAATTGCAGGTGTGGCAGGTTCGGGAAAATCGTCGTTGATGGAAAGTTTTCGGAATCAATATCCCACGCCCGAAGATGTTGTGTATATCAGCCAGAAAAATATAGGAATCAGTCTGCGGTCAACACCAGCAACATATTTGGAGGTCGCCGATGATATTAGAAAACTATTTGCGAAGGAAAACAAGACAAAAGTCGAACTATTTTCGTTCAACGGCAAAGGCGGTTGCCCTGTTTGTCAAGGGAAGGGCGTGATTGTTTCGGATATGGCGTTTATGGATTCCATTGAGACTGTGTGCGAGGCGTGTGGCGGCTTGCGATATTCCAACGGCGTGTTGTCGTATAAGGTTCATAATCTGAATATTGCAGAAGTTATGGATTTGTCGGCCGAGAAGGCGTGCGAACTTTTTTCGGGAACTGTCATCGCCGAAAAACTTACACCATTGTTGAAAGTAGGATTGGGATATATTCATCTAAATCAGTCATTGTCAACACTTTCGGGAGGCGAGTTGCAACGGATAAAATTAGCCTCGTTTTTGCGAGAAAAAGGAAAAATCTTCATTCTCGACGAACCAACCGACGGCTTACATTTGAAAGACATAGATCGATTGATTTCGTTGTTCGACACGATGCTCGAAGTAGGAAACACCATAATTTTGATAGAGCATAACCTGGAAGTCTTAAAATCGTCGGATTATGTGATAGAATTAGGACCGAAGGGTGGCGATCAAGGAGGTAGAATCCTATTTGAAGGAACACCAAGCGAAATGCTGAATGCGGCAAAATCCGTTACACGGCAATACCTATTATAATGCTCAATTAACAAACAATTGAGTTTTCTTATTTTTTCTGGATTAATGCTACGGCAAATACGGCAACTCCTTCTTCACGACCGACAAATCCAAGTCTTTCGGTTGTCGTTGCTTTTACCGACACGTCTTCTATGTTTATTTGCAGGTCATCGGCAATATTGGTACACATTTGAGGAATGTGGGGTAGCAGTTTGGGACGTTGCAAGCAGATAGTTGCATCTATGTTTCCAATTTCCCAACCTTTTGATACAAGTAATTCCCGTGTTTTTCTTAAAAGAATTCTACTGTCTATGTTTTTGAATTCATCGCTGTTGTCGGGGAAATGATAGCCGATGTCGCGTAAACCTGCCGCTCCGAGAAGCGCGTCGCAAATACTATGGAGCAGTACATCGCCGTCGGAGTGTGCGACCATGCCCACAGGGTGCTCTATTTTTACACCACCTAACACAAACGGTCTTCCGCTTGCTAATTGGTGTACGTCATATCCTTGTCCGATGCGGATTTTCATTATTTAGACTTGTTGAAGTCGAATACTAATGAGAATCTAAATGTATTTGCCAACGGAGAATTTTTGCCGTTGATTGGTATCAAGTATGAGAAATCAAGTCCGAATACGTTCATTCTAACGCCAGCACCAGCAGTGAAATATTTTCTATCTCCTTTGGTTTCAGCTTCGTTAAAATATCCCAAACGTGCGGCAAATTGGTCGTTGTACCAATATTCTGCACCAATACCAAGGGTAAATTCCTTCATTTCTTCCTTAAATCCACCCGGTGCGTCGAAGAACGATTGGAAAATTCCTTGTGGAACGGATACTTCGTCGTCTTTACCTTTGATTTCCACTGTATTTCCGTCACTGTCTTTAATATATACAGGAGGTGTTGGTACCAACAATTTGTTAATGTCGAAATATAGTCCCAATTTGTTGTATTGGTCAATTTGTAGATTGTATCCAACGCCAAGTTTCATGTTGCAAGGTATAAAGTCTTTGTTGTCGTCGGAATATGAAATTTTAGACCCAATGTTCGATATGTTGAATCCTGCGGTCAATAAACCAGGCAAGGAACCCTTAAATTCTTTGAAATAGGTACCCGAAATGTCGGCGGCAACAGCTTTACCTGCATGATAATCGTCAACGGTTCCACCTGTCAAGTTAGAATAGATAAAACGTCCCGTCATACCCATCACAAAATTGTCGGCAAGATAACGCGAGTACGAAACATCAATGGAGTATTCTTTTGGTGAAATAGTGTAGCCTGCCGAATTTCCATCTTCGTCGTATGCAGGAATGTCGCCAAGCGAGAAGTAGCAGAGCGATGCACCCACGGCATCTTTGTCTGATAATTTCTTATATCCAGCCAAATAAGCAAGATTGATGTCTTTTATACCAAGGTTCGACAACCATGGTGTGTACGACAAACCAATCCCGAAGTCATTTTTTGCCAAAGCATATTTTGAGGCATTGGAATGTTGTGCCCATGTGTCTGTCGTTGTGGCGGCCCCAACGTCGCCCATAGCGCCGCTACGGGAATCTGGCGTAATTGTCAGAAATGAAACTGCTGTAGTGATTACATTATATTCATCTTCGAGGTCTTGACCTGTACCGAATCCTGTTGATTTTTCAGCATCAATCTGTTGGGCAAATAGTGCTGTTCCCAACAAAAGCGAAATGGCTGTTAATAGAATCTGTCGCATTGTTCTTGTATTGAATTCTAAAATTTATGCAAATATACGTTTTTTATAAACTCGAAAATCGGTTGTTTATTGTTTGATTATAAAAATATTATCGGACAAGCAGTATTTTTTGTTCTCCATACAATTTATTTCCTGTATTTGTTTGTATTTCAATGGTATATGGATAGATTCCCGCCTGCATTGGTGTGCCTCCTGACGATTTCCCGTCCCATGTTATAGAGTTGTCTATAAATCCATTGGGTGTTTTTTCTCTTTGAATTGACTTGACTAAGTTCCCGGAAACGTCATAAATGTTTATTGTTACTTTGATTTCGTTGTCTGCCTGATTATGTTCGTAATGGAAACTTGTGCTTGTTTTCATTGGATTGGGGTAGTTGTAAAGATTGGCCAATTTTATGTTTTTGGAATTTACAACGTAGAAGTCCATTGTTGTTTCGGTTACATTGTTGTATGCGTCCCAAATTGTCAGTGTGAGTGTGTGGGCACCTTCTTCAATATCTTTTAGTTTGTAGGTGATGCTTCCAGAATAATAGGTGTTCAAATCGGAATAAAAGAAGTCGTTTAGAACAATAGGATTCGTGTCGTCGCCGTCAATCGTGAGAACTATGTTGTGACCGATAGAAGCGTTGGAAATGTTGATACCCGAGGAATCAACGGCATATACGTAAATTGTCGGATTTTGGTTGGTCATCATTCCTGTTTTGGATAACGAATCATTCAAGAAAATTGATACTTTCGGTCCTTGAAAATCATCGTTTTCACTTGTGTTGCTACCATTGATTATCAGGTCGTAGAAGGCACCGGCAGCTTGTGTTGTGTCGTTTGTTGCATAGAGGCTCAGTTTGCCTTTCCCATTATAATAGTAAATATCTTGTGGAATGATAGTTTCGAACGAGAAAGTACCATTTTCTATACTTGCCAAGCCTTGAAAGAGGATATTGGTGTAGGAATTGAATGTGTATGTGTCGTTGTTGTCGTTTCCTAATGTAGTGATTGTCTGTAGTTTATCGAATAATTTAACTGAGAGCGTTCCGTTATATTGATTCAGAATTTTGTTTGTGGCGTCGGCAATATGTCCGGAAATTCTCAATGTTGATAATGCTTTTATTGTATCTTCAAAATTGTTGACGGCAATCCCGTTGATGGAGTCTAGTTCGATGGAGTAGAGTGGAATAGCCAATCTTAGTGCAGGGTCGCCGAGTAGAGTGTAGACGCGTTTGTTTTGATACACGTCGCTATTTGTTGATTGTTTAGCAAGAACGAATGATTCGCCAATAGTGCGGATTTGACCGAGGGAATCGAGTTCAAAAATGTTTTTGTATATGTTATCGCACAGAGTGTAATTTGCTGATGCGTACGAATATCGTGTCGCACTAATCATTCCGATTCCGCCGCCGTCTTTTTGTGCCAATAATTTTTCGCCAATTGACGTTCCTGAGTAGTCGTAATGTGCTATATTACAAGCAGCTCCGATGAAAAACGGTAGTTTTGTCGTATTTTTCCACGATTCAATTGCAGAAGCTTCGATGGCGTATTCCGCCATCATTCGAGTTTCGTTTCCGTGACCGCTATAGTTGAAAATGAGACAGCCTTTTTGTATTCTGTTGTTTACGGCTTTGTTGACATCGGGATAGCGTTCTCCAGCGCTGCTTCGGACTTGTTCGTAGGCATCGGCAAAAATTTTATCGAAATTGAATTGAGGATAGTTTTTTTGTATGCTTTTGCAAAGTTGGTCCGCGTCGGTCATGTGAACGGTTTGATTTTCGTTGGCATCGTCGGCCAAAAAACAAAGATAATTCTGCCAATCACCGCGATAAGCAGGATTTGTGGTATATTGGATGATTTTGTACGTCATATTGTGGGCGTCTGTCTTTGTAGAAGCAGGCAGGCGGCCGATAGCCACGTTTACCTCGCCCAAAAAAGAATCCGACTGCAAAACGCCTTTTTTCGGTTCCAAAATGGCAAAAAAATCGTCGGAGCAGAGGGAATAATCCTCATTTAGACTTTCTTTCGTCTGAAATGTAAAAATATATGAGCCGTTCATGTCGATGTCGGCATTATTGTATATTCCGTCACCGAAAAGAAGAACGTATTTTAGTTTTTTCCCTCCTTGTTCGTAAAGGTATCGTATGTAGTTTCTGATGGCGGCAATGTCCTTTCTGCCAGCGGAAAATTCTGTACAGATTTTTTCTTGCGAAATCACTGCTGTCGAAAATTTGTCGACTTTTTCGTGTAAATCGGCAAGTTGTTGCGCATATTCTGCAAAGATGTCGTTTGCAATAATCAGCATGTCAATATTGTTTTTCGACAGTATATCTTGATTTTCAATTTTTTTCTCGAAATCAACTGTTTTGAAAGAAGACGAGAATGCAACATATTCCCGTAGAGAATCCGTTTTTGCTGTAAATTTTGTTTTTTGGTCTGAAAACTGGGTGCTCAGCCGAGTCGGAATTTCAGGATTGGAGATGTCCCAGACGGTATTTTCCTTGTTTGATGAAATTATGAATTCGCCGATTGCCGATTCCGAAAGATTTTTTGAATCTCTAAAAATGAGTTGTTCGTCGTTTGAGATTGACAGGCTGCAACGGGTTTTTAGTACGCAATAATTTAAATAGCCGCGGCTGGTAGCTCCAGAATAGTTTAGAGTGATTTTTATATTGTTGGTTCCTGCGGTCGGCAGAAACGTGAACGAGTTCGTTTTTAGATTAGCATACGGTTTGTTCGTCGTTGCAGATAGAAATGGAATGCTTCCAATTTCGTTCTCGTTTGCCGAAACGGTTATTGAGCATGATTTAGAGTGTCGTGCCGCAATGGAAATATCGACGGTGCATTCTTCCGAAGTGACGGCGTTTGGCGTTGAGAATGAAATAGTTTTGTTGTTCCCTGTAATGCTTTCAAAACGTTCACGACCAGAACTGAGAGGAGAGACATCGTTTTTTTCGTAAACCTGTAAATCGTCGTAAGTCGTGACTGTATGAGTAGGAGAGAGGCTTCCACTTGTTGTTGTAATAAATTTTGTCGCTGCTTTGCTGGTGGTTATGTAATAATAGTTTTGGGTTTCGTAACTATGCGTGTTTGCTATGAATTTCTTGGTAGAATAGTTGTAGTTCCATGTGTTTGGCGATTGACCATAAAAAAGAATATAATCTCCAGAATTAAAAATTCCGTCGGAACCTTTTTCCATCCAAATTGCAATTTCGTGAAGGGTTTCTGGTAGTTTTTCGGAATTTATGAGCGAAAGTTCGCCGGCACCGTTCCCGTATATCGAAACTTGTTCTATGTTTGAAAATCCCCACGAAGAAAGGTTGTCGTATGTGATTTTGTAAACCCCCGATTCAGTGACGGACACTTGTATCCAATCTCCTTGCGAAAGAACGGATTGGGCGCTGCTTGCAAACGAACATAGTGCGACAATCAAGGTTGTCGTTACAATTTGAAATATTCGTTGTGCAAAAAGTCTCATATTTATATACAACGTAGAATTTTTCTTTTTATTGTAAATCAAAATGTTATCTAAATTCGTTGTTATCGGTCTGTAATTCAAGTGATTCCTTCGAGTCGAATTTATTCCCGCAATGGCTACAAAATTTTGCCTCGGGATTATGTGTGTGTTCGTGACAGTGAGGACAGGTTTTTATTCTCCTTTTTTTATCCTCGTTGATTAACGAAACAGAGAAAATACCTGTCGGAACGGCTAAAACCGTGTATCCGAGCAACATAATCAATGCAGATAAAAATCTTCCTACGCTAGTGCAGGGAGCAATGTCGCCGTAACCGACCGTCGTCATTGTTACAATTGCCCAATAAATACTGTTGGGAATATCTTCGAAACCGTCGGGATTTCTGCCGTTTTCGACAATGTACATGATAGTTCCGATTGAAACCACCATGACGAGGGTGAATAGGAAGAATATGACAATCTTCTTGCTACTTTGCTTGAGCGACATAAGGAGCAGCGTACCTTCGTTAAGAAATGCAAAAAGTTTGAATATTCTAAAAATACGGAGTAGACGGAATATTCTTATGGCAAGCAGAGCCTGTGCTCCTGCGAAAAATATTCCCAAATAACTTGGAATGGTTGCAAGAAGGTCGATTATTCCCCAAAAACTGAAAATATATGTTCTTGGATATTCCATGCAATAGATACGAGCCAAATATTCAAATGTAAAAAATGCGGTGAATACCCATTCGAGTACGCGGAGGAACGTTCGCATGGAAGGAGGAAAAAAGCTCATGCTTTCCAGAATGATGACAATTACGCTTAAAATAATCATTCCGAACAGAATAACGTCGAAGAATTTTCCTGCCGGTGTGTCGGAGCCGAAAATGATGGAATTAAGTTTTTCTTTCAAGTAGTTGTTGTGCAAGAAAGACAGAACTTTATTCTTGATGGTCCGAAACGGTTTTCCTAATGTGTAAAAAAGTCCCATACACTATAATTTTAACGAACAATTGCTCCTATGGTTGCCTGTGCTGCTTTAATGAGTGCGTTTGGCTCTACGCGAAGTTGCAGACCGCGTAGTCCGGCACTGACGTATATAAATTCAAAATTGACGGCTGTTTCGTGAAAAAATGTCGGGAATTTTTTCTTCATGCCAAGAGGCGAACAACCTCCACGAATATAGCCAGTCAATGGTTGTAATTCTTTCAGGTGAATCATGTCGCAGTTTTTATTGCCCGATAATTTTGCAGCAAGTTTCAAATCGACTTCCATGTTTCCTGGAATGACACATACAAAAATGCCTGTCTTGTCGCCACGGAGAACTAATGTTTTGAAAACTTGTTCTATAGGCTCATTTAATTGATTTGCAATATGTTCTGCACCTAAGTCGTTCTCGTCGACTTCGTACGGAATCAACTCGTAAGGAATTTTAAGATTGTCGAGAAAGCGTGCCGCATTGGTTTTAGTTATCTTCATCGTCGGTATGTTTAAAAGGTTCAAAAATGTCTGGTATTTTTCGTTCGGGAACCGAAATTTTTCCACCGACAAACGATTCGGCTGTTTCGGCCATTGGTTTGAAGAAAAGTGAATTTTCGCAGACGTCTATTGGCTTAGTTGCGTAACTCTTTATGAGTGAGTTCGCTACGAAAAATAAAAAGGCTATGACAATAATGTATTTCGACATTCCGAAAATAATGCCCATTAGTTTGTCTAACCAAAGTATTTTTATTGATTTACAGACTTTTATCAGTATTCTTGAAAGTAAATAACACAATAACAAAACAATTACAAATGTCACTGCAAACGCAACAATTTGTTGATTCTCCTCGGAAATAGAAGTAGATTCTTTTAAATATCCAGCAACAAAATCGGAGCAGTTTATTGCAGCCCAAATTCCTAATATTAGTGCGATGATGGAACTTACTTCGGAAATCAATCCATTTTTCAGTCCTTTGAATGCTCCCCACAATACGGGAATAATGACTATGACATCAAGAAAGTTCATTGTAAACGTTTTTTTGAAATTCTTCGAACAGGATAATATGCCGTTAAAAATCCTACCAACAAAACTACAAACAAAATTGCAAAAATGTCACTAAAAAATACTTTTACAGGATAGGCTTGCACAATAAAATTACCTGAAGCTCCCAGTTTTACGAAGCCAAAGACTTCTTGGGCATAGCAGACGGCGATTCCGAGTGCGACGCCAATCACGGCACCCAAAATTGAAATCAGCCAACCTTCAAAAATAAAAATTTTTCGTATAGTCGTTGATTCGGCGCCCATGCTTTGTAGAATGGAAATATCTCGTTGTTTGTCTATGATAAGCATTGTGAGTGAGCCAATTATGCTGAAAGATGCAATAATAAGAATGAGTGTGATAATCAGGAACGTGATGAATTTTTCGCTCTGGGTGATTTTTGCCATAAATTCATGTTGGGCATTTTGGTCTTTTACTGCAAAATCCTCGCCCAAATCTTTTTTCAACGCTTTAACAAGTTTATTGATGTTTACATCGTCTTTTACTTTTATTTCTATCGAAGAAATCTCGTTGTTTGTGTATTTCCACAGATTTTGTGCAAGTTGCAACGATGTAATGACGTATTCGTTGTCTATTTCCATTTGCACTGAAAATACGCTCCGGGCGTATGCGTATGTCTTGTTGTATTCTTCGGTGGCCAAAATTCCGCTCTTTTTCCCGCGTTCGGGGGCATATATTTGTAAAATGTCGCGGAACATGAGACCGACAGATAATTTATGTGCAACGCCTTGTCCAACGCTGGCATAGTGTACCCCGTCCTGTTCCAATACAAATTCGCCAGCAACGACAATGGAATCAACTTCGCACGTTTTTGTGTATGAATCGCCTACACCTTTAATTTTACCTATGAGTTGTTTTTCTCCGTACACAAACAAGGCATCGTCTTCGAGTACAGGCGTGTAGGCATAAATTTCATCGTGAGATTTGATTTTTTGTTCTACGGAATCTAATGAAAACACTCGTCCCGAAGTGGCGGTTATTTTTATGTCGGGGTCAAATTGGTTGAACATTGAAGTAATTATGTCCGACAGACCGTTGAACACCGACATCGTGATGGTAAGAGCAAGACTCACAACTGCAATCAATATGACAGAAACTGTCGTGATATAGTTGATTGCGTTTTTGCTTTTCTTAGAAAACAAATATCTTCTTGCAAACCAAAACGATACTGACATTATTTGTATGCCTTGACAATTAATCCGGTTCCAGCATCTGATTTACACCATACATCGATGGCGTTCAGTAAAAGACAGAACCAGAAAATTAAACAATAGTAGAATGGTAAAAGTATGAAAAATAATTTTGAAACATTGAGTAGGGAAATGGGGAGTTTCATCGACAAAATCCACGATATGTGTCCCGCTTTCCCGTAGGAATATGTCGCATCAACTGATTTAAAACCAGCATCTTGCAACTTAGACGTAATGTCTTCGATGCTGTAACCGTCTCGTACGTGTTCGCCGATGAATGACTCGTCGTGTTCGTCGTCAACATCGGAACCGCCAAGGTTCGATGGCGTTGAAATGAGCAACATTCCGTTTTCTTTAAGTGATGCATTGAAGTTCTTAAAAACCTGTACATCGTCGAGAATGTGTTCCATTACGTCGACGGAAAGTATCATGTCGCATGGCTTTTCGGAAACGAATTTCGTTAAATCGCCTTCTATGAAATTCATGCGGTTTTCGTAGCCGATTTTAGCTGCAAAATCGTTGCAGTCTGCAATTTGCTCCTGTTTTACGTCAATGCCTAACACGTTCCATGTTTTGCATTTTCTTGCAAGATAATATGAATATTGACCAAAGCCCGAACCTGCATCAAGAATGAATGCTTCTGAGTGAGAACGCTGCTTACTCCATGCGTTTACGGCCTTTTTTATATGCCAGGCACGGAGTAGGAGTACGTCTAATAACAGGTAAAATATTTTTCTAAGAACGACACTTTTGTTAAAAAAAGTTCCAAGTGAATATTTTATAGGGTCGTAGTTCATTTTTGATTCTCTTTTTCTTTTGAATTGCTGGAATTAAGTAATCGTGTTATGTTTTCTTCGTATGCAATTGAGTCGTCTATGTGGAAAGCCAATTCGGGTATTATTCGTAATTGTTTTGCAACTTTTTGTGCAAGTAATTGTCTGATTTTCTTTGTGTTGTCCTGAATTGACTTGAATAATTCCTGTTCGTCTTTCGACGGAGCGAAAATGCTGACAAAAACTTTTGCAAACGAAAGGTCGGGGGCAACCCGTACGACTGTCACGGAAATCAATGCTCCTCGAAACAAGTTCATTGATTCGCGTTGGAAAATTTCTCCTAATTCCTTCTGCAACAGCCGTGCAACCTTATTTTGACGAGTCGAGTCCATTATTTTTTCGAAAAGTTTATGTTGCCTAAATATTCAATGCCTTTACGTAACAATCTGAAATACAATACAAGATAACAAAGTATAGACATTATCCAGATGATGATTGCGTTTGCCCAATATGTGCTTACATAGTTTCCGAAGAATGGTTTCATCGGGGCATAGAAATGGGCTCGGAGACATTTTGACGTTGGCTGAATAAATATAGGGTCGGTTTTTTGTACCAAATTACCTTTGTATTCAATCAAAACTGTCAAATCGTTCGTGTTCTTACAAAAATCTTCAAGAGCTTCGTTGTAATATTTCTTTTTAATGTCAAGGAAAAGGGCGTTTCCAATGCTGTCAACCACGTGAGGTGTCGCATCGGTAATATTTGCTTTTTCGCAAGCTTCTTTACCCAAGTTTTTGATGATATTGTACGTAAGTTTGTCTTTTTGAGAACGATACTTATTATTTTGCTTGATGTAGTATTGTTTTACTTGTTGTACGTATTCTTGGGCTTTCTGCAAAGTTTCTTTTGTGACGTTCTGTGCCGAAAGTGCTTCAAGTACGCCAGGAGCAATAGAAATCTCGTTTCCGCTCTTCTTCAATTCTTTTTGAATTTCGTTGGAAACTAATGTGACATTCTTTGCAACCGTTTCGGCGTTTGTTCCGTCTTCAACGTAGCGGATACAGTCGTTTAATCTGTTATTCAATTGATTAGACCATTCGCCTTTACGGTAACTGCATTCACTGATTTTCATATCCAGTTCAAAGAACGGAGCTTCGTATTCGTTGCTTGAATATTGTTCAACTGCAAGACCTTCGTATGCCCAACGCGAAGCAATTATTTCGCCGTAGAACGGAATGTCCTGCGGATTTGAAATTGACGGGTTGAGTTTGTCAAAACTTACTATGATACCACTCAAAATAATTTGCGGAATCACAAGGAACGGAATCAAAATGTAGATTGTCTTAATATCATTGAAAGAATCCGAAATAATAAGTCCAGTCATGTTTGCGAAACTCCACACGGTGAATGCCATGAACCAGTATTTGAACAAAAGTCCGTGAATTTCGAGTATCCAGTTTCCAAGAATGACAAACAAGAATGATTGTATTGCCGAAATTCCTAAAAGAATGATGATTTTCGAAACAAGATAGCTTGACCAACTTAAGTGTAGGAACGATTCTCGACTACGGATTTTTTGGTCTCGGAAAATTTCTTCCGCACTTGACGAAAGTCCGATGAAGAATCCACAGATTACAAGCATGAAAATGTAGACAGGAATGTTTGCATTGTTCATAAGGTTATAACCCACGCTGCCGTTTTCGTCGACATTCCAATATTTAATGATAAATGCCAGGAACACAGCAATGATAGGAGATTCCAATGCGTTGATGAGCATATACTGCATATTCGAAACCTTCGACAACATATCGCGGACGATGAACACTTTTAACTGGCGAATCCAGTTTGGAATCTTAAATGTGATTTCCGGCAGCTCTTTCGGTATAGGCTTGCGTTCTGGCGTTTTCTTTTTCTGTTGATAGATTTCGAACCAGTCGGTCGGTGCCAATTTCCTGATTTCCTGTCGTTTTTCGTTCAACATTGGCGTACCATCTTCGTTGAGAATCTTAGCTTCCGTAATGTTGAATATTTGTTCCGGGTTCACGTTACCACAGGTAGGACATTCGCTCACAAACCAGTCTGCCAAGTGTGTACATTCTTTAAAGTACATGATCGAATCGACAGGTGCACCATAATATATTTGGTATCCGCCTGTATCCAAAATCACAAGACGGTCGAATGTCTTGAAGATGTCTGACGATGGTTGGTGAATTACCACGAACACTAATTTACCCTTCAACGCCAATTCCTTCAAAAGGTCCATGATGTTTTCTGAGTCTTTCGATGACAGACCCGATGTAGGTTCGTCAAGGAACAAAATTGCCGGTTCGCGGATAAGTTCAAGAGCGATGTTCAAACGTTTTCGCTGACCACCCGAAATCTCTTTCTTCAGTTCGTCGCCCACAACGTTGTCCTTACGTTCGTACAAGCCCAAACTTTGAAGTACTTTGTCGGCGCGTTCTGCAATTTCTTCGTCGGTTAGATTGTCGAAACAAAGTTTTGCACTATAGAATAAGTTTTCGTAAACCGTTAATTCCTTGATTAGCAAGTCGTCTTGAGGTACGAAACCGATAAGTCCGTTCAGTTTGTTTTCTGTATCGTGGTGCAAATCAATATCGTTGATGGTAACCTTACCCGTGGTAGGAGTGTAGTTTCCGTTCAAAACATTCAGCAATGTCGATTTACCTGCACCCGACGCACCCATGATTCCGACAAGGCTGCCCGAGGCTTCTTCCATTGAAAACTCGTGCAGACCGATGTTGCCACCTTTAAATTTATAAGTAATGTCGTCAACACGGAATACAACGCCTTCTTGGGAATTGTCCGAATTGAAAACATTCAATATTTGGCTGTAGTAAATCGGGGTGATTTGCAAACTACGGATTGCACTACCGATGTTGAGAATTGTAACTTTGTCTTCGTAAACAGGCTGACTGTTGAGTGTGATTTCTCCAACTTCTGGAGAACAACGGAAAATCAGCAAGTTAGATGCATGCAGATACGAAACCTTGATTGAACCTTGCAGGTGAGGCGAACAAAGGTGTTTTGCAAGCCCTTCGCCAGCTTCGCGTTGATTGTTTATGACGAGCAGATTTTCCGAATCAGGGATTTCTTCAAATGTGTGAAGAATAAATTCACAAAGTTGGTTGTATTCCTCGCTGTCGATGTTCAAGTCTTCTACAAGAGCGTCGAGAAATTCTTTGTCGGAACTTGAAATTTGGTTGTCGGTAGAAACGAATTCCAAAAGACTGATGACAACATACAATTTTTGACGTTGTGTCAATTCTTGATTGATGCTGTTGCCAATTTTGTGAATTCTGGCAGACAGTTTCGCTTCAATTTTGAATTTGAGTTTCTCTGTGTCCACGTCGCCTTTGGCACTTGCTTTTTCGGTAATACGGCTGATGTCGGCCATCACTTCGTCGTATTCCTGTTCGAATGTCGGAAGGAATTTCTTTGCCAGTTCCTTGTTGAGCTGGGCAGCCAAGAACAATTCAACGATTTTTATTTTATCACTTTTATTTCCGTCTGTTTTTGCAAATACAGCAAATAATTTTAACAGCGCTTGAATTATACGTTCACTCATTTTGATTTAAATTTTGTACAAAAATACGATTTTTTAAGAGCTATCAATAATTTATTAAAACAAATTTGCCATGGTATAAACTGAAATCTCCAACGTGTTAGGGAAATTGAGAAAAAAGTGTATTTTTGCAACTCAATTCAGCGAAAGCTGGCAAATACGCAGATATGATTACAATTGACAATTTAGCAATTCAGTTCGGTAAACGGACTCTTTTCCAAGATGTAAATCTTAAGTTTTTACCAGGTAATATTTATGGCGTAATTGGAGCAAACGGAGCGGGGAAAACTACATTTCTTCGTCTGCTTTCTGGCGACCTTGATTCTACAAGAGGTACGGTTACATTAGGTTCGCACGAACGTCTGTCGGTGCTACGCCAGAATCACTTTGAGTACGACGATTGTACTGTTTTAAACACGGTGTTGATGGGATATCAGCAGTTGTGGCAAATTATGCAGGAGAAAGATGCGCTGTATGCAAAACCCGATTTTAGCGACGAAGATGGTATAAAAGCTGCCGAATTGGAGGAAAAATTTGCAGAAATGGATGGTTGGAATGCTGAAAGCGATGCTGCAACGTTGTTAAGTGGTCTTGGTATTGCGGAAGATTTGCATCAGAGATTGATGAAGGACTTGAGTGGTAAGGAAAAAGTCCGTGTGATGCTCGCACAAGCACTGTTTGGAAATCCCGACAACTTGTTGCTCGACGAACCGACCAATGATTTGGACCTGGCTACAATTACGTGGTTGGAAAATTTCTTGTCGAATTTTGAAAAGACCGTGTTGGTCGTTTCCCATGACCGTCACTTCCTTGATGCGGTTTGTACGCACACGGTAGATATTGATTACGGAAAAATTCGTCTGTATGCTGGAAACTATTCGTTCTGGTATCAAAGCAGTCAGTTGGCGTTGCGTCAACAAGCTCAGCAAAACAAGAAAGCCGAGGAGAAACGTAAGGAATTATTGGAATTTATTGCACGTTTCAGTGCCAATGTTGCCAAGTCAAAACAGACGACAAGCCGTAAGAAGATGCTGGAGAAACTGAATGTCGAAGAAATTCAGCCGTCGACGCGTCGTTATCCGGGTATTATTTTCAAACCCAATAGGGAAGTAGGTAACAAAATTTTGGAGGTCCACGGTCTTTCTGCATCTATTGAAGGCGAATCGTTGTTCAATAATGTGGAATTTATGGTTGAAAAAGGAGACAAAATAGTATTCCTGTCCCGTGACCCGCGTGCAATCACGGCATTGTTCGAAATTATTACTGGCAATAGAAAAGCCGATGCGGGAAATTATGAGTGGGGAACAACTATTACGTCGGCATATTTGCCAGTTGACAATTCCAAATACTTTAACACCGACATGTCGCTTGTAGATTGGCTCGCACAATTTTCGGAAGATACGCACGAGGCGTTTTTGCGTGGTTATTTGGGTCGAATGTTGTTCTCGAACGAGGAAGTATATAAACAGGTGAAGGTTCTTTCGGGAGGTGAGAAGATGCGTTGTATGATTTCGCGAATGATGCTGAAAGACGCAAATGTGTTGATTCTTGATTCCCCTACCAACCATCTGGATTTGGAATCAATTCAGGCTTTCAATAACTCGTTGATGCAATTCCCTGAAATTGTGTTGTTTACGTCCCATGACCACGAGTTTATTCAAACAGTCTGCAATCGTATCATTGAATTGACGCCAAACGGCATCATTGATAAGAAGATGGATTACGACGATTACATCACCGACGAGAAAGTGGCTGCTCAGCAGGAAAAGTTATATAAATAAAGAATGGAAAAGTACCATTGAAGAGCTTCGATGCTCTTCGAACTTTTACTTTCGATTTTCTTGAAAAACGATAAAAGATTCTTTTTTGGGGGAGTCTTTCCCTTTTCTTATGAATTGACTAGAACGAAATATTTCTTTTTTCATGTTTTTATTGTAAACAATTTAGGGCTGAGTAGTATTTTTTCTATATTTTATGTAAAATTATTTGTTTGATACTCAGTTTGTTATGTTTTTTTTCTTTAAAATAACCTATCAAACCTATAGGTTAATAGAAAAATTATTTATATGTTTGCAACGTCAAATTAAAAGAAAACAGAGTTATACAATAAAAAGGAGGTCATTATGGCACAGAAACAGTTAAGATTTGAAACATTACAATTACATGTTGGTCAAGAACAGGCAGATCCTGTTACAGATTCAAGAGCGGTTCCAATTTATCAGACCACGTCATACGTATTTCACAATTCAAAACATGCGGCAGACCGCTTTGGTTTGGCCGACGCTGGAAATATCTATGGTCGTCTGACAAATTCCACTCAAGATGTTTTGGAAAAGCGTATTGCGGCATTGGAGGGTGGAGTCGCTGCATTGGCGTTGGCATCGGGAGCAGCTGCCATAACCTATACAATTGAAGCTTTGGCACAAAACGGCGATAACATTGTTGCACAGAAAACTATTTACGGTGGAAGTTATAATTTGCTTGCTCATACTTTGTCGAACTATGGAATTACAACTTCGTTTGTCAATATCCACGATTTGAAAGAAGTTGAAGCAGCAATCAAGCCGAATACCAAAGCAATTTATGTTGAAACGCTTGGTAATCCTAATTCAGACATTCTTGATATTGATGCGGTTGCCGAAATCGCTCACCGTCATGGTTTGCCGTTGGTGATAGACAATACGTTTGGAACACCGTATTTAATTCGTCCTATTGAACATGGTGCTGACATTGTGGTGCATTCGGCCACAAAATTCATTGGCGGTCATGGAACGACTTTGGGCGGTATAATTGTAGATTCAGGAAAATTCGATTGGAAAAAATCAGGAAAATATGCTCCTATCGCAGCACCGAATCCAAGTTATCATGGTGTGAATTTTGCCGAAGTGGTCGGACCGGCGGCGTTTGTAACTTACATTCGTGCCGTGTTGCTTCGCGACCAAGGTGCCACGATTAGTCCGTTCAATGCGTTCTTGTTGTTGCAAGGTGTAGAAACACTTTCTCTTCGTTTGGACAGGCACGTTGAAAACACGAAAAAAGTTGTAGAATTTTTGAAAAATCATCCATTGGTTGGAAAAATCAACCATCCATCGTTGGAGGACCATCCAGATCATGCACTTTATAAAAAGTATTTCCCGAACGGTGGAGCTTCAATATTTACTTTCGAAATAAAAGGAGGTCAGGAAGCTGCATGGAAATTTATAGATAACTTAAAGATATTCAGTTTGTTGGCAAATGTTGCCGATGTAAAATCCTTAGTCATTCATCCATATACGACAACTCATTCTCAATTGTCGCCAGAAGAACTTGCAGACCAAGGAATTACACCAAGTACAATACGTTTGTCAATTGGCACAGAACACATTGACGATATTATTGACGATTTACAAAACGGATTTGATGCACTTAAATAAGAATTTTTTTAATTTTGAATTGTTATGGCAAAGATTTTTAAAACAGCAGATGAATTGATTGGTCGTACTCCGTTGTTGGAGTTGACCCACATTGAAAAAGAGTTTGACCTTCAAGCCAAAGTGCTTGCAAAGTTGGAGTATTTCAATCCCGCAGGAAGCGTGAAGGATAGAATCGCAAAAGCGATGATTGACGAAGCGGAAAAATCGGGTAAGTTGAAACCGGATTCGGTTATAATTGAACCGACGAGTGGCAATACTGGAATTGGGTTAGCAAGTGTTGCGGCTGCACGTGGATACCGTATCATAATTGTAATGCCCGAAACGATGAGCGTGGAACGCCGTCAACTTATGAAAGCGTACGGTGCAGAGTTGGTTTTGTCAGATGGAACCAAGGGTATGAAAGGTGCGATAGCAAAAGCTCAAGAGTTGGCTGATTCAATTCCGAATAGTTTCATTCCTGGACAGTTCGTTAATCCGGCAAATCCAAAGGCGCATTTTGCAACGACAGGCCCTGAAATTTTCGAAGATACCGATGGAAATGTAGATGTTTTCGTAGCGGGTGTGGGTACTGGTGGAACAATAACAGGTGTCGGTCAATATCTTAAATCGAAAAAATCTAGTGTAAAGGTTGTTGCTGTGGAACCACAGTCATCAGCAGTTCTTTCGACTGGTGTGGCTGGCGCACATAAAATACAAGGAATTGGAGCAGGATTCGTTCCTGAAGTGCTCGACACCAAAATCTACGATGAAATTATTCCTGTGTCAAACGAAGATGCATTTGCAACTGGAAAACTCATCGGTCATAAAGAAGGCGTACTTGTTGGAATTTCGGCTGGAGCGGCTGTTTGGGCGGCAATAGAACTTGCAAAACGTCCAGAAAACAAGGGCAAAAACATTGTTGTATTGTTGCCAGATACGGGCGATAGATACTTGAGTACGCCATTGTTCGCAGAATAAGTTTATACAAAGAGCGGAGGCTTTCGGTAAAAAGAAAGTACTCCGCTTTTATTTTTTTTATATCTTGCATACAAAATGTTAAACTAATAAGTATGATTTCAACACGGGGTAGATATGCAATCAGAATAATGATTGACCTTGCGGAAAAGAATAGTGCGGATTATGTTCGTTTAAAGGATTTGTCGGATAATCAGAATATTTCTCTGAAATATCTGGAAAGTATTACGACCATGCTTTCTAAAAGCGGCTTGATTGAGGCGGCCCATGGTAAAGGTGGTGGTTATAAGCTCAACAAAAGTCCCGAAGATTATACGATTGGTGAAATTCTCCGTGTGACGGAAGGTAGTCTTGCTCCTGTCGCGTGTTTGGAATGTGGAGCAAAACCGTGCGACAGGGCTGCGGAATGTCGTACGTTGCCAATGTGGAAGAAATTTGATTCCATGATAAATAATTTCTTCGATTCTGTATCAATTGCCGATTTAATGAAACAGACAACGGACGTAGGATATTTTGGCGCATCGTTGTAGTATTTTTCTGTTGATTTTCTATAAAAACGTATTTTTGCAGAAAATTTAATTATGCAGTCGGTAAATATTATAACGCTTGGTTGTTCTAAAAATACGGTTGATTCGGAGCATCTCGCACGGCAATTACAAGCAATGGGCTATTTGTTAGTGTTTGACTCTGAGAAATTTACCGATATTGTCATTATAAATACCTGTGGCTTTATTCACGATGCAAAACAAGAATCGATTGATACGGTTTTGAGTGCTGTACAGGCAAAAAATGCTGGAAAAATCAAAAAATTATATGTGATGGGCTGTCTGTCACAACGCTACGCTGATGACTTACGGACAGAAATTCCCGAAGTTGATTCGTTTTTCGGAGCACGCAGTTTCGATGACATTTTGCAAGAACTAAAAGTTGAAAAGCAAACAAATCTGCTACATGAACGTGTGGTTTCAACTCCAAAACATTTGGCGTATCTTAAACTTGCCGAAGGTTGTAATCGTACGTGTGCATTTTGTGCAATTCCTTCTATACGTGGGAATTATGTTTCAGAATCAATAGAAAATCTTTTGAAAGAAGCTCGTTTTTTGGTCGAAAACGGTGCAAAGGAACTTTCGCTGATTGCACAGGACTTGTCATTTTTTGGATATGATTTGTATAAACGAAATGTATTGGCGGAATTATTGGAAAAATTACAGCCAATCGACGGTCTGGAGTGGATTCGCTTACATTATTTGTATCCGAACAATTTTCCGAAAGAGGTTCTCGATTCGATGAATAATCTGTCGAAAGTCTGTCATTACATTGATATTCCGTTTCAGCATGCCTCCGATAAGGTGCTAACGAAAATGCGTCGGTTTTTCTCCGAAAAAGAAACATTTGCTTTGATGGAAGAATTAAAGACAAAAGTGCCTGATATTGCCATTCGTACGACATTGATTGTCGGTCATCCTGGCGAAACAGAACGTGAGTTTCAAAAATTAGTCAATTTTGTGAAACAAGCCGAATTTGACCGTCTGGGGGTGTTCACGTATTCGCACGAAGAAGGAACGTACGCGGGTGAAAATTATAAGGATTCTATACCTGAATCCGTAAAGCAGGAACGTCAGGAAATTATTATGAACATACAACAAGAGATTTCCTTGAAGAAAAATGTGGCAAAGGTAGGCAAGACGTTATCGGTTTTGATTGACAGAAAAGAAGAAAATGGTTTTGTCGGTCGTACGCAATACGATGCCTACGAAGTTGATAATGAGGTGTTTATTCCTGCGAAAAATCTCAAGGTCGGCGAAATCTATCCTGTGAAAATTACTTCTGCCGATGCGTATGATTTGGTAGGAGAGATAGCGAAAAAATAATAAGAACCAACATTCGCTGGAGGCTGAGTTTGTCGAAGCCAAAGTTCATGAATAACAAAACCACGAAAAATACAGATTTCTTCGTATAATTCGTGGTTTTGCTAAAAGTTGTAATGGGATTATTTTACATACCCTAATTTTCGTAATACGTCGTCGCTGATGTCATATTTTGTGTCGCTGTATAACAACGTATATGCACTTGATGCAGCGTCAATTACGTAAGCGTAGCCTTGACTTGATGCAATATCTTTTATTGCGTTGAAAATTTCGTCTTGAATTGGTTTAATCAATTCCTCTTCTTTTTTTACTCTGTCGCCTGATGCGCCAAAACGTTTTTTCTGAAGCTCTTTCAACTCTTTTTCTTTGTCAAGAATTTCTTGTTCGCGTTTAGCCTTCATATCGTTTGACAAAAGAACCTTGTCAACTTGATATTGTTTATACAATGCGTCCAATGCCGTACGCTGTTCTTCGATTTCGGACTGCCATGTTTTAGTTAATTCGTCCAATTGTTGCTGTGCTTCTTTGTAAGCAGGAATTTTACTAAGCATGTAGTCGGTGTCTACATACACTGTTTTTTGTGCATAACTAACTGTAAAACAGAAGAATGCAGATAAAAGAACAAATAATTTTTTCATAACTATATAAATTTAAAATTGTTGACCAAGTACAAATGATGGTTGCCAGCCACAGACATCTTTTGATTTTCCGGCGATTTTGTCGAAGCCGTATCCCATATCGAATCCAAGAAGACCCATCATCGGAATGAACAATCTAATTCCAGCTCCGGCACTGCGTTTTACATCAAATGGATTGTAATCGGCGAAGTTCATCCATGCGTTCGCTGCTTCGGCAAAAGCAAGGACGTAAATTGTTGTTGATTGTTTGAGTGCAAGTGGATAACGTAATTCGAGAGAGAATTTGTCATATAAAAATGCACCTCCTTCGTCGTCAGGTGTCAATGCGGAAGCTTGATAGCCTCGCATTGGAACGAAATCCGTTCCATAGTAGTAGACATTGCTTAATCCGTCGCCACCCACGTCAAATCGTTCAAATGGTGTCTTGAAATTCTTGTTGTAATAGCCTACAAAACCAAAATCTATGCGGGTTTCAAGAACAAGGTCGCCAATAATTTGAGTGTACATTTTCGATTTGAATGTCCATTTGTGATATTCTATCCATTTGTAACGTTCTTCGTTGGTAATATCGGAACCATCGTCGCTGCGGAAGAGTGAAAACGGAGGTGTCAATTCAAGACGAAGTGCAAATGAAGAACCTCGACGTGGATAAAGTGGCTGGTCTATTGAATTTCGAGCCAATGTGGTTCCGAGTGTCAAGCATCTCGAAGTTAAACTGTCGGGCAACGATGTTGGCAGATATAGATTGTAATTGTTTAGCTTGTAACGTTTTATGCTAATGTCATTGTATAAGGTGAAATAGTCGTCAGGAATTTTTAAATCACGTTCAAGACCGACGGACAAACCGATTGTCCTCCAGTTTCCGTAATGTTCGCTTGAGCGTGCATAACCATTTGCGCGGATTGAATAATAAGCCGAAACGGTAAGTGCGTTTGGTTTTTTGCCACCAAACCACGGCTCGGTAAACGAGAAATTATAATATTGATAGTAGCGTGTATTTGCCGAAACACTCAAACTGAGCGATTGTCCGTCTCCCGAAGGTATTGGTCTCCAATATTCCTTGTGGAAACAATTTCGGAGCGAGAAGTTGTTTAATAATAAGCGAACGGAACCGAGCAAATAACTACCACTCCAACCAAATGATAATTCAATTTGGTCGGTAGATTTTTCTTGCAGAACGTATTCAATGTCAACAGTTCCGTCGGCAGGATTTGGCTGCGGATTCACTTCCATTGTCTCAGGGTCGAAATAGCCTAACATGGCAAGTTCACGTTGCGTACGAATAATGTCTGAACGGCTGAAAAGGTCTCCCGGTTTTGTTCGCAGTTCACGGTAAACTACGTGGTCGTTGGTTTTTGTGTTTCCTAGTACGTTCACATTGTTTATTACAGCCTGTTGACCTTCGTAAATGCGAATTTGAATGTCAATCGAATCTTTGTCCGAACCAAGTTCCACGGGGTCGGCGTTGAAAAATAGGTAGCCGTTGTCGAGATATATGGAACTAACGCCTTCCAAACCATAAATTTTTTCTTGCAAAAGACTTTCGTTGTAAACGTCTCCTTTGTCTATCGCAAGAATTTTGTTTAGGACATCGGTGCTGTAAACGGAATTTCCTAACCAGCTGATATTTCCGAAGTAATATTTTTTACCTTCCGAAATATAAATGTCAATGTGCATGAGCGTAGAATCGATGTCGTACACTGAATCGTGCTCTATCTCAACATCGCGATAACCTATTTTTTTGTACTTGTCAAGAATGTTTTTCTTGTCTGTTTCGTAGTTCTTTTCAATGTATTTTGAACGTTTAAGAATGTACCAGGCCTTTTTCTTCGTGTTTTTCATTGCACGGCGGAGTTTCTTGTCGCTCAAGGCCTCATTTCCATGAAATACAATGTCTTGAATTTTCACCCGCTCTTTTTTGTCGATTCGGATGACTATGTTCGAAGCGTTGAAAGAGGTAGTGTCTGTATATTCTTCGAGAGAGATTTTTGCATTTCTGTAGCCTTTTTCGTTGTAATAATCACGGATTTTTTTCGTAGCCATATCTTTTTGGTTTTCCGTGATTTGCATGTGGGTTTTGAAATCGATAAGGTCTTTTATATCATTTTGCTCCGATTTCTTTACACCGACAATGCTGGCTGCATGAAGTCGTGCTCGTTCTTTAATAACGATTGTCAGATATATTTGGTCGCCTTCGATTTTCGATGCAAGTATTTTGGCATCGGCAAACATACCTTGTTCCCACAATTTTTCGATTGCCGCAGTGATTTCTGGTCCAGGAACCGAAATAACTTGACCGACATATAATCCTGTCGTTCTAATTATAGGTGGTATTTGCAATGCTTTAGCACCTTCGACGGATATTTCTGCAATGGTATATTTATGTACTCCGCCTTGCGAGAACGAGACGTTTGTCAGGATAGAAAAACAAATTGTTAATAGTATCAGTATTTTTTTCATTATCTATAGTTGGTTATCGACTTTACCGAATCTTCTTGTTCGAGATTGATAGTTTTCAATTGCTTTGTAAAACTCTTCTTTTGTGAAGTCGGGCCAAAGTGTGTCGGTAAAATAAAGTTCTGTATATGCAATTTGCCATAAAAGGAAATTACTGATCCTGTATTCTCCGCTTGTTCGGATAAGTAGTTCTGGGTCAGGAATTCCACGTGTGCTGAGATTGTCTTGAATTGTTTCGTTTGTGATTGACGAAGGATTGATTTTTCCGTCAACGCACTGTTGTGCTATGGATTTCACCATCTCGGTAATTTCCCAACGCGAACTATAACTTATGGCAAGAATTAACGTCAGCCCGGTATTGTTTTTCGTCTTTTCAATAACATTCTGTAACGATGTTCTCACCTTTTGCGGAAGACTTTCAAAATCACCGATAGTTATCAGTTTTACGTTGTTTCTTATCAGTTTTTCCATATTTTTCTCCGATGCACTTATGAGCAAGTTCATAAGACCAGAAACTTCGTCTTGAGGACGGTTCCAGTTCTCGGTAGAAAATGTGTAGAGCGTTAAATATTTTATACCCAATTCTGCGGCGGCGGTGACAATTTCGTTGACTGTCGACACACCATTTTGATGACCGAAAAGACGGACGTTGCCGTGCCGTTTAGCCCAGCGTCCGTTTCCGTCCATCGTGATTGCCACATGTTCTGGCAATCTGTCAGGGTCAATGTTTATGTTTTTTATTTCCGTCATACTTCCGTTGTTCGTAAATTGGACATGGAATTTTTTCGTCGCTAAAATTAAACAATAAAGAGATACCAAGCACCGAAAACCAGTCTTTTGTTTTTGAAAAAGATATTTGTTTATAATGCAGAAATCCGTCATTTGCCCGATATGCAAGTTGATCCAATTGGTCGGTGAATGTTCTTCGGAATACCCATTCACCCCGTAATTCCATGCGGGACGTCAGTTTATACTTGAGCCCGAGTCCCATTGGAATGTTAAAATGTTCGTACCATTTTACGTTTTCTATATACATTGCCCCGAGACCAAAAACGACGTAAGGGGAGAAGTTTTTTTCTTTTTTGTTTGTCGTTACTTCAAAAAAATTGAATTCCACCATGCCTGTAAGTTCCATGACTCTGGAATCATCAAAGCTATAATCTCTATTTTGTTGGTAGTTGTTGTGAAAATTTTCGTCTTTGCAGGCAAGTCTTCCAAAGGTCGCATCGAATCGGAGAGAATAATGTGGATTGTAGTTTTTCCTAAAAATTAGTGCGATTGCGGGACGTGGCGATGTGTATGCACGAGTCATGTTCACGTCACCGTTGTATTGAATTGTTCCTAAAAGAAGACCAAAATCAATGTCTTTCCTTTGTGAATAGCCTTGCGTGCTAAACAAAAGAAGTGTTAGAGAGAACAATAGTATATGTCTTGTCTTCTTAATGTTCATTCCATTAAAATGCACGGCAAAGATAACTTTTTTGCCGTTACCATTATAGTAAAACGAGTAAATGTGGAATTTAGTGTGAATTTAGTCTACTTTTTGAATGTAGGCCAGCCAGAATCGTTTTCTTTTAGACGGTAGTGAGCCGAAATCATTATGAACATGTAGAAATCGTTGTCATACGGGTCGCCACGTTGTTCATTATAATAATGGTATTTGCCGTTCCAATCGTAGCAATGTTTGTCGTAAGCCGGGTCGGCGGCAAGTCGTGCCACGCCCTCGGGAACATCTTTTTTGACGTTTTTCGCAACTAACTCTGGGTCGGCGTAGGTTGTACTTACGTCATCAAGATAGTCTGTGAATAAGAAACGGACACCAACTTCACCCGAGATTGCCCAGCGTTTGTTTATGGAATATTTTGCTATCAATCCCATTGGAATACAGAATTGATACAACGAATATGGTTTCCGTGTTTCCATGTAATTTTGTCCTTCCGTTCCGATTGGTTGAAGCGCGTACCATTTCCCCTCAATTCTTGCCTTAGGATTGAAGTGGTAAACACCCAAACCGACGAAACAGAATGTTGCCAATTTCCTTCCTCGTTGTCCACGGACACCGCGTAAGTCATAAATGTGACCGCCACGTTCTTTACGAATTTTGTATTCAATTCGACCGCTAAATTCTTGAATTGGCGTACGGAATTTAATATTTCTATCGCTTCGAAAATATTCTTTTGTTTTCGCATCATCGCCAAAGAGCATACCCATGGAGTAGGTTATTTGCCAAGAGAGACGCTCTCTCCATGTTTTTCGCAATGCAATACTTCCGCCAAATCTGGTCGAAAGAAAGTCCAAGTCGAATATTGAATTTCGACCAACGCCATTGTTCCCTCCCAATTCTCCCAACATGGTAGACGGACCGAAACCACCGATGATTTCGTATGGATATTTTTTCCAATTGACATCTTGTGCATAAGATGCAGAGAAACAAGATGTTAGTATCGCTATCGTACAAATTATTTCAAGAAACCTACGCATAGAAACCCACACATTTAAAATGCAAATATATGAAAGTCCTCCGAAAAATTATTATTGTGGGTGAAAATTTAACCCAAATGCCATATAAATCTTTTGAGTTTAAATAAGGCATTCCTTTGTGCGACGTTGATTATTGTGAACTTTGGCTATTTTCTAATGTCAATACCAAGTTTTAGTTTCTGACGCAGTGTGCAGAAGAAACTGCTGTCTTTGAATTCTAGTGTGGAAATTGTGTGAGGTGACTTTTTTATAACCACAGACGGGTTGGCTTGTATAGTTTGGCTCAAAAAATCGTTGGAAAGTAGGAAGTCTGTGTATTCGCCTGTCGCTTCTATTGTGATTGTTTCGGTATCAGGTATGATTATAGGTCGCATGCTAAGCGTGTGCGGAGCAATTGGCGTAATGATGAGCGAATGGTTTTCTGGTGCCAGAATCGGAGCGCCAAGACTTAATGAATATCCTGTAGAGCCTGTCGGAGTGCTTACGGCAACACCGTCTGCCCAGAAGGAACAGAGGAATTCTTTTCCTACGTATACGTTGATTTTGATAAGTTTTACCGTGTTGCTTTTCTGCAACGTGATTTCGTTTAATCCTATGCCATTGAGTATTTCTTTATCGGTGGCATACGAAAAGTCAAGCACTGTTCTTTGACGTATTGAAAATTTTTTATTCTGTATATCCTTGATAATAAAATCAATATCGTCGGGATTCGTCTGTGCTAAGAATCCTAATTTTCCAAAGTTGATACCTAAAATGGGCGTATTTGTTGCGTAACAAAGGTGTGCGCATTTTAGAAATGTCCCGTCTCCGCCAAGACTCAACAATATGTCGAATGAGTTTTCTTTGATTTCTGTAAATTCGGGCAAATTGCCAATGCTGAAACTTGCCGAGTCTAATGCAGATTTAAAATCTTTATAAATAGAAACATCAAATCCGTTGGCGATGAAGCTATGAATAACTTCTTCTGCTTTTGACTTGTATTCGTCAGAAATATTTGTTCCGAAAACTGCAATCTTCATATTGAAAATGTTAATTCAGGGGTAAAAGTAAAAAAAATACTTCACTCAACAAAGTGAAGTATTTTGAAATGAAAATGTTGTACCGTCTTATTTATTCTGTTCTATCCATTTTCGTGCATTCACGAATGCTTCAATCCACGGCGTAACCACGTCGTCTTTGCGGTCTTGTGGGTAATATGCCCAGTTCCAAGGATACAATGCACGTTCCAAGTGTGGCATCATTGCTAAATGACGGCCGTCGTTCGATGTGATGCCGGCAGTGTCCCAGTCTGAACCGTTTGGATTTGCCGGGTATGTGCTGTAATTGTACGTTAATGCAATGTTGTATTTTGACTTGTCATACGGGAATTTGAATTTTCCTTCTCCGTGAGCAATCCAAATACCTAAAGAACTGTTTTCCAAAGATTTAAGCATAATGCTCGGACTTTGTTGGATGGTTACGCCCAAGAAACCTGATTCAAATTTATGTGAATCGTTGTGTTCCATGTGTGGCTTTTCGGCATCGGTCGGATTTAT
>JAEEGL010562569.1_pt1 | contig 30678 bp, 19 predicted proteins | sample 9134231 | NCBI WGS metagenome assembly JAEEGL01 (sample SAMN16246548, study PRJNA631951) | gut metagenome | biome: gut microbiome; feature: rumen; material: fiber-attached | host: Bos | place: Iran: Karaj | collected 2018-10 | reverse complement strand
ATTATTATAATTATTACTTTCAATTCTCATTTTAGGATTATTATAAGTATTTTTATTATGTTTTGCAGCATAAAGTTCATGAAATCTTCTTTTATTTTTCAATAATATATTATTATTATTATTATTATTTACATTTTTATTGTTCAAACTTAAATCCTTGGTTTCTGGAGTTTTACCAGTAATTTTAGAAATAAAAGCATCTAATAATTCTTTAGTTGATTTTGAAATAAATAAAATAATTTTATCTTCTTTAATTTGAATAATTAAAGTTAATTTACCTTCGTTAATAAATTTATCATTGATTTTAATTATATCTTTAACATTACAATGAAATATCATATCGCCTTTTTTACTTCTAATTTCAAGCGCGTCAATTTCTTTAATAGATTGATCAATATATTTATATTGATTATGATTAATTTTCAAATTAACCAAATTACTTTGTTGAAGAAATTTGTTCTCAATTTTAATTCCATTTCTTTCTAATTTAATATAAGCTGAAAACTCAATAATTTTTTTAAATCCAACTAATATAGGTTTATCATTAATACTCATTTTTTTCTAATTTAAAAAATAAATATAAAAATAATAAATAAAAAAGACAATTAAAAATAAATTTATAATTCCAAATAGCCTAATAAGTAAAATAAATGCTTAAAATAATAAAATAAATAAAAATAATATAATCATTTAAAATAATAGAGAAAAATGTCAAATAAAAACTTATCTCAAAAATTTTCTAAAATATTATTAATGGGAAAAGCAGCAGTAGGAAAAACATCAATGAGATCAATAATATTTGCAAATCAAGCACCAAAAGATACATTTCTATTAGGATGTACTCAAGATGTTTCAGAATCAAGATTAAAATTTATGGGAAATTTAGTTTTTAGTTTATTAGATTGTGGAGGACAAGAAGAATTTATAAAACAATATTTAGAAACAAAAAGAGAAACAATTTTTTCAAAAGTTGAAGTATTAATATTTGTAATTGAAGCAGAAAATTTCAATAATAGGAATGATAAAGAAAATATAGAAGATATAACATATTTTGAAAAGTAAAATATTATATATAATAACTAAATAATATATATATATATATAATTATAAAAAAATTATTATAATTATATATATTAATATATATTTATTTTATAGTTGTATAAAAGCTTTAACTGAATTTTCTCCTGAAGCAAAAGTATTTGTTTTAGTTCATAAAATGGATTTAGTATCAGAAAATAAAAGAGTAGAAATATTTAATAAAAGAAAAAACCAATTAGAACAAAAAGCAGGTAATTTTAAAATTCAATGTTTTCCTACTTCAATATGGGAAATTTCATTATATAAAGCGTGGACTAATATTGTAAGTGAATTAACAATGAATTTAAAAAGTATTAAACAATCTTTAAAAAATTTTTCACAAGTTTGTGGTGTTGAAGAAGTTATTTTATTTGAAAAAAATACATTTTTATTGCTTTGCTCTTTTACTGATAAAGAAATTAAAGATGATCAAAGATTTGAAAAAATTTCTCATATAATTAAAAAATTTAAATTAAGTTGTATGACTACAAATTCAAGATTTGAATCTATGATTATTCAAACTAGGAATTATACTACTTATTTAGATGAGTTTACTAGTTCTACTTATATTATGGTTATTATTAATAGTAAAAATACTAATTTGGAATTAATTAAATTAAATGTTGCTTTATGTAGAAAAACTTTTGAAGAAAAATTAAATGGAAAAGATGAAAATAAGGAAAATAATGATGATGAACAAAAAGAAGAAAATTAGAGAATTGATATTTATATTTTAAAAGTTAGAATATTTTTGAATTAAAATAAAAGTAATTTAACAGTCTAATTCTTATTATATTTTATTATATTTTTTTTAAAATATTTAAATGATTATATTTTCTTAATTGATTATTATTAATTAGGATATAAATTTGATATAGAAAACTTATATATATTTAGAGAATATTTAAATTAATGATGAAATCAAATATTGTAAATGTCTAATTTTTTAGATTTCCATTTTTTTAAGGCTATAAATAATTTAATAAGATTTATATTGGATTGAGAAAAATATAAAATCTTAAAAACACTTAAATTTTTTCATAAGAATTATTTAATTTTAAATTAAAATTTATTTAGCATTTATAATCTAAATTTTAATTTTTAATTGATTGTCCTATTAAACAAATTATTATATTAATTGTATATATAAAATATTTAATGAACGCTGAACAACAAATAGAAAAAGTATTTGGAAGTGATTATATGGAAAATAGATTTCAAAGTAAATTTGAAAAATCTCAATTTACAAACACGAATTTCGTGAATAACTCTATAAAAAACATTGATAATCAATTAATAAAACCTAAAAAATTTGTTGTCAATTCTTTTAAAAAACAATTTACAAACATAGAAAATAAAAATAGTAAGAAAGATAAAAAGAAAACTAATGGATATATTGGCAATAATATTAATTCTGAATTTCTTAAAAATGTAAATGAAAATAATAAAGACAATAATAATATAGAAGAAATAATTAATGATTTGAATAAAATAAAAAATAAAAAAAAAATAATTAATCCATATATTAAAGAATCAAGATCTAGTAAAAATATAATAAATTTCAAAAATATTAATAAAAATACAGAAGAAAAAAAATTAAATGTTAATCCATCTCTTAATGATAAAAATAATTCAAAATCAAAAAAAAAGAAAGAAACTTTATTAAATAAAATTAATAATAATAACTATATTAATAATCAATTCAAAATTCGAGAAAATAAAAATAAAGGAAATAATATTCAAACTGCAATTCAATTAGAAATTAAAAGTAAAATAGAAAAATATAAAGATTATAAAATTGAAAAAATTCAAATGCCAAATTTTTTTTTAAGTGAAAAAGAAGAAAATAAATTAAATAATAAATTCAATAATACAAATAATAATAATGAAACAAATCTTTTAAATCCAAATTTTAAAAATGATTATACTATTGAAACAAAGAATAATAATTTTCAAACAATATATAAAGTAAATAATAAAAAAAATCATTTTCTATGTTGTATATAATAAAAAATACTTTTATTCAAAATGATAATGTTCCTATAAATTTGTTGTAAAATATTTTATGAAAAAATAATATTTATTTTATATTTTAAAATAAAAATTTATTTTTTAAAGAAATTGATTTATAACTTATAAATCCTCTAAATCAGAAGGTTTTCTTAAAGAAGTATTATTTCCATGGGAATATTTAACATTAATTTTTCGATTATTTAGAATTTATTAATTATTATTATTACTATATTAATAAATTAATATTATTTTGAAGCTAATCTATTTATTTAATATACTATTATTTAGAAGAATAATATCTTTTATTTTGATTTAAAAAAATTTTTTTGAAATAATCTAAGTGTTTTTCCATAAATTATTATATTATTTAGAAATTAATGTTTTTTTTTTCAATTAAAAAATGAAAGATTTTCATTCAATGAAAATGTATATTTTAAAAGGAGAAGAATTATTTATTTCTTCTATTCCTCCATTTGATAGTTTATTCCAAGATTTATTATTTGAAAAATTTATTATTTATATTTCCAATATTATTATTCATTGAATTAAATTCGAAAATTAAATTTAATTCTCTTTTTGTAATCTTCTTCTCCTTGTTGGACTTTTATTTTTTTATTTACTAATATTTGAGTCATGAATATAATGATTGAATAAAATATTATAGAATTATTTTTATAAAGTAAATAATATTTATTAATGATAAATAATAAACAAAATTTGTGTAAATTATTGATTTTTTATTTATTTTTTATATTTAAATAATAATAATTGATTTTTTTAAATAATTGTATCTTTCTTTTTTGTTGCATTTGTAAGTAAAACATAAAGAATTCCCATAAATATAATAAACCCAATGAAAAAAATTAATCCTCTATATTTAATTAATTGCCTTCCAATCTCTTCTTGTCTTTCCATTTGTTCTTGAAATCTCTTTTTTTGTTCAACATATTTTTTATTATCTTCAATTTCTTTTTTTCTCTTTTCTTCTTTTTGTTTTTTATATTCCTCTTTTAATTTTTGTTGATGTTCTTTTTTTTGTTTTTCAATTTCAATTAAATGTTCTCCTAATTCAATATAATTATATCCATCATTATTTTTAGTATCTTCATTAACCGAAATTTCATTTGGTAATTTTTTAACAATATTAATTAAAACAGTAGTTTTAGCAAAAGTTAATTCATGTAAAATAGTATTACCATCTTTATTTTGAGTATTTAAAATTTTTTTCTTAGTATCATTATCAATATTTTTATTATCAACAAGATAATCTAATAATAATTTAAAAGTATTCATTTGATTTTCCATTAAAGATAAATGAAAAACTGTATTTCCATTTTCATTTTGTATTCCAAGATCAATTCCTTGTTCCAATAAATATGATATAACTTCATCATTTCCTCCTAAAATTGCTAAATGTAATCCACTTCCATTTTTTCCTACTTCTTTATTAATATTAAATTTTTGTTCTTCATTATTTTCATCTTCTTTTTTTTTTAATCTTGGATATTTTTCTATTAAATAACTTATTATATCTAATCTTCCTTTTTCACAAGCTCTTAAGAAAAAAGTACAATTTTCTTCATCTTTATAATTTAAATCTGCTCCTGCTCTTAATAATAATTTTATAATTTTACTTGAATTATCATAATCATCTGTATGCATTAATGATAATAATAAAGGAGAAGTTATAATTTGATTTTTTAAATCATTTGTTAAAATATTTGGATCACTATGATTAATCATTTCTTCTTCATTTTCAGATTGAATATTTAATAATAAATCTACAATTTCAGGTTTTTCTAATTTAATAGCATAATGTAAAGGATTATATCCATGTTTATCTAAACCATTAATATCAAAATCGTTATTTCTTAAAAATGAAATAATATCTTCTTTTTTAGTTTTTTTTCCTTTAATTAACTTAATGAAAGAATCTTGTGTTTTAGATTCCATTTTTAAAAAATATATAAAACATAAATTAAAACATTATTTCAAATATAATAATTATTTTCAAAGTTAAATGAATAATTGGTAGACAATTAGAATTTGAAATTAAATGTAATAAAGAAAGAAAACAAAAAGTTAATAATAAACAATTATTTTTATTAATATTTTTTTCTTTGTCCAGGAAGAAAGTTTTCCAAGATAATTAATTATTTATTTATTATCATAATATTAATAAGATAGCTTATTCAATAAGTTGAAATTCATATTGGTGTCTTTAAATTTTTTTTCATTTTTTTTTTTGATATATTAGAAGTCTTTTTTCAATAAATATGTTTATTTGATATAAACTATATTTTAAAACCTTTGTTTTTTCTTTTTGGAGATTTTAATTTATTTTTGGGAAAAAGAAAAATGTTAATTAAATGAAATATTAAAAATTGATGAATAGCATGTTCAAAAATGTCTTTTTAATTATATGAATTAAATTAATTATGTTTTTATTATTTGATAGGAGAATTAAGATAATTAAATAAATTGAAATATTGGAAAAAAAGTAGTTAAGAATTAGATATCCAAAATAATAATATGCTTCAATAATAATCAAGATTTATTCTATTTAAATACTATGAATTAAAAATAAAACCTTCTTATCTATGAAATATTTAATGTTTTATAAATTCAAAAATTCTTAATAATAATAAAACCAACAATAAATTTATAGAAAAAATTTCAATTGCTTTCATCCATTATAATGATGTATTTAATATAAATTGCTTTAATTTAAATAAGAAATTTGAATTTAATAAATCAACCATTGGTGTTTACAGTTAAATGGAACATAAAACATTTAATTATGGATTTATTATTGATTATTCAATAAATAATCAATTTATTGTTAAATTTATAAATATATAAAATAAAAAAATAATATTAATAAAAAAATTCTTTTTCATTTAAATAAATTAAAAATATTGAAAAAAAATTATAACTTATTAAAAGCATTAAAAATTAATATTATTATTTTGTTACTCAATTCCAATATTATTTCCAATCATTTAAGGTTTTCATTCTCCCATATTATCCCCTGAAATTTTTTCATTTATCTGAGGTAATTTTTGTTCAATATTTTCTTCAATATTATTATTATTACCTTGATTTTGAACTTTATCTTCTTCTTTAATATCAGTTTTAGGTTTTAATATTTTAAATCTTTTATAAAGTTTCTTAACAGTTCCATGGAAAGCCTCTTGGATAGGAGCCAAATACTGAATTGGAAAATGTAATTTTAACATTTCTCCCCAGAAAAAATAAGATAAATCTATAACACAATATAAGAAAGCAATTAGTAAATAAGTTAATAAAACTACTTTAGCATCTGAAGTTGCATTTTTTAATCCTGTTAAAACTGCAAAAAAGTCAATCACATCTATTACAAAATTAAAAAAAGTACATCCTGCATAAATATAAAATAATATTTTTTGCTCTGATATAGGTTTAATTATTTGAATATGAGCTGTTTCTCTTATTAAATCATTAAACAAAGTTTTTGATAATTTATCATCTGGTGTTCCTTTTAAAGCTTCTACTAATTGATATGATTTTGGTAATTTATTCCATAAATAAAATCCTAATATTGATCTTACTACATGTATTAAATGCAACCAAATAAATGTATTTTTGTATTTTACTACTTTATCATTTTTATCTTTAATTTTTGGAAAATCTTTTGGAGTGTTAATATATAATATTAGTGATAATAACCATAATATTATTTCACTTTGATTTGTATATCTTACTAAATCTATAAATTCATGAAATTTTATTTCTAGTTTTATACTATAAAAAAGAAATTTGTAAAATTGAAGTGTTCGGTTTTTTTTTTTTAATGATGAATTTTCTTGAGCATTTGGATTATTTGTATTTTGATTTGGTATTTCTAAATCTAATTTTTCATCAAATCCTTTATCCATTTTTTATATTTTTTTCATTCTAAATTATACTATGTATTTAATTTATTGAAATAAAAAAATATATTTTCATTAAAATTTATTATTATTATTTTTGGAGTTAATAAATAAAATATTGTTGTACATTGTTTTTACACCTAATATTAATTATAATATTGAGAATTTAATCGATAAATAGATTAAATAATTTAATGGAACAATCAAAACCAGTTTTAAATGGGAATATTATGGAACAATCTCGAACTCTTTGGATGGGAAACATAGAAAATTGGATGAATGAAAACTATATTTGTCAACTATTAAATTCAATCAATTTAAATCCAATTAAAATTAGAATTTTACAAAATGATAATCCTAAAAATTGCTGCTTTATTGAATTTGATTGTCCAGAAACTGCAGATTTTGTATTAGAAAAATACAATGGATTAAAAATTAATAATTTAATTCTTCATTTAAAAAGAGTAATTTCAAAGAAAAAAGATAATAATAGTCAAGAACAAAATGATAAAAAATTCACAATTTATGTTGGAAATATTCCTAAAGATATTAATAATGAACAATTAAAAAATTTTTTTAAAGTTGATTTTCCATCTGTTTTAAATAGTAAAATTATTTTTGATTCTATGACTAAAAATTCAAGAGGTTTTGGATTTGTTGATTTAGCTAATTTTAGTGATTATCAAAAAGCTTTAAATAGTTCAAATCAAAAAATATTAAAGAAACATATTCTTACTATTAAGTAAAATATAAATATTTAAATTATTTTTAGGTCTGCAAAATTAAAAAATGAAAATCAAAATATAAATAATAATAATTATAATGGAAATATATATAATAATAATCCAAATATTATCCCATTTTTTCTATATAATAAGAATTTAAATTATAATCATAATTTATTGAATAATTCATTAATTTCAAATTCAAATTTAAATACAAATTCATCCTCAAATAATGGTATTAATAATAATATTAATGAAAATATTCTTGAAAAGAATAATAAATCTTTTACTTCTTCAAGTTGTCCTGAATTATTTAAACTGTATAATAGAAATGAAAATCAAGATTTTCAATTACAAAAAGGTTTTAAAGATGTTGAAAATATATATAGATCATGTTGTTTAAATAATATTAAAGATAAATGGAAAATTTCTCTTCAATGCAATTATTATTGTAATATTAATCAAAATGATTTATTAAATGATATTTATGAAGAATATGATGGAGAACATTTAGGGATATAATTTTTTGTTTATAAATTTTCGAAATAGGGTATAAATCAAATTTTTTATTATTATTATTAATATTTAATATAAATTATATATTTAAAGGAACAAATGAAATTTTAATATATTTTTAGTAATCTTTTTATCTATATAAAAAAACCAAATAAAAGATTTTTATGTTTAAATATTTCCAATTGATTATTATTTTATCAATATTAGAGATTGATATTATTGGTGATTTATATATTTCTACAATTTCTATAAGATTAACTTCCAAGGAATAATTCTTTAAATAATAATTTTTCTTATTGATTATTATTATTTGAAATTATTAATATATTTATTGAATCTAAAAAATAATATAAAAAGAATAATTATAATTATAATATATATTTAAGAAATAAATTAACAAATTAAATTAATATTGAAAAAAATATATTTAAATAATATAAATGATATAAAATAAGAAGAGATGAATGTTAAAGATAAAATTGATTCATTTAGAAAGTTAATTGAGATAAAAAAAAATAACATATTTTCAATTAAAAAAGAGAAATTTCATCTATTGAAAATGATTTTCAAAAATAAAAATCAATAAATTGATATATACCAAATAGTTAGGTTTTTATTATTTATTATATCAATTATTTTGTTAAAAGTATAAATTTTTTTTAATTTTTATTTATTGATTTAATAAAAAATGCCAATTCAACTTACAATCAAAATGCAATATATTCATAAAATTAAAATATATGAAAATCAAGAAAATATATTTTTTATAGGCGAAGACAATATTCATAAAACAAATCATTATATTTCATTTAAAAAATTAAATTTCACAAATGAAAATATTTTAGAATATTCAAAATTAACATTAAAAGACATAATACAAGAATGTGATAAAAAATACCATAAGACATCACTTCGAGATTTATTAGTAATTTTAGGGAACAAAGGAAAAATGAAAAAAGTTTTACATAAAATAACTGATTTTTTTTGTATTTTTGGTTTTATAAAATTCTATTTTGGATATTATGCAATAGTAGCTTCTGACTGTACTCAAATAGGAAAAATAGGAAGAAATATTATTTATAGAGTAGATAAATTACAATATATTCCTTTATTTAGTTATGATATTCCAGATAAAAATAGTTTTTTATTTCTGGAAAATAAATATATTGATTTATTTAAATCATTTGCTTTAACAAAACAATTATATTTTTCATATACTTATGATTTATCAAAAACAGTTCAAAGAAATTTTATTGAAAATTTAAAAAATGAATTAATCCCACATTATAAGCAAAAATTTCAAAATAAAAAAGGGAAATTATCCTTTAAAAAACTAAACTCATATTATTTTATGTGGAATTATTATCATATAAAAGAATTTTATAATTGTATTTTAAATAAAGGATGGATATGTTATTTCATATATGGATTTTTTGAGCAAGTAGAATGTAATACATTTGGATTAAGATTTTTAATAACAGTATTAGCAAGGAGAAGTAGACATTATGCAGGAACAAGATATTTAAAAAGAGGAATAAATAATAATGGTAATGTTGCAAATGAAGTAGAAACAGAACAAATATTAGAAGAATTATCCACTACTTTCTCAGATAGACCTATAATATCTTCTTTTATTCATATTAGAGGTTCTGTGCCTATATATTGGTTTCAAGATCATAATTCTATATTATCTAATCCTATTATAAAAGTAAAAGAAACTGATTTTAGATTTGATGCTACTTTAAGACATTTTTCTACTCTTGTTGAAAGATATGGTCATCCTTGTATTGTCTGTAATTTAACTAAGAAAGAAGAATTAAATAGAAAACAAGAAACTTTATTAAATGAATTCTATAAACAAGGAATTGATTATATAAATTTATTAATGAATGATAATAAAGATAAAATATTATATTATCATTATGATTTAAAGAAGGAAAGACAACAACCAAAATATTATAAAAAATATTATGATCATTCAATAAAATTTGTAGGAAAAACAAATTTCTTTTGTTTTATTCCAGAAGTTAGGCAAAAAAATTTATATAGATTATCATTACAAAATGGGGTAATAAGAACAAATTGTGTTGATTGTATAGATAGAACAAATGTATATCAAAAAATAATAGGATTAGCAGTTTTAGTTCTTCAATTAAGAAAAATGGGAGTAAACGCAAATTTTCCTGAAAATGAAGAAGAAATATATGGTGTTTTAGGAGAAATTTATAAAAGAATGGGACATGAATTATCCAAACAATATGCTGGTTCTCTTGCTCATAAACAAAATATTAAAGATACTCAACCTGGTTTCGGTGTTATTGATAAATTTATTGAAATTTTTAATACTTTTCAAAGATATTTTAATAATTCTTTCTATGATCAGCATAAACAAAGTGCTATTAATTTATTTTTAGGAAAATATAAAGTTAATGTTGGATTACCTCAAATATGGGAAATGAAATCTGATGAATTGTTGCATTTTAAAAAAAAATTAGAAGATGTTAATTATCATTCTTTTGATAAATTTTATAATAGGTATATTATTAGTAATTTACTTTATGATGTTAGTAATTGTAATTTTTTAAGTAATAAAGGAAAAATTGTTTATATGGAAAAAATATTTTTTAATCCATATAATATTTTTTTAAAGGAAAAAAAGGAAAAAAAAAGTGATATTAAAAATTCTATTTGTGAATATAAAAAAAATAATGAAAAAATTGATGAAAAAAGTAATTTATATGATTATTTATTTGATTATGGAGATTATGTAAAATATAAATTTTCAAATTTTTCTGAATTTGAAGTTGAATTTAATTATGAAATAAATTTACCAATGTTTTATTATATTGATGTAAAACGAAATATTCCAATAAGAAATTTTTATGATTTTAATTTTAACGATAATAAAAATTTTAACAATAGTTTATATTATAAATATCAAAATTCAACTTTTACGAATTCAAATTATAATATAAGGAAAAAACCTCCAATAATAAATGATTTTTATTTAGAAAAAGCTGAAAATGATGGAAATGAAAATATAAAAAAAATTAGAAATAGTTTAATGAATAAACAGTCATATAATTCAAATAAAGTTTATAATACTGCAAATAAACATAAAAAAGGGACAAATGTTTTAAATCATATGAAAATATTTACTAAATTAAAAAAGGATTCAAAAATTAAAAATAAATCTAATTCAATCCCTATTAAAAGACCAGAAATTCAATTTAAAATATCATCCTTTGTTTTAGATGAGAGTGATATTGATTCCATTAATAGTTTTGTATATCCAAATTTAAAAAATAATGAATTTGAAGTATTAGATGATTTTACTCTTGAAACTTTTAAATCAAATTTATCAGAAGGACAAAATAAAGAATGGATGAATTTAAATGATAAATTCACAAAGGAAAATGCTTTTAATTTTTATTATGAAAAAAATAATAAGAATAAAAAAGAAACTATTGACGATGGAATTTTATTTTATGATGCAGAAGAAAAATGTTTTTTTAAAGATTATGATTATAATAAAAACTTAGATATTAATGCAGATTCAAAAATTAATTTACAAGTAATTCCTCTTTCTATTGTAGATGAATATTTTAATAAAATTTAATTTATAACTGGTAATTATTTTAAGTAGGTATTTTAAAATGTTAATGTATTAATTAATAAAGACTTATAATTAATAATCTTATATTAATTGAATTAATGATTTATAAATACATTTTAAAAATTTACATATACTACTCATTCATTTATCTTTATATAATTACCATATAAAGCATGTGTTACTTGTTTCAATGCAATCTAAACAACATTGTTCTTTTTGATTATCTATTTTAATGTTGAAAATATTTTCTTTTTTTATATTATGAGTAACACTTTTCACTTTATTTTCATTATGGAATAATGTTAATAATTCTTTATCATTGTTATTTTCATTTTCAATATCATTAAATGTATTATTTTTAGGATTTATTTTTTGAAAAGTATATTCTTTTTTAATATTAACTCCATTATTCCCTTTTGTTAAATATTTTTGTTCTAAATTAATATCATTAAAATCTAATTTATCAATATTTTCTTCATTATTCATTAAATTTGTTATATTTTTTCTTGGATGTTCTTTTTCATTAGTAATAGTATTATATCTTTGTTTCTTTTGTAATTTACTTTGATAAAATTCTACTTCAAATAATAAAGAATGAAATTGTTCATTAAAATTAATTTCATCAATTTTATATAATTTATTATTCATTATAGTTAATCCATCTCCACTTATTTTTGCAATCTTTGATTGTTTTAAAAATCCTCTATATAACCATTTTGCATTAACCATTCCAATATTTTTTAAAATAATTTTATCTGAATTGCAAAAAGGACATTTTATATAATTTAAACAAGGAAATATATCAAAAACTCCATAAGCTTTATTAACTATAAAATAGGATTTATAAATTTTACAAGAGGAATTATAACAATAAATATATAAATTAAAGCCATTTATTACACAACGAAAATTTTGTGTATCATGTTCAAAGTTGTCTGAAAGATAAAAATTTTTTAAATTATTAAATTTAAAATTTAGCCCAATATTACATTGATTAGGAGATTTTTCAATCATAATTAAATTTATAATCTTATTATTATCTAATTGATAATACTTACGAATTTCAAGTATTAATATATTTTCATCAAATTTTCTATTTGTCAAAGCTTTACAAATATTTCCTTTTAAATCAGTAAATCCTGTTCCATGAATATTGAAATTTTTTTCTAAATCATTAGTATTTAAATGAAGATTTTTAAAAATTAAAATTTTTAACATATAAATAGAACAAGATAAAGGTAAATTAAAAAATATTCTTTCTGTTTCATATTGATAAATATCAACCGTTACTTTTTGTAATAAATTACAAAGTTTATAATAAATAATTATATTATTATTATTATTATTAAAGTTGTTGTTTTGGTTATTAACTAAAGAACAAAAAGATTGATTTTTTTTTATATTTTTATTGTCAATGCTTCTCATTTCACTGTTTAAGACACTTGTATTATTACTATTATTTATTAAAGTTGTTTCATATTGATTATAATTAAATGGAAATATATTTTTATCATGAAGTATCTTAAATTTATCATCAATGTATATTAATAATATTAGATTTTCAGGTTTAATTAAAGGATTATTTATTGCTTTGGTAATTGAAATTTTTAAATCTATATTTCTAAAAATATTAGTATTTGAATTTGATGTAATATTTGTATTTTTTATATTATTATTATTTATTTTAGAACGAGTTGTTAATAAAGATTGATTTAAATCAATTAATAAATCATTACCATTGTTAATTGAAAGATTAGAATTTTCTTTTAATAATTTTTGATTTGAAAAAAGATTAGGTTCATTTAATAAACGAAGAATTATTTTTGGATTATACATTTTTTTATATATTTATCATTTAAATAAAAAAATGAAATATTTATTCTATGCAATGTTTTTTCATTGAAAAAATAAAGATTAATAATTGAAAAATAATTAATAATAATTATAAAATAAATATTAATTTGTATTATAAAAGCAGCAGTATATCAATACTTTTTATTTAATATGAATTAAAATCTATTGAAAGTGAAATTAAAAAATATATAATAAAAAAATTAAGGAATAAAGGAAAATTCAGGTTTTAATCTCTTAAATAAACAATACATCAAAACATCAACAAATAATATTCCTATTTCACTAAAATCTTCATAATTTTTATTGAATTTGAAAAAGTTTTGAATTAATAAATAATGAAATAATATATTTTTAATCTTAAAAAAACCTAAAATAATACCATAATTTAAAATAAAAAATCTATTTGAAAATAAAAGAATAACAATTATTTATCCTTAAAAACCTTATCTAAAAGAAGCAAAAAAAATATAAAAAATTTTTTTTATTAAAAAAAAAGTAAAAAATATATAAAAATAATAAAAAAATGGGAAATGTTTGTTGTGGAAATCAAGAAGTAATGGAAGCAGAAAGTGCAAAAAGTACTTCTGAAAGTAGTCATCGTAACTCTTCAATTATATTAGGGAAAATATCAAAACAACAAAATTATAAAAAAAAATATGAATATATTCAAATGTTAGGAAGTGGAGCTTTTGGAAAAGTAAGATTATATATAGATAGAGAATGTAAAAGTTTAAGATATGCAATTAAAACTTTAAAAAAAGATTTTTTCAATAAGCATTCTTTAGAAAGTATAGAAAGAGAAGTAGAAATTTTACGTAGCTTAGATCATCCTAATATTGTCAAATATTTTGAAACATATGAAGATGATTTTTATATTCATATTGTAATGGAATATATCCCAGGATATAATTTATTTAAACTTTTAACAAATAAAAAATATTTCAAATTTACTGAAAAAGAAATATGTCAAATAATAACATGTTTATTAAAAGCTGTATTATTCCTTCACCATAATAATATAATTCATAGAGATATTAAACCTGAAAATATATTATTTTCAGTTCCAGGAGATTTTGATGCTTTAAAAATAATAGATTTTGGTTTATCAATACAAAAAAATGCAAAAAATGATAATAGAAGAGTAGGAACTCCATATTATATGGCACCAGAAATGATTCATGGTAATTTTGTTTATGAAAGTGATATGTGGAGTATTGGTGTTATTATTTATGTAATGGTTACTGGGAAACAACCTTTTAGAGCTAGAGATAAAGAAGGAGTATTTGATAAAATTTTAAAAGGAAAATATGATAAGAAATCTCTTGAAAAAAGTAAATGCTCTAATGAATTAAAAGATTTAATTAAAAAAATTTTAGTTAAAGATTATAAGAAAAGAATTTCTGTTGAAAGTGCTTTACAACATAAATGGTTTTCTATGTTTGAAGATAATAAAAATGATTATAGGATAATTGATCAAGATATTATTGATTCATTACAAAATTTTCAATATACTAATATTTTACAAAAAGAAACTTTTTATTATTTGGCTAAATTATCTAATGATAAAGAATTATTAAAATTAAAAAAAGCTTTTGAAATAATAGATAAAGATAATTCTGGAGAAATTGAATATGAGGAAATTCCAAAAATTTTCGAAGATTTACAAATTGAAGCTTCTGAACAAGAATTAAAAAATATATTTAATGCTTTAGATTTTCATTCTGATGGTAAAGTAAATTATTCTGAATTTTTAGCTGGTACTATTTCTTCTTTGAAAATGTATAAAGATGATAAATTATTATCTGCTTTTAAATATTTTGATGTTTATGATGAAGGTCATATAACCGCTGATTCCATTATTGCTGCTCTAAAATCTAATAATGTTCAAGTTGATGAAATGGGATTAATTGATTATTTTAATAAAAGGAAATTAAAAAAAATTAATTTTGAACAATTTAAAACTTTGGTTCTTGCAAATAATTTTGAACAAGAAAATATTAAAAGATTAAGATCTAAATCAATTACTATTGAAAATGTTAATATTTAAAAATTCCTTAATATTTTATTTTAGGTTTTTATTATAAAATGGGTTTTGATTTATATATAAATATGAATAAAATAAAGATATTTATAAGATAAAAGAAAAAAATTTATTAATATTTTAAGAGATGTAGAAGTTTAAATCTTTAAAAAGAAAAAAAAAATAAATATTCTGAATGTATTATAGTTTATTTTAATATATTAATATTTATTTTTTTAAAATTTTAATCAAATAATGTATTTATTAAAATTATTATTTACAACTTAAAAATTGAATTGTATGATAATTATCTAGAATTCACTTATTTTATCATTAATTAATAAATTATCTTTCTTAATAATCAACATTTAAATAATTAATGGAATTAATCTTTTTATTTAAAAAAATAACAAATTTTTTGAAAAATTCTGAAAATAAATTTTTAATAAATAAAAAATAATTAAACATATTCAAAATCCAATTTGCTATCCAATAAATTAAAAATTAAATCTTTTATTTTTTGTACATTATCATAAAATTCAAACTTATCTCCATTAATTTTCTTAAAAACAATAATATTATTATTTTCATTTTTATCTTCATAAAAATTAACTTGTATATTACATTTTTCTCTTACAACTTCAATATTCATTCCTTCAATTTCTTCTTCATTATTTTCATCTTCTTTTACTTCTTCTTCTTTTATTTCTTTAAAGACTACATTAAATCTTAAATAATTTTTATTTGGTATTATTTCTTCTACTGAATCTAATCTTTCTAAAATTAAATGACATAAACAATTCATAAAATCAAATGGAGAAAGATTTTTAATATTAATTGTATAAATTTGATTATAACCTTTATTTTTTTCAGCATTTGGAATATTAATATTTTCATTAAAATATTTTTTAATTTTATTAAGGTTAATAGTCTTTTTCTGTTTCTTTCTACTTCTCAATATATTTTTATTTTCGCTTGAGGAAGAAATACCATATGTACTTTTTAAATTTTTTGTAACCATATTTTCTCTAATTTTAAATTCTTCTAAAACTTCATTTGATTGAGATAAATCACTTTTCATCCAATTTGAATTTATTATTTCATCTAAACTTGGTCTATCAGAAGGATTAAATAATATCATTTTAATAAATAATTGCTTGAAATCGTTACTTAAATTATCAACATCAACATTATAATTTTTAATAAGTTTCCAATATTCAGCGAATTGTTTTTTTAAAATAAATTTATAAAATTTATCTTTTCCAAAAGGATTTTCAAAAGGTTTAATTCCAGTGACTAAAATAAATAATATAACTCCTAAAGAAAAGATATCAACTTTAATTCCATCATAAGGTTTTTTTAACAATATTTCAGGAGCTTGATAAGTAGGAGTTCCTAAAATAGTTTTTAATTTTTCATTATCTTTAATTTTAATAGCAAAACCAAAATCAGCTATTTTTACTTTAAATTCATCAGTCAATAATATATTTTCTAATTTTAAATCTCGATGCACTATTTTACTATCATGACATGCTTTAACTCCATTTAAAATTTCTTTGAAAATTATTTTTCCTAAATCTTCATTAAAACCTCTTTTAGGAAAATAAATATAATTAAATAAATCTCCTTTTTCAGCATATTCTAAAGTTAAATAAGGATATTTTTCCCCTTTTTCTCCTTTTTCATTTTCTATTGAACCTTCACCATAATCTATTATATTAACAATATTTTCATTTTTAATTGAATTTAATATTTCAGATTCAGCTTTAAATATATTTCCTTTTTTTTCTTTTCCTTCTTCTTCTTCTTTATTTTGTATTTTTGTTGCTGATATTTTATTATTTTTTATGTCTTGAGATAAATAAACTTCTGCAGTTCCTCCACTTCCTATTTTAGATAAAAGAATATATTTTGAATCTAAAATTTCTTTTGGTGAATCCATTTATTTTAGAATAATAATAAGAAAATTAATGTAAAAATATTTAAGTTATAAAAAAATTTAAAATAAGTATTATTGATTTTTAGTATTTTTTTTCAATTTAATTTATTTTTTAACTTCAGTAATCATTTTATTTAATTTAGACATAACATCTTGAGAAAGTTTATTATAAATTTTTTCATGTTCATCAATTTTTTTATCTCTTAAAGAGTTAAAATTACTTGAACTTAAAGTATCTTTCTTATTATTTAAACTATCAGAAGTTTTTTTCTCACTGAAATTAGTTTGAGTTTTATAATATAATATTCTATTAGTTCTATCAGCTAAATTTTTTAAACCTGAAATAATATTATCCATACCTTTAAAACCATTACTTCTAATTAATTTATCTCTATTTTTACTTATTTTTAAATCTCTAAATCTTTTAATTTCTTTTTGATCAACACTTTCATCTTCTAAAACTAAATTTGAACTTTCATCTTTGCTTTCTTCTTCTTCTTCATTTGAAGAAAAATCTGATTCTTCATTATTAGAAGATTCTTCATCAATTGATTTAATATCTTTTTTTTCTTCTTCTTTAACATTATCATTTTTATTATTTTCATTTTTATTATATTTTTTATTTGTTGTAGTTATGAAAAATTTTTTCTTTGGATCAATTGAAGTACTTGGTCTCATATTATTATTTAATAAAGGTAATTTTTTTTTTTTAAATTTTGTTCTTGCACTAAAATGCCTTATTCTACCTTGATTTGAAACTTTTTCAACTCTAAATTGTCTTTCTGCTTTTTTCTTTAAAGATAAAAATTTTAATTTTGACATTTTCAGTTCATTTTTTAATTCAGCAATTATTTGTTTATTATTATGTTGATTTGTTTTTAAATTTTGAATTAAACAACCTAATTTATATAAATCAAATTGTTTTTTATCAAATAAATTTTTTAATTCTCTAAATGTTGTTACTGGATCATATCTATATGAATCTTTTTTTTCAAAATATTTTCTTATCATCATATTTGAATAAGCAATTGTTTGTCTTAATAATAAACTTCCTCTGCTTTTTGTTGGGTTTTTTAATATTGTATTTTGAAGTAAAACAACAAATTTATGATTATTAAATACTTCTGCATCAAAAATTTCTTTTTTTGAAGGATCTTTTCCATAATCTTTTACAAAAGAATTATATTTTTCTTTTGGAATTTTTGTTATTATATCTAGAAATAAATTATATAATAAATTTCTTATTCTAACATTTTCTTTTTGATAATTTTGAAATATTTTTAATTCTTCTTCTAATTCATCAATCTCTTTTTTATATTTTTCAGTTTTTGCTGTAACATCCATTTTAATTTCATTTATTTTTCCTAACAATTCATTTTCTGTTTTTGTCATCTTTTCTTTTTCAGTTAATTCATCTTTTTCAAGTAAATCTAATTTATCATTTAAATTATCAATTTGATATATTTTTTTAACATTAGGATCAATAGAATTTTTAATTCCAGTAATTAAATCTTTAGGTTCTTCATCAGGAAAACTTCTAATTAATTCTTCAAAAATTGGTTTAATTTGAGTAAATTTTTCAAATTTAATTTGTAATTTATTAATGTCTTCATTTTTATTTCTTAATTCATTTTCAATGTTTTTACAAGAAGTATTTATTTCTGCTAATTGTTCAACTAACATTTCATTTTTTTTTTTATGAATTTCAATACTATGTTTACATTTTGTAATATCATCTAATATTTTATTTAAATTTTTTTGAGCATTATCATTACATTCATCAACATTTATAGTAAATTGTTTTATTAATTTATCTACTTTTCTACTATTTAAATTAGATAAAAAAGTATTTCTTGCTGTTTCTTTTGTATTATGTACTATTTCAAAAGCTAATTCATTCCTTTCATTTTCTTTTTCTGGAGTATTTGAACGTAAATTACTTCCTGCATCTAATGCTTGATTTATTATTTTTGATGCTGAAATATTTTCCACTTGTCTTTTTAATTCTTCATAATATCCTATTGAAATTTTGGGGGATTTTGACATATTTTTTTTTAAATTTTTTTTAGTGTTTTATTTATTTATTCTTTTCTTTGATTACTTTTTATTTTTTTTAATGTTAATGGGTTTAAATGTCAAATCTTTGATTTATTGTTTTAAATTTAAATATTGTTTTTTATAACATTTTTTTCAAAAAACAAATTAAAATGAAAAGAAGCAACTCAAACAATACAAATATTATAAATAATAAAAATAATGAAATTCCCGAGAAAAAAAGAAATAAAAAATCAATATCATTAACAAAAGATGGTAATAGATATAATAAATCTTTAAATCAAAACAATTACAATGCCTTATATACATTTAATCAAAAGAATCAAGAAAAAGAACATAATAATTTATTTTCTGAACTTTCAAATTATGAAATAGAATCAACATCAAAAAATATAACAGAATCTCAAAGAAACACAATAAAAAACACAAAACCAAATACATATACTGAACAATTAGAATCTAAAATACAAGAACAAGCAAAAAGATTAACTGATTTATCTAAATATAAATTATTATGTGAAAAAAGAATTAAAGAATTAAATCCTAATGAAAAATTTCCTATAACTGAAGAATCAATTAAAACTCAATCAAAAAAAAATTATAATGAAGATAATGAAATAAATAATGATGATAAATATGATATCTTATATGATAAATATCAAAAATTAAAAAAATCATACCATGAATTATCAAGATATAATTCAAATAAATCTTCAAGTACTAATGAAAGTAATTTGAATATAGAAAAATATAAAAAATTAAAAGAAAAATATAAATCATTAAAAATTGAAAATGCAAAATTAATTGATTTACTTCAACAAGAAACAATAGCTGCAGAAGAACAAAAAAATATTATTTCTTTATTACAACAAACAATAGATAATGAATTAATAAAAAATGGAATAATTAATAAATATATTACTTCAAATAATATTATTGATTTTGCAAAATTAAAAAGTGAAGCAGAAGAATATAGAAAAGAATTAGTTTTATCTCAAGCTTTAGTTAATTCTCTTAAATCTGAAATAGAACAATATAATAAAGAAAAAGAAAATGAAAGTTTATATAATAAAAAGAAATATTCTATAAACTTATTATCTAGTACTGATACTTATGATAATATTTCAAATGATGATAATAATTTAAATACTATAGTTAACAACAAAAATGAAACATTAAAATCAACTATTAATTCTCAAAAAAAAGTTATTTCTGAACTTTTAAAAAAAAATTCACAATTAGAACAAATAGTTAATGATGCTTCTCTTAAATTAAATGAAGGAATAAATATTAATAATGATGCTAAAGATAGAATAAATTCTATTGAATTAGAAATGGAAAATAAAAGAAATGAATTATCACAATATGAAGAAAAATTTACTTATTTTAATGATTATATTTCTACTATTAAATCTTCTCTTAGTCAATTACAAATTTTTTTAAAAGATTATGTAAAAATTTTAAATAAAATGGCAAATGAAGATTTAAATTCTCATTTAACTAAAAATTTCAGTGATAATATTTCTAGATTAAAAAATAATATTAATCAAATTTTAAAAGTTGAAAAATATAATTTAGACAGTGAAAATGATATAAATATTATTAATAGTGCAATTAATACTTTAACTATTGTTAATGATGAATTTGTTAATATTTATGAAAAAATTTTTGAGTCTGATGATTATTATGCAGAGTCACATAAAAAATTAAAAAATTTACAAAATGAAATTAATTCTACTAATCATAATTTAGAAAGTCAAAAAGAAAATTTTGATTTTATTTCTCATCAATTAAATGAAAAATTACAAGAAAATTTAAATATAAAACAATCCAATGAAAATTTAAATGAAAGAAATATTAATTTAAATTTTGAAATTGCAAAATTAAAAAATGATATTATTTTAATTAATTCTGATAAAAATAGATTATTAGATATGATACAAATTATATGTAAAATAAATAATATTACAGATATGAAAGTTTCTGAATTAATAAGTCAAGGAATTTCTTTAATTGAGAATATAGGAAAATTAAGAGAAGAAAAAAATAATATTGATAAAAAATTAAAGAGTATAAATCAAACAAAAAAAATGTCAAACAATAATGATAATGAAATTATACTTAGTGAACATAATAATTTAAATCAATTGATAAATGAAATTGAAAGAAAAATAAAAGAAAATGAAATTAAATTTGATGAATTAAAAAAAGAATTAAATTATTTATATAATATGTATAATTCATATGGTGAGAAAAAATGTCTATATAATACACCATTAAATACATATAATACTAATAATCCAAATTTATATGTTGTTAAAAAATCCAGGCCAGATAATTTAAATGGAATAAATTCTAATTTTACTAATGTAACTACTTCAATCTCAAATACAAATAATTATAATTTTACATATGGAAAGAATGCTGATAATTTAGAAGAACAATATAAAAAGTATATTGATGTTCATTCATATTATGAACATAATAATAATAATAATCAAAATAATTGTTTGAATTATTCAAATGGTAATAATAAAGTATTATATCCTGTTATACAAACAACCCCTCATTAATTATATAATATATTATAATTATTATTTTTTAAATTAATATTTAACTTTAATTTATAAATATATGTTAAGTTTTTAGTTCTTATCAACATTTCCAAAATATTTAAAGTAGCATATTTAACAACAATAAATATATTATTATTTATTTTTAACATAAAATATTTTTTAATATTTATATTATTCTTAATAATTTAAAAAGTTATATTAAATTTATAAATTATAGGAAATGTTCTCCAAAGATTAATTTATATAGTTTTTTTAAGTTAATTGATATTTTATTTATATATATTTTTTTCATCCATTAATTTTTCAATCATTCAAAATAATTATTATAATTTTAGTTATCATTTTTACCAGGAGTTGGTTCAAAAGTTTCTTCTTTTATCACTGCTTGCTCAAAGCTATTATAATCTGCAATTTGATAAGTTTCAGTAATTGAAATATCAGGAGTAACATTATTTTCTTTTTGTTCATTTTTAATATCTTCTTCTTTATAAATTGGGTATTTTGATTTATTATTATTATTATTATTATTATTATTATTATTATTATTATTATTATTATAATTATTATAATTATTTGGATATAGTTTATTAATATTATTATTATTATTATTTGGAGCTGCTTTATTAATATTATTATTATTTGGAATTGGTTTTTTAATATTATTGTTTCTAAAATTATTATTGAATTGATAATTTTGTAAGTCCACAAAATCATCATTTATTTGGTTAACATTATTTCTAAATTGATTAAAATTATTATTATTTAGGCGATTGATATTATTAAATTGATTCAAATTATTATTATTTAAATTTATATTATTATTTCCTTTTTGATTAATTTTATTATTTTCACTCCATTCTTCATAATTTTTAGGAATTAAAACTTCATTTTTAAATTCCTTCTCATTATTATTATCATCAACTTTAGGAGTATTATACATATTATTATTATCAGTCATATAATGATAAGCATAAGACAAACCTTTAATAGCAGCTCCTCCAATATATTTAACAACAGGTTTAGAAGTATTATAAATAAATTGACTAGTATTTTTCATAATTTGAAAAGTTTTTAAACTTCCATTATAAATTGATTTTCCAATATCGCTGACTTTAATTCCATTAGTTTCAGTTGGATATTCTCCAGTGTAAATATGATAATCTTGAAATTCAGGGTAATAAATTATACTTAAATCACTAGGATTTGCAGCATATTGTAATTCAAGACTTTCAGGAGGTTCTTCAGCCAAAACTTCACTTCTTAACATTAATCTATAATATTCTAAAGCTCTACAAGTATATTTTTGATATAATGGAAGTTCACTAACTTTATAATTATAACATATTCTAATAAATCTATTATTTCCTCCTCTTTCCATATATGTTAATAAATATGGATCCCATTCATCATCTATTTTTCGAATGTATGATATATTAAATCCGAAATTTTTATGAAAATTTACACAATTTTTACATATGAGAGTCCCATTGTTTATTGATACATATTCTGGCATTGCACAGTGACAATCTACACATAGTTTATTTTCAAAATCTCTTTCTGTAAAGTATAATAAAGTTATTTTTTTATCCATTTTATTTATTTTTTTTATTTGTTTTTTCCATTTATTTTGGATTTTGGTGATTTAACTTTTTTTTTTATTTTTTTTTATTATTTATAATTCAATGATTAAATTATGGTTATAATAACATTTATTAATAATAATGATAAATGATTTTTTTAATTTAAATAAAATTAATTTTAAATTATAATATCATCTTCATCTATTTTATTAAATTGTGTACTCATCTCAACAGAAGTTTTATTTTTATCTAAAAACTTTAAATGAGGTAAATTTTCATCTTTTCTTCTGAAATATTTTAAAGTATAAAGTTCTTTTAAATCAGTTAAATATTCAAACCAACTGGGTAAATTATCAATATTTAAAAGAAATCCAATAATTAAAACTCCATTTTCAATAAATAAAAAAATAATAATTTTATAATACATATCATTATCTAATCTAAAACTTTTTGAAAATAAAACAACTCCAATATTAGTCAATTGACCGATAAATAGTAAAACATTCATTAAAAAATTATAAATTCCGATTCCATTTTCTTTATCTAAACTTTCAAATCTTTCTAAATAAAACATTTTAAGTAAATCAACTAATTTTTCAGTCCATACTAAAATTAAAATGATTAAAGGAGTTAAAGGAGCACTTGCAGAAAATAAGCAAACAAAACCAAATAATATAATAACTTCAGTATATTCATAAATCATATTATCAGCTTCTTCAACTAATAATTGATGAAGTGAACTTTGAATTTGAATATCAGAATAAGAAGCAACTTTATCATTAGTTTCTTTTTCAGTTAAATTTGGAAATTTTTCTTTAACAAAATTCTTAATAGATTTCTTATATTCATAACTTCTATATTTATAAAATACAAAAGGATAACCTATTTCTATTAAATTTAAAGCAAAAAATATCGCATAAGTAGTATATAATTGAATTTCCATTTCATGCATACATGTTCCTGCGCATTGTTTACCTAAATTTGGTTTAAGAAAACCAATATAAAAACAAGCTGAATAATTATTCATAAATTCAAATAAAACTAATTTAATTGTTAAATCTCTTACTCCTTGATATTCTTTTTGATAATTTTCCCATTCATTTAATTTTTTTGCTATTATTGTATAAATTATATTAAATATTTTTATTTGAACTGCGTTTATTGAAGCAAATAAAATTGAAAATAAAGTATCTCTCCAAAATGTTTTTGGGATTATATCAACATCATTTTTATTTACTACGGTTTTTATATTAGGTGCATTTTCATCTTTAGTTAAAAAATCTTGTTTAATATCTAATAAACCAAAAGTAATTAAAACAGTTAAAGTCATCATGCTTATTAAAACTATATAAGAAACAAATTGTTTTAATCTTCTTTTTGTAGGTTTAACAAATTTTAATTTTTCTCCAAAAACGAATTCTTTTTGTAAATCAGGTTTAAAATCTTCTCTATCAGGTTCACTTCTAGTATAATATTCAGTCCCCCAAAAATAAGCATATAATTTTTCTCTTTGTTTCCATGATTTAAGGAATAATCCAATCCATAAATTAATAATAATACAAAATAATAATCCTAAAATATCAATATATGTTATTGGTGTTTTTCCTATTGGTTTTGGCTCAACTGCATCTGGGAGAAATTTTATTAATATTTCTACTAGAACTCCGAATATTGCTGGTGGAACTAACCATATTAAATAATTATTTAAATATAAGTAATAATATGATATATGTTCACCGAAGAAATTTCTTACTAAATTAACTAAATATTTTCTATTTTTTATTGAAAATATATTCCAACTGTTTTTATATATATTTTTTATTGTAATCATATCTCCATAACTTGTGAAATTTCTTTGAAATAATTGCATTATTAAAACTTTATGTTTTTTTAAATAATTTAAACTTATTAATTTATCTAAGGAAGTTGTTATTAATCTTAATTTATCTATATTTCTATATTTTGAACAATATTTACAATTTTTTTCTTTATCTAAAGGAATATCTTGGCATTCATGGTATAAATCATTTTTTTCATATCTTCTATATTTAATCTCTTTTTCTACATCATATTTTTTATATGGAGGATAATTATATGGTATTGTCTCTTTTAAATCTTCAAATTGAATAGGTTCATAATATGTTTGATCATTTACTGTTAAAATTTGAGAAGATTCTGAATCATTATCATAATTTTCATTATCTTTCATTTTTTCATTTTCATTATTAAATTCTCCTAAAGTTTTCATGTCTTTTTTTTTTGTTTCAAATTCTTTTTCAAATAAAACATATTTATAAGCATATGGTTTTAATTGTAATTCATAATTTAATAAATCTGCTAAATAATTATAAACTATTTCATTTCCATACATTATTATCATTAAAGTTTGTTCTTGTTGACCTAATTCTAATTTAACGTTTAAATGAGTAAAATATATTATTATTGAAACTAAAATATATATTATATCATCGTATTGAATTTCATAATATATTTTTAAGTTGGGATTATTATATTTATTATTTAAATATTTTATTCCTTTTTCATAATATTTCATATTTTCTTTCATTATTTTTTTTGCAATTTTTTCTGAATACATTTTTAATATAGTATCAATTAATTTATCATAAGCTAAATTTAATTTAGAAAACAATCTATTAATAAATTTAATATTATTTTTAGTATCATCTTCATTTTTCATTATCTCTTCAATTGAGATATTTTCAATATTTTCATATTTAGTTAATTTTCTTAAAATATTAATTTTACTATCTTTATCCTTAAATCTCGTAGTTTCATTAACTTTATGAGGAAAAGATTTAGATTTATCTTCAAATTCTTGATTTTCATTTTTATCATTTATACCTCCTTCAATTTTTCCTTGAATAATTTCAGTATTCTCAGTTTGAATATATCTTTCGTTTTCGCTTTCATTTTTATCATCTTCTATTATACTTTCTTTAAATTTTAAATATGGAATTCCTTGAATAACTTGATTTGTACAATAAGGGTAATATTTATCATGAAAATCTTTTGGACATTTTAACACTAACATATAATATACATCATTTTTTGGAGGTTCATCTCCTTTGAATAAATCTGTTAAATCATTTATTGCTGATAAAATATTTTCTGATAATTGATTTATACTATTATTATATTATATATTATTTAATTTTTACTCATAAGAACGTTGGAAAAAATTTTCTTTTGATGTTGATGGTCTATACTTTTCATCCATTATTTCATTTGAATCCATAAGTTTATTATTAGGTTATTTTTTTTTATTTTAATTATTTGTTTTAATATATTTATTAATATATAATTACTTTTTCAAATGGATAAAGAAGAATATATTCAAAAAGATATTGATATTAATTCACCTGATTTTTCAATATTAGATTTTAATAAAGGAGAAAAATTAATTATTGAATTTAATAATTTAATATGTTTAGGACAATATGAATTAGCAAGATGTATTTTGAAAGAAATTATTTTAGTTGTTCCTAAATATTTTGAATATTTATATAAATTAATATTCAAAAATGGAATTCCTAAAAAATGGTTGTTGAATAATAGAATTAGAACTTCAGCAAATTATTTATGGTTATTATATAATGATTATATTAATAAATATAAAAAAGTATATAATTGTCCGAAAATTAACTTTTCTGATATATTTTTAAAATCAAATGAATTTGATTTATTAATTACTAAAGCTTATTATGATTCATATGAAATTGAAAATAATGAAAGATTACCTCTTAATTTTTTTTTAGATTTAAGGAATATCTTTAATTATTTTCAATGTGAATATTTAAAAGAAGAATATTATTTACCAGATCTTAGAATATTATGTCCAGATCCAAATATACCAACCTTATATCAAGAAATACCTGGAAATAATTTTAAGTATGGAGTACGTAAATTAGATTTTAAAAATTCATTTTCTTTTTTTTCAAATATTAGAACTTTTATTTTAACTCAACCTGAAAATTCATATTTCATAATAAAAAAAATTACTGATTATTGTTCAAAATTAAATAGAAAAGAATCAATATTTTTAGAAGAGAGAATTCATAGTACTTATGTTAGTTATATATTAAATTGTTTATATGAAAATAATTATGAGAAAATATATGAGTATTTGAAACTATTTTATTATAATGATTCAATAATTTTATGTCAAAACTTTACTACTTTACTTCTAGGATGTTTGATTTCTATTAATGATTATCAAGAAAATAATTTAGATATTGATATTAAAAAAATTCAAAAATTTATCACTTATTTAAATGAACAATTAACTGTGTATGTTAATCAAGATGTATATTTGACAAATTTTTTTTCTCTAAATTTTTTTACAAAAAGACCAAAAAAATATCATAATAAACTTAATATTAATAAAATTCATATATCACTTTTGGCACATCCAAAACAAGAATTATTTTCAAAATTAAAAATAGCAAAAGATTATTATATTGAATTTAACTGTAAAAATGATATTATTCCTTATTTTTTAAAATTAAAATATAATGATAAAACATTTTTCAATAACTATTTAAATTTCTTAAGAATAAATAAAGAACATTTATTAGGTTATCCTATAAAAAAAACAATAAAATTTTTAAATAATAAAGACTATGAAAATGCAGAACAATTTTTAATACAATTTTCAAATTTAAAACTATTGGCAATAATTTTAGTATGGGGAAAATATGATAATGATATAAATACAAGAAGAAAAATTTTAGAAGTTTTTTTAGAAGATAATAAGGGTGATGATGAATTATATACTGTAATTCCATTTATTAAAGATATTGTATATTATTTACAACATTTATGTGATGTTTCTGTTTCATTTAGTCCTTTATGTAATATTTCAGAAAATTCTTTATATTCAAAATTACTTAATAATTCTTTACCTTATGTTCTTAAAAATACTTTAAAGTCTATTAAATTTGATGTAATTGAAAATTACTTAATTCAAAACTTTAATAGAAGAAATGTTAAATTACAAAAAAAATATTTTCATGAAATGATGGTTATTTATTCTTTTTATTTTTATTGTTTATTGTTAGAAAAAATTGACAAATTCTTCCATGATTATGATATTAATAAAAATATTGAATTTGAATTAACAAATGATAATATAGCAGAATTAAATAAAATACTAAATAAAATAATTCTTTATCCTTATAGATTAAATATTATAAACAATTTATTTAATCTAATTTTTATTGATTTAAAAGGATGGATAAAAATCATATTAAAAGAAAAAAATATAAATGTAGAAAATTATAAAAAATATGAATTAAAAGAAAAATTTTATGAATCACATAAAAATTATTTTATTGAAATTTTATTATTTATAACACAAGCATTAGATTGTTTTAAAGATAAGATAACAAATCTAAAAAATATTTTAAAAGGAAAATATTTAGATTATCAAACAAAAAAATTAATGGATAATATTGATAATAAAGATGAATTTTTAATGGAATTAGAATTAATAGATGAGAAATATATGTTTGAAAGGAAATATAAAGATATAAAATATATAGATTATTTAAATGAAAAAAGAGAAAATTTATTAATGGATATTGATGAATTAACATTTAGATTTAATACAAGTAATAATCCATGGATAGAAAAATTAAATTTAATTTCCTATAATAATGAACAAAATGATAATATCTTTTTACAATCAAATGAACAAAATAAAATGAATTATTTTAATATTTCTTACAAATTACATGATTACGATCAAATGATAGAAGTCATTAATTATTTTTCTTTAGATAAAGAAATATATACTAAAAAAATAAATGATCTTAAAAGATTTGATGATTTAAAAAATGAAGTATTAACTTTTAACGATGAAAAAATAAATGAATTAACTTTAGAAGAGATGTTTAATTTAGGATTTTCTGAGAATTTAAATTATAAAAATGCAATAAATTTAATTGAAAATTCTCTTAAACTATTAAATAACTATAAAAAAATAAATTCTGAAGATAAAGAATTAATAAAAAATACAATAATAACTTTTAAATCTTTTTTAAATCAAACATCTCAATTTGGAAAAAAAGAAACTTTTTGTCATTCAATTGTTAATCCTAAAAATATTGGATTAAAAAATTATACAAAAGATACAAATGAATTAGTTATTTTTTCTGGTGTTCAAAAAAATAAAGAAAATGCCATTGAAACATTAAATGAAAAAATTAATCAAATTGATTCAGAAAAAATCCCTTATAAAGAATTAAAAGATTTATTCTTTTATACATATTCAACTATTGAAGATTATGAAAAAGAAACAAAAACTAAAAATTACTTAAAAATATTTTTAAAATATATTATGGATATTGGAGATATATATCATAATTCTAAGAAAAAAATTAAAAAAAATAGTGTAGTAAATTATTTAAATGTTATTAAAAAATTACCCAAAACAATTATTTCTAAATTATTTTTCAAATATGAGAGTTTATCAGAAGCTTTTGAAGTAGCAAAATTAACTCATATTGATTTTATAATAGTTTTATTAGAATATACAAATCCTTGTAAAATGAAAATTGTAAACAATAATGAATTTTTAAATTATATTCATAATTCAAAGATTGATAATAATAATGTAGAAAAAGAAATAAATATAGAAATGACAAATGATGAAAAAAATAAAAAATATGAAATAACTATATCTCAATTAGAATTCCTTTATAATTATTATGTTAAAAATGAAGAATTTTATTATCCTTTTTGGATTTCTTTATACAGATTTGATTATGATACTAAT
>JAEEGL014919505.1_pt1 | contig 30679 bp, 26 predicted proteins | sample 9134231 | NCBI WGS metagenome assembly JAEEGL01 (sample SAMN16246548, study PRJNA631951) | gut metagenome | biome: gut microbiome; feature: rumen; material: fiber-attached | host: Bos | place: Iran: Karaj | collected 2018-10 | reverse complement strand
TAATTCCTCCCATTAAGTTTTTCTTGAGTCGCCTTAACTTCAGCAAGCCATGCGGGAAGCTGCTGAGCTTCACAACCCTCCAAATTAAAAGTAGTCACAGGCTCTACTTTCTTTTCTTCTTGTTTCTTTTCTAATGTTACATTATTATCAAAGTAAAGTACCTTTAAATGATTTTCTAAATCATTTAGGCTATACTTTTCTTTGTTATCTGAAACTTCCTTTAGAATATCTTCAGGAAGCATAGAAAACTTAGCTATAATAGCGTCTCTCTCTACATTTTCAACCTTAAGTTTATATTCTCTCAAACTTTCAACTTCTGCGAGAAGTGCATTGTACTTTTCTTCTAAAGCTGTAAATGACTCTTTAGGAACTACATTGCCAGATCCAGCTGCATCGGAACCTTGCTGGTCACTTGCTACTGCATCAATAGTTGCCTGTTGAGTTTCAACTGCAGCCTGAGTAGTTTGTGCGGCTTCTAATGCGGTTTCAGCTGTCTCAAGTGCAGCTTCTGCTTCAGCTATTGCTTCTGCATCTCCAGATTTTTCTGCTTCTGCCAAAGCTGCCTCTGCGGTAGCTACATTTGCTTCTGCAGTTGCTGTAGCTGCTACAGTTGTATCTACAATGGCTTGACCTTCAACCTGAGCTACATCTCCTTCGATGGTCCCTGCTGTAGCCTGTCCAGCAATCGCTGTAATATCCGCCACAGGATCATCACTATTGGACTGATCACCGTTATTTGCGCCAGTGTTATTGCCAGTACCTTCACCACTGTCACTAGCTCCTTGAGAGTTCCCACTCTCACTACCAGTTCCACTAGATTCTGTTCCAGTGCCATTTCCATCACCGCCAGCACTAGCACCACTGCCAGATTCAGTACCGTTTCCGTCGCCACCTGAAGTACTAGCATCTCCACTACCATCTTCAAAATTAAGATTGAATTCAGTATTAGGCTGTTCTACTATAGAGTTATCAATAGTTTCTGTTGTCATTGATAGTCCTCCTTTTTTAGCAAATTCTACTTGTTTAACCATTTCTCTTAATTCTTCGATAAAACTCTTAGAATCTTTAGTAAATGAAGTAGATATATTAGGAGCTGTTACAGAACTTCCTTCAAAACAAGGTTCTACATCAAGTCCTAATATGCACAGTTTAGTAATATCTGCATCGTTTATAATAAAAAATTCAATACCTTTTTCATTAGTTGCCCAGTGTCCATCTAATGTGTCATCATCCAATTCCATTGAATGAGGTCTACCTCCATCTTGGAAAGGAAGATTAGCTTCTTCATATTGTTTAACCCATAAATAACAAGTTGTCATTAAATAAGTTCTTTCAACTTGCTCTCCAAATTCATTAGTATCGACAAAATTCTGGAACCAAACTTTAGCATCAAGTGGAACAAAACCATAAGGTTTAGTCATGCATTCAAACTTGAAATCATCACAATCCCAAGTTACCTTTTCACCATGATCTCTAAAATCTCCAACATCTTCTTTATAGAATCCAACAATCGGAGCACCACGGAGCGTTTTACCTATACGCTCCGCAGCATCCTTTGATATGTATGATCCATTTCTGTTTTCACCAGTGTATAAAACTTTTACTTCACCTTGTTTAATAAAAGGTGAAATATCACTAGTTTGGAGATTTATGAATTCAGGTGCATCAATAGTTGCAACTGATTTATTCATAAGTATTCTCCTTATCTGATTTTTTAATTTCTATAATTAATCAATTCTAAAACAAATACTTTTAAATATTTTGTCCGAATTTTTTAAAAATTTTTTATGCATTTCCCTTACTTTCTTTATTAGCTACAGTTTTTTCAGAGGTAGGCTCGCCTTTAGATTCATTAGTCGGCCTTCCCGCCTTATCACTCTGAGGAGCATTGGCTCCCGCATTCCCATTACCCTTTGCATCAGTAGGTTTATTTGCGCTACCTGTTTTTCCACTCATTGTAGAACTCATTTGAGGTGGAATTAAAATTTCATCAAGCTTAAGAATTTCATTCTCAAATTGTAATGTATATAAGATAAGACTTTGTGATTGACCAAGAGCAATCTGTGAAAACAACTTACCATGACCAAGTTGCATCTGTTCTTTATACATTTTAGCTAACTCTTTATAATTGTATACTGTTGTCATTAAGAAGTCAAATCTATAAACAACTTTCTTTGCTGATTTATTAAATACAGAATCAAGAACATCATTATAAAATTCTTGCATTTGATAAACAAATTCTTCAAGACTTGATTCATCATTAATAATAGATTTTTCAAGAGCAACACTATTATCAGAGTTAAATAACTGTTGTGCAGTACCCATTTCATTAAATACACCACGTTCAACTTTTTCAAGTTCATCTGCACCTGATCCGGTTCTTTGGTCCATTAATGTCTCAACACTTGCTTCTGCGGGAGTGGTTAAGACGTCCACACCTATAGCTTTTGCGAGCATAGAAACCGCATTATTATGTAATTCTTTGGCTTCTTCCAAACTGAATATTAATTCACTATTTTTATTTAAAGGAAGATGTTGAATAACTAACTTTAATAATAACTGTTGCATTCTCTTTAAATCAATTTCTTTAGCTACACCTAAATCGATAATAACAGGGATTGCCGCAATAAAAGCAGGCCAATCACCATTGCCCAGATTAAAACGAACTGTATTAACTGGATCCATAGCAAACCAACTGGTGATTTGTCCTGTTGAATCTGGCGGAAGTTTATTACCTCCCTTAGATGTATATTTTTTGTAATTCTCTTGAAATTCTTTAGGGAAAGCTTTAAGGACTCTATCTAATAAAATTTTATTTCTATTGAACTGATCGAAATATTTTAAATCAAATTCTATAACAGGTTTGTTACTTGATTTAAATGGTGTTAACCTACAATACTGGATTGGTAATTCTTGAACGATTGTCATATCTTTTGAATCAGAAATATAACCATAATATACACCATTCAATAACACTTCTTTACAAGTATGCTTACAGAAATGTTTTATTTGTGAATTATCAAAAAACTTTAACACCTTAAAGAATTCTGCTTTTACCTTATCCGGTTTAGCTCCTTCATCAGTACAAGGAGTTATAAACCAATCATATCTATATAGACCAGCCATATAGTCGATTAGTCTTTTATAAATACCACTCGTTCTATAAAAGAAATTAGATATCTCTCTCATTCTTTCATAATCCAAACGAGCAATAGCTCTTAATACATTATCTTTTTTTCCAAGATTTGCATCAACTTTTTCATATTGACTAATTTCAAGCGCGGCGTCCCCTAGTTTATGCGCACCTACTCGAATTTGAGCAAAGTTAAGTTCAGGCATTGCTTGGTCGGCAGATAATGCAGACTGTCTAGCATCATTATAAATCTTTAGTCGATCTAAATGCTGCTCAATTTCTCTCCTATTATTCATTTAGACACCTCACTATTAATATCCTGCTCTTTTCATAATGTAGTCATAATTCATACGACTTTCATCAGTATAAGGAATAACAACTAAAGTAATACCATGCTTTTTGCAATATTCTCTTTTTCTCATATCATTAAATTGTTGTTCACGCAAACCGGCTACCCCACCAAAATGTGGGATAGCCTCATAATGTTGTTTTCCATTAAATTCTATTAAAAAATCTAATTCACCTGAATCATCAAATACTGCAAAGTCAAAGCGAAGTGGATTTCCTTTAGCACTCATTAATCCTGGGAATGTATACTCTTGTTCAAAATTTAAACCAGCATATGATAAAATCTCTTCTATTTTTATTTCTCCACGACTCGCTCTCATATATTCTTACTCCTTTATATATTTCATATTATATCAAAATTATTTTTAATACATTATATAAATTTGTCATTGTCTTGCACTGTTAAAGAAACAAAAATCTGCAAGACTACCCTTGCGGCGCTTATTCATTTTTTCATCTTCAAGTTTTATATAATACATTCCATATGCCAAAGCAGAATATTTATCTTTTTTAATTTTCTTATTAGATTGTTTCAATATGATATTGATACCTTCATTTTGTTGTACTAAGTTTGCCATTTGCTCTCTTAATACTGAGGTTAAAGTAAAAGGTTTTAAGTACTCTGCACGTTGCTCTGAAGTCATTGCGGCGCCCATCTTGGTAGCCATTAACTTAGCCTTAGCTTGAACTTCATCTATTAAGAATTTAAGCTTGCCATTTGCCATTTGAGTTTGAACATATGTATGAGCTTCTGTATTTATAGGAGCATTAGCTTTCATAATATAAATAGCATCAGCTTCACATACATCATTTTTAACATCTTTATAGTATCCTTTTTCATCATTAACAACGCCAAAAGGATTGTATACATCACCTGTGTCTGGATCTACTTGAGACTTAGTCATAAAGTCAATTAGACCAACACCAAGACCATTACCGTCTATTACAGCTACTTTAGCTTTATATTTATAAAATAATCTCTTAATATTAATAGCCTGTTCTTCAAAGTCAGTGGCTTCAAAACTGTAAATATTTACAACAGACTTAATAGAAGTCTTCTGATGCGGTGTTACCTTAATAACCAAGATTTCTGTTTGGTCACCTAAACGACCAACATCAATAGCTAAAACATAATAAGCGCCTTTAGCTGAACGTCCGCTATATTCATACTCCGGTTGTAAATTAACTCTATGTTTATCAAAAGCAGCAATACTAAAGAATGCGGACTCCACATCTCCAGCCCACTCGCTCTCATACTCTCGCGCAAATGATGCATCGTTATAGGTTCCTGATAGTCTTAATTCTTGTACGAAATTCTTACTAATAAGTTTTTCCATAACAGGAATTCTCCAACTACCGCCCATACAAAACGCTTTACCCGGTTCTGTTATTTGTTGTACCAGAGTCTCTATGCATTTATTATAGGCGAAGCTATTTTTCCAACCAGCTGTTGTAACAAACACCAAAGCCTTATTTGCGGGTTCATTTTCATCTCTGGATCCATCTGTTAGTCGTCTATTAATATTCAGAGTAGGGATTAGAACTTCATTAAGGATATCCTCGTCAATAAGAATACACTCCTCGATAAGTCCTCCAGTTCTTCTGGCACCACGGCTTCGCTGGCTTGCCGCAAGAATATCAAGTTTGCTACCATTTTTAAAATCATAAACAAGATCCGCTTTACTTGTCTTAGTTTTACCTCTTGACATATCAAGTTCATAATTTATACCGGGAATCAGTTTTCTTAATTCCTCAGCTTTCTCTAATGTGATACTAGCAGCCTGATCCTTACCGCCAGTACTAACAAATAAGTGAGATCTAGGATATAATATACATCGCAGCATTAAAATTAAGACAGCCATAAATGACTTACCCATAGCACGAGGGAAAGTACAGTAAGCATATTTATGACGCATAATAACTCTCAGCATTACTCTTTGATAGAAGTATAAGTGGAAATTCTCTGGATTATCTCTTACTAAGACTGTTTCCACGAAGATATCAGGATAAGCCCGCCAAAAGCTAATATATTGCTTAAGTACAGGCTTAATTGCTTCTATTCTTTCTGGAGTTACTTCTTGTTTAATATTGCGAGGATTAATTTTAAGAGCTAATAAATCAGATAAAGCCATAAGGTTTATCCTCTTCAAATTTTTCTTCTCCCTCTTCGTCTTCGTCTTCAGATGCTTCTTCATATTCTACACGTTCTGCATCTATTAGTCTTTGATTCTCAATCTCTTCAAGATATTCACTAATATCTTTATCTCCAAGACCTTCGATCTCTTTATCTTCTTCTAAGTTGGCTTCTTCTTCTTCTTCCTTACGAAGCTTTAAAGCCTTCAAAGCATTTTCAATTTGATCACCAAAACCTAAATCTTGTGTAACTAATTTATAAGAATAATTATTCATATCTTTAATTGTAAAATCAACTTTATCTTGCGGGATATCTGTAGGGAATCTAGGTATGAAACCATCTTGCTCACACATAACAATAAGTTCTCCAATACTAGCAACTCCTGCATCTTTATCTTCCTTATTTTGGGCAGCAGTAAACTTAGTTGATTTACGCATTGATTCATATGTACTACTTAATTTCTTAAATGATTCTACATCACCTGCATCAAGAGCCTGATTCATCTTAAGAATAACTTTGCAAATCATCATTAATGCTTTTTCAGTATCTGGATCATTAACTTCAAAGCTGTTTACATATTCCTTATATGTAGCTTCAAGTTCAATCCACTCTGCGGGTTTGTATAATCGACCCCACTTCATAGCAAGATAAACTTTATCTTCCTGTGTTAATTCACTAGCGGGATCCGGTAGGTCTTCTTCTGCAATGAATTCATTTTCATCATAGAAGTTAGTCTCGCCACTAACCGAGGGCGCCGCACCATTTTTCTTATCTTTAGCGAATGTAATCTTAGGATCAACAGCCATCTTATCTCTATCAGATTCCTGTTGAGCAACAGTAGTCATTGTCTTATATTCATATTCATCAATCTGACCATTCTTAAATTGCTCAAGAAGATCTTGACTAAATTGTTCCTCTTGTTTAATTGCTTCTTGCTTGCGGGCTTCCCTTTCTTCTTTTATTTTTTCAGAATCTGCGAATCCATAAGCATTCCAAGGATTCAACTTCATCTTTGCTAGATATTTACCAAATGCTGCGGCATGATTAAAGTTTTCTGCACCTTTCTTAGCATAATCTTTATTAACCGTAACATTCATTTCTTCTTCTGCGTATACTACATCTAGCGCTTTTAGTATCCACATATAAGTTTCTGGTTTTGTGACATCTACATGCAAGGTTAAACACTTCTTACATATGTCAAATGGAACGCCATTTCTAGCTTTGTAAAAGTTTTTGTCCTGCATGACATGACCACATTTTTTACATAAAATATCTGCCATACATTATTTTCCTTTCTTTTCTTTATACTTTTGACTTCGACAATCTTTACAGATAGAATAAAACCCATCCTTACTTGTCTTATTTTTTGAAAAATAATGATGGTTTGCAAGTTTTATAGTATTGCAACAGCTACAACGCTTCCATGAACCTTTCTCTACATTAGTATAATACCATTCTAAATAATTCTTCTCACATTGTTCTGCTATCATCTTTGGAATCTTATTCTTCCAAAGTGATGATATATATTCTTCACTATAAGTTGTACCATGATTTTCTATTAGCTTCTGTCGAATAACTTCATTCTTTAAGCCATCTATCTTCCATATGATAATATCCTTGTAAATTAAATTCTCTTCGGAGCTAAAGACCTGATTAATTAAATCGTCTAATTGGTCCATCTGATAGTATAAATCATCAAACTTACCCCAACTTTCTTCCTTGAGCTTGGAGTAATTACTCAATAAAGCAGCAACGTGCTGAGGATTAGTACACGAAATAAGTCCCTCTACAACTACATCTCCCTTTTCATTAACACTTACTTTTTCATTTAGATTTATGTGACCACTAGTGATCTTGGTTAGATGCATTGATTTTACTGCCGGTCTATGTGAAGCTCTAATGATATACTTATCTGCGTGCATTTCCATTATTTGTTTCTTTAATAAATATTTATTCTTTCCTCTAGCTTTCTTAAATCGTTCTTCTACTTTTTCTATTTCCTCCACTAGTTCCTTTAACTCTGGAATCTCATCTATATCTTTTTGTGTAATTGGATCTTTCGGTGTCAAGATAATGTTCTTGTTATAATCTGTTATAAGATTATAAAGACCATCTTCTCCTTGTTCAAAACTACTCGCCAATCCTTGTAAGGAAGTTTCTCTAACATAAATTGTTCCTTTTAATCGATTAGGAGTTTGTATTAATTTTTCTTTCTTTTCCTTTTTATCCATAGCTAAAACTATGTATGTCCCTAAAATATCTAAGTAATAAGGTGTTAATTGTTCCGGAGATGCTGATTCGATAATTTTCTTAACCAATTCATTTCTCTCTTGAGGTGTCTTTAGCGTATAATCAAGAGCAATCTTTGGTTTATCTTTTACTTTTTCTTCTCTTTTTTGAAGGGAAGCTTCAGATCGTGACATTTCATCTTCTTCCTCTATGTTGACTAAAATTGGTTCATCATTAATATTATCTTCATCTTCGTCATCACAAAGGTAGTACTCTTCTTCATTGTCATCGTAATCAGCCATTTATTAATCTCCTTTCTTATTTTCTATATATAGTATAACAAAATTTTTTTAAGGTGTCAATAAAAAAATGAGGACTATGTTCCCATAGTCCCCTTATATCTCTTATATTATTCTATAACACAATCAGCACTAGCTACGCCGCACTTTGCATCATTATCTAATATTTCCTGCGGAAGCTTGCTTCTGATATCCTCGAACTCTTCATCTCCACGATATTCCTCTGTCTTTACTCTTTCCATAAACTCAAAGAATGTAACTTTAGGAATAACGTTAATAAGATCCTGAGCTTTGCCCGCAAGTTGCATTGTATACATACTCTTTAAAATTTCATCATCAATCTGAGATGCTATTTCTTTATAACACTCATTATAGAATTTCTTAGCGTTAAAGAAATTCTGTTCTGCAAAGATAGGCTTTCTTTCAAGACACTCAATATAAGTAAAATACTGACCAACCATCATCTCTGCGGTAAATCTCATAATAGAACCATTAAATGGATTCTTCTTACGACAGAACTTAATTGCATTAATAGATGCTACTGTTGCTCCCCATTGACATAAGTCAAAATTATACTGAGGAATACCATTATCATCTACACCAATTCTTGTAATAGAATGTTCTGAACCAGTTCTCCATAAATAAACTGGATCATTAATAACATTAATTAAAAGTGGTGAACCTTCAATAGTCATACGAATCTTCCAATTCAGCTCACCATCTTCCATAGCACGAAGCTTTGTAAAGCCAATCTCGTTCTTCTTTAAGAAGTTAACATTATACATTCTACCAAATACCCAAGGATGTCCGACATCATTTCTAGGCATCATTCTTGCACCCTGAGGATGCCCTACAACTTCCTGACAGAATGGAGCTTGAACTTCAATCACTTCTGGCTTTACAACTCCCATAAGTAATGATTCAAGAGCAAATGGTGTCATAAATACATCATCTGCATCAATAAATGTAATCCAATCTGTTGTTGCGGCCTCCAGACATCTCTGTCTTGCTAAACCAGGTCCAGTATTCTTTTCGCAATCAAGAATCTTTATATCTAATTGCGGGAAGTCCTTTTTTAAGAAGTCATAATTATCTGAAGGATTATCCTTACCAATTATAACTGTAACATTATCTCTAACTGTTTGAATCATAATAGAAGATAAACAATCTCTAATATGATCTTCCGCTTTATAAGCGGGAATGCCTACAGTAAGCATTTTCTTATCTGTGTTTAAAATATTCATCCTTTTATCTCCTTTATTTTTTAAATATCTTCTTCGTCACTCCAACGTTGAAAATAAGTTAATTTTAATGGTTCGCCTCTCATTAGTTTATCAATTTTTAAATTATTCTTTCTAATCTCATCTTGTAAAATTTCAATAAGACGTGTACGTCCTTCAACATCATTTCCTAAATCAATTTGTTGTTGATTTACTTTTATCATAGCATTCATTTGAGCTATAACCATTTTAATAATTCTAATCTTATCGGTTCTTGTATAAGAATTGGTTCCCATTATTAAAGGTTCTTCTGTAGGTGCTACCATTATTCTCGCCCCTCCTTTTCTGCCAATAAGACAACTTTTTTATTTTGTTGAAATTCTTTCTCGTTATCTAAAATTTCTAAAAATTTTTCTCTATTAATAACATCATCGCCAAGATCTATCTTGGAGATATTTTCAGTTATCATACGATCAATCTGATCTAAAATAGCTTGGTTAACATCTATTTCAATATCTAATTCTAAATCAGTTAAGTTAGAGAAATCATAATCTTCTGTTAAAGGTATAATCGCATTATCTGCCATTATAGTCTCCTCCTTTATTCTTTAATTATATTATATCAAAAATTTTTTAAATTGTCAAAAAATTCATATTTCTGATATTGCGGTTGGCTTTAAATCAGCCTTGACCCCATTTTCATCAAAATATTTCTCTAGCATACTATCAGCTGGAATATCAGTATATGTATCTACCATTTCAACAGAATTCCATCCAATAATCTCTTTTATAGCACTTGGTGGAACATTCTGTTTTACATATTGTGTAGTTGCATAATGTCTGATACTATGCCAATAAAAATCTTTATTAAGTACCTTAGTAAAATATTCAGCCCAATTATCTAAAGTATCTGTTGAAATAGGTTCATTAGGATTTGTTGTTTTAGGAAAAAGCCATATACTTTCAATACCTTTTTCCTTTCTTTCGTCCATCCATAATTTTAAATATGGATCAAACTCCTTCTTTAGTATATATAACTCTATCATTTTACCTTTTGTCGTAGCACCTTTTGTTTTTACTTTTTCAGGCGTTTTATATAAAGAGCCAAATAATACGTTCTCTTGATCAAAATAAGATACTTTAAATCTAGGTAATTCAGCTTTACGTCTAGCGGAGCACATAGCTAGACTTAGCGCACATGCTTGTTTATATTTTTTCTCTGATACTAAATGATCCAGTAACTTTTGCAATTCTTCTGGCTCAAAGACTGTTTTTTCTCTTACCAAAGTTTTAGGCGGCGACTCTATTTTTTTAATAACAGAATGATAGTTTTCAAACTCTTCTTCTTCATCTAATATGTTTTCGATATAATTAGATAATGAAGATAGTACTGACTTAACTCGTCTAAGTCTATTTGGACTCCACTCCCAGTCTGTTAAAGCCTTCCCTTGAAATCTGGTATAGTCTCGCTTAGTGATTTCGATAAAGGGCTTATTGTTATTATCTGTATAATTCCAACAGAAAAATATTTTAAGGTCATTTCTGTATTGCTCAATAGTAGTATTAGCTTTGTCTGTTGATTTCAAATAATCAAGAAATGAATCAAACAAAAACTTATTTTGTATATGGCACATATCTAAAATTTCTGGGTGTGCTATGAAATTAACCTTAGTTTTTCTTGCCATAAAATCACCTCCCAAATCGAATATGTTAGCCCTATATCAAAATCATCTTTTATCGCCTTTCTCAAAATTACCGAGGGTGGATATTTCGCCAGCCCTCGGTTTCAATACTCTAAAATTTTGGTTTTATCGCTTAATCATTTTCTAACATTATCCGCACCTGTTCACGATACTTTTCAGGTACATCATCAATCGTTAACTTACCAGCTTTAACTAATTTATAATAGAATTGTACCATATTATACCTCCCCCAACACGATATTAGTAAGAATATCAATTGCTTCCGTTAAATCTGCAATTGTAACTTCAGGTTCTTCAATAAAATACGAGTCAAACTGTCTTTCGATTTCTTCAGCAGATAAAAATGTGCGTGGAATAAATACTTCTAATGCTGTCCACTGATCGTCATCTTTTGTTATATTCTTTCTTAATCTTACCTCCGCACTTCCATCATCATGCTGCAAGTAACTGATTCGTTCAGGTTGTTCTGAGTATGTTGCTCTTTCCATTTCTTTTGCTCCTCCTTATTAATAACATTTTGTGCATATAAAAATAAGTATCGTAACTTATATTTCTTCCAATCTGAATGTACATAAAAGCCTTTATAAGAAACTATTCTTCTACATTGTCTAAGTGATAATGAGCCAGTTCGATCATATTTAAATTTTAATCGCCTTGACTTAATATAATTCCTACCTCTCATTGCCACTGTACCTTTACGATATATAACATAACCCATCATATCGACTTGATTAAATTTGCATATTGCGAAATTTTCTTTTAATTTAAACTTCAAAAAGCTAACTGCATATTTTATTAAAACACGAATTGCCTTTAACAACGCTAACCGATTTGTACCAAACAATACCATATCATCCATAAACATAACCATATGAGTAACTGATTTATATTGTTTACTATGACTTTTATATTTTATACTCATAGCCTTATGATACAAAAACGATAACATATACTGACAAGCCCATTGTGAAATTAATGCGCCTATCATAAATCCTTGATATCCATTAATATTGTGTGATTTTAATAATTCACTCCATAGCCAAATGATGTCCTGATTTGCACAATCTCTTTTAAAAAGATTTATAAAAACATCAAAATTAGCCGATGGAAAACATTTCTTTACATCAAGTTTTACTACATAACTACATTTACTTGTATAGTGTCTTTGTGGATGTTTCTTAACATATCTTAATGCTCTATTATCCCTACGAACATAATTCTTAATCATATTCATTCCATATACCTGACCACGACCAGGAACAGAAGAGCATTGCTGAATAACCATCCTTTTCTTAAATACATCCATTGATGAATATACTGCAACATAATCAAGTATCTGTTGCATGGGAGATTCACAACCAATTAATCTTATCTTGCCAGTAGTTTTATCCTGCTGCTCACGAATATGAACAGCAGGTAAACTAAGGGTGCGAGATTTAATTATTTCACATATTTTTTGTGTGATTAAATCTATAGCATTATCAAATAATGCCATATTATAAGTTACTAAAACTTCATCATATATTTCCTTGGTTACTCCGTGTGCCAACAACATATCACGAAAATCATATCTTTTCTTATGTCGTTTAATACAATCAACAACCCAAGGACGAATTACATTTGGATCAGTAATATCAATATTTTTACATTTTCTTTTCATTGCTATCCTCTAATTCTCTTGCTGAGGATTTAACAGGGGTTCGCCATTACCTACTAACCTGTCGCATTAGCTCCTGATTTTCTCCGCAGAGAGGATTTAACACCGCTTACATATCTATAAAATAGACATGAGAATATAATTTCAACCTTAGAAGTCTCCAACAAGATGCCGCGCGACGTAGTTCCACCTACCATTCGACAAACCATTGTTGCCGTTCAAGTACGACATACCAGCATTCCCAGAACCATTGTTCAAGTTGCCAAAAGCCAGCCGCAAAAACAACCAACGCCGCCCAACGCCCGATGTTAAACTCTGTTAATTAACTAGTTACTATTAGTTGGAGCATCCTTACGCCTCCTAAAGGAGGCTCTCCCCGCTTTTCAAGCGGTGAGAAGTATGCCCCTATTACCGTTGCAAGAGAGCCGCGCGACGAAGAACCACCCACCAGCGCCAAGACCAACGAAGCCGTTCAGGCACGACAAACCAGCAAACCCAGAACCAACGTGCAAGGAGCCAAAAGCCAGCCATTCTCTGGTTCCCGTTGTAGTTCCTGTTCCGTTCTCGTAGAATGCATCTTTCATGTATTCACTTGAACTTGTGCCAGTTAATATTGGATAGAAAATCTCACCATCAAAGCCATGCTTTTGAATATATCTCCAACCATCACTCGCAGGCTGTGCGCATTTAAGTGTTGACTGTACCATACTTGATGTGATTGAGGTCGCTTGCTCTGTTGACTTTCTTGCATAATAAGGATTGTAATATCCATCCGAAATATTCATTATTACATCAGCAAATACTTCATATCCACCTACCATATATTCGATACCCTGTAACTTAGCAGGATATACACCATTAGTAGCAGATACAGGTGAACCATCATTACCTTTAACATTATCACAACTACCTGATACCCAATGATGCGTACTTACTATCGTAGTTCCATTAGTAGCATCACCATTAGCAACTGTATCAAATGTATTTGTAGTATCAACATAAATTGCCTTATAAGTAGTACTATCAATCGTTACATCTTCGATTGCAGTTATGATAGCACCATCTTGACCACTTATTGAATAAGTAGCCGCTTGTCCTCTGTCGGCATTTCCAGCGTAAGCACCAAAAGTTACTGTTGAACCGACCTTTAAATTCGCTCCGTTTGCAGATGATAAAATAAGCCTTTTAACACCTGTCTCACTAACCTTGACATAATACTGATAATTATAATTACAGCAACCCTGAAGTACTCCGTCAGATGTAAGAGAAGCATACTTAATTCTCTGCATCCAAACAAGGAATGACCAATCGACAGAAGTTCCACCAGAGTATTGAGTACCAATATTATCGGGCAATGTTACTAATCCATCATGTGATATATTTCTTCTAGGAATGATACCTGAACAACATGTCATCTTAGAATCAACAATACCACTCATATATTTAGCGTGGACTACAAAACTTCTAACTGTACCATCCAGCTTAATTGCTTCAGGTAAAGGAACTAAATCTTCATATGCATCTTTATCATCAGCATAATAATACTTCTGAGTAGACGCATCATCAACTTTCTTAACCCAACCTGTCTGCTGCATAACTCCAACAAACTTAGTCGGATCGTCACGGACAAAATTATCTGTGATACCATCAATCGCGGTGATGAGGATATTACCATCGCTATCTAATTCCCAGTTACAATCTGTGATTGCAAACAGAGGAAGTCCTTGATATGTATCTGTATTAGCACTTGTATCTGTTGAAGGTGTTACTGACATACCAACATTGTCATCAAATCTTGTACCTGTTGAACCAGTTGATACACCAACGGCAGGGAATGAAGTTCCACCTTTCCAACCCTGTTTAGTTATTTCATACCATCTTTCGCAAAGATATGTAATGCCAGTTGAATCCATTATATTTACACCATTGTTAATGAACCACTGTTTCATTATTTTCTTATATGTTGCTACAGTGCCATCAAAGTTAAGCAATGGATCAGCAATATAAGTCTTAGTTGACTTAGTTAAGTTCTCTAAGAATAAACCAATATCATCAACACCCATTGTATAATCCTCGCCCCTGAATGTCATCTTAGGAACTGCACCATCAAGTGTTGCAAACTTACCATTCCTATAAGTCAGCTTGATACCATCACCGTCTGTACTAATGTTGTTCACACCTTCAAGCAATTTGATTGTATGTGGTGTAAGGTTTATGATTATGGGTGTGGCGAGTTCGTAAACGAAATCTACTCCGTCCATAGCTGACTTAAATTCAGTTGTTGTCATGCTTGCTTTTGTATCATCTTGAATAAATATTCTTTCTTTTGGCTCATTAGAATAACTTTCGTTTCTGAACATTATAACATTACCGTTTGCTACAACATTTGTGTTTTGTACGGCATTATAATTACTACACTTAAAGTATGTTGCGTATCTAAAATCGCCAACTGTTACATACTTAAAATCATTTATGTATGCCGCATAAAACTGATTAGTTCCCGTTTTACCCCACGTTAAATCACCCAAATTTACATGGACTTTATCCACCACTAAAACCCCATTTTCAACATCTAATTGACCACCATAAACAGTCTGTCCGAGCTGGATTTGGAGAGAAGTGGATTCAATGTAGGGTTCATATGGTGTTACTACATTACCTTGTTCTAATTGTAAATAAATATCTTCATTATTACAAGTTGTGTTTTCGATTAAAAATTTTATTCCCTTAATTGGTTTATTAGCACTTGTAACTGAACCCATTTCTGACATATATTCAGTAAATTCTTCATCCCAATATATATAGCATCTTACTTTTGGATTTGATGCTGTTACTGTATATGTACCTTTTGGTAAATCAACTGGTATTTTACCTCTACTACCTAATATAAATGCTATCCAATGCGCTCCACTAATTGAACCATTTATTTTATAATGACAACCAGAAATTTGTGTCATATTAGCATTTGATATTGCAAATGAACTTTGAAAACTAGTAGTTGGACATAAATTCTTCCCGCATCCCAAAATATCAACTTTACTTCTACCAGAGATAGATGCTATGTTAGTATAAGGTTCAAAGGTTGCATCGGTTTCCATTGATAAGCGGATCATTGGTTGAAATACTTTATTACTTACAGTAGCTCCAGATGCAATATGGATTTGCATAGTTATAATCTCATTGTTAAAAGTTGCTGATAAGCCATTACCAAAATCATTTCCAACATATGAACTACTTGAGCCTTTGCCAACTCTTATATTGTAACTTGATGCACTTCCATTAGTAGGACAGCCATTAATTATATAATCACCTGTTAATACGACTGGTAATGTACTTGATGTAGCTAAATCAAAATTTGCAACACTTGATTCATTGTTTGTTCCATCAACATTTATTCCTATAACATTATTATCCGTATCAGTGAGTATAGTAAAATGAACATTATATTTGGTATATGTATTGCCACTCCAACTTCCACTTGTATTAAATGCTTTTAAATTATCAACAGTCATCGGCAATAAATTCTTCCCAGCACCACCAACCCAAGGCTTTGTGAAACCATGTAAGTCTTGGATCGGCTCTAACGATAAAATCGTACTTTTAGATTTCTGGGCTGACAGGGTAGAGAAGTTCAGAGGATTGCCTTCAATAGTTGTTGTATCTGTTGAGAGTTCTCCCTTAATTTTACTATCGTTATACACTTGTACTTCAGCACCATTTATTTTGATGTTTCCATTGGTTGTGCTTGATTCGGTTTTAGTTGCATCATCAGCTATTGAATCTAACTTAACCTTATCAAGTCTACTCATTAATCCATCATTATCTTCACTAACAGGTTCTAATGTCGCAAATACACCATTTCTATAAGTTACTTTGATCTGCGTATATTGTGATGTTATTAGGTTATTTTGGGCTTTGAGTAATGATAATTGATGAGGGGTGAGTTGAAGGGTGTATGGATCAACGTAATATATAAACGTACAACTTTTTGCAAATGCTTGAGCTTCTGCTGCAGTATATGTATCACTTGGAATTCTTACTCTAAATTCTACATATGATGCATGTCCATATACTGTAAAAGTTAAATCACCTTCGACACATTCGTTTTCTAACTTCTTTTCAATTTTATCACATATAAAATCATAATCAGTTGTTACATCCCAGTTTTTCCCAAATAAAGTTTTAAGAACATCTGTTGTATCGCCAAGCAATGCACCGCATATCCATCTATTATTTACATCCTTAGCTGTAGGAGTAACAAAAGGTAAATTAGTTATTAATTTCCTATCCACCACCAACTCCCCACTCTCTAAATCAAGCACTCCACCGTAAACAGTTGAGGGGAGGTCTATTGAGAGGTTGTTGGATTGTTGGTAGGGTTCAAATGTGTTGTCTGCATCTGAAGCAAGACGCAACATAGGATAAAATATTTGATTATTTACAGTATAATTTGCCGGAATCCTAATTCTTACATACCTTATAATTTTATCGGCTAGTATTGTAACTTCTCCGTCAGCAGTAGTATAATTTGTCCAATCAGTATCTAATGCTTGCAAATAGCTATCATTCCAACCATGCCCGTCGTATCCATTTAATACAACATTTTGTGTAAATTGTAAGTTTACATAATCTTTAGTTAACCTAAATGGAACTGTACCTGTTGTGATTCCATTTGCTTTTATTCCTGTAACATTTCCGTCTTCATCTGTTAATATCGTAAATGTGATACCACCGATTACAGTAGAATTTCCTGTCCAAGTAGCTGATGAATGAACTGACTTAATTTCATCAACAGTTAAATGCAACAAATTCTTCCCGCACCCTAAAACATTGATTTGGTCATGACCAGAGATGGGGCAGATGTTTGAGTAGGGTTCGAAGGATGTAGGATCGGTTACCGTAGATAAACATATCATTGGTTTAAATACTAAATTTGTAGGTTTATAACCAGCATATATAATACATCTAAAATTAACAGTAGCATCACTAGTTAATGTTAAATTTCCACCACTACCATAATCAGCAGTTTTACCAGGAACCGAGCATGCATAAGTATTATCACTACCACCAGAAGGACATCCGCTAATAATATATGTTCCACTTTTTAAAGAAATAGCTGTAGAACTTTCAAATATTGCATTTTCTGATGGTGCACTACTAGCATTTGCTATTACTGTTCCATCACTATTAACTGTAAATGTAACACCTGATATAGTAGTACTACTTGCTGTTGTTGGAAGTACATTCTTCCCAGCACCCCCGACCCAAGGCTTATCGTACCCGTGAAGGTCTTGGATAGGCTCAATATCTATAATTGTACTTTTAGATTTTTGAGCTGATTTGGTAGTAAAGTTTATGGGGTTGCCCTCTATCGTGCTTTCGTCTGTGGTGATTATATCGTCTATATCGTCGATAGCGTTCTTGACCTCGGTATCGTTATAGACAGTAGTTTCTACTCCGTCTATCTGAATGTTTCCGTTTGTCTCGGAGGATTCTACCTTGTTAGCTTCGTCCGAGATTCCGTCAAGTTTATCCTTATCTTCGTCCGTATAGTCATTAGTAGATAAGACTTTATCTCCATCTTTATCAACCTTATTATTTAATGCAGCGGGAACCCCGTCTACTACGCCCTTTGCGGCAGCATCATAGTCATAAGTTGATAAGCCTTTGCCATCAACTTTATCCACTTTATTTGCTAATAAATTACCAACTTCAGTTTTTGTATAATAATTAGAAATGGTTGCATTAAAGGTGGCGGAAGTCACATAATTTTGTAAAGCAGCGGTTAGGTCATCATCTGTAACATAGCCTGATAGATCTATCTGGGTATCACCTATTAGCTCCCAAGAGTCATCTTCCCAAATATATTCATCATAGATATTATCTACTAATACAGTAGCTTTAGGTACAAGATAAATTACATTTGCTTCACCTTGTGCGGGAAGGGCATTAACCTTCTGGAACCTTCCGCTTACCGCAGCATTTATCAAATTACTAACTTCAGTCTTTGTATATGTTTCAGATTTTAAATAATAATTAGCAAGATTATTTACTGTATTTGTAATAAACCCACTGTCATTCTGAATATCGCTAGTCTTTTCAGGCACATCTATATTAATAGATTTATTATTGCTTTGATTTAAAGTAAAACTATCAATATTCTGATTATTCTTTTGAATAGTAATTGTAGAATTATTAACAATAGGAATATCAGGTTTATCAGTAAGATCATTATAAGAACCGCTGAAGTCTGACTTATTATCCCATGTCTGCTTCTCCGCATCAGTAACTAATCTATGTGTACTATCTTCATTTAAATCAGCTAGATCATCAGGTATATCTGGCTTATTGGTTAAATCATCATAGCTTCCGCTTGTAGCAACTGGAGCTAAGCTAGACACATCTGCCTTTCCCGCCATCATTTCATTAACATCAGCTTTATTATAATAATTTCTTAAAGTTTCATTTAATGTATTATTAGTAATATAATTCCTTAAAACTTGTGTTAACTCTTCATCTGTTACATATCCAGATAAATCAATTTCAGTAGTGCCTATTTTCTCCCATCTATTATCTATATAAATATATTCATCATAATAATTTCTTGATTGAGGCGTAGCATTAAGTATTAAATAAATAACTCCAGGTTCTCCAACTAAAGGAAGATCATCTACAATTCTAAAGCTTGATTGCTTTATTTGTGTAATAATATCATCAATCTCTAATTTAGTATAATAATTAACTAAATCATTAACTAAATTTGTAATAAAACCTGCGGTATTTGTTAAATCCTGGGTATCTGTAGGAATACCTAACTCCGCATTAGTTTTATTACCTATTAATTCATGTCCATTTATAGAAGGCTTATGAGATAATAATTCATAATTACTAACTCCACCTCTGCCGCCTCCAATAGCAATTCTATTAGGTTTTATATTGCCTCTAGCAATTAAGGTAACGGAACTATTGTTTGAAGTTGCCATTTAATGTACCTCCTGTTCTTTACCTATTGTAAAATTCTTATCTGCTATAAAGGTATAGTGCCTATCTTGATGTGTAACTAATTCTATTTCATACTTATGAGTAGCCATAGGAAGATTAATAGTATCTTTTGGTTCTATTAATAAAGTAGCTGTTTGCTCATCTAAATCAATAGATAAAGATTTAGTAAGTAAAACTCTAGATGTCTTTAACCTAAAAAAGATTTCATCATTTGCTTCTAATTCATAGGGATTTCCATCAATATCTAAAAAATCTTCAAAAACAATATAAGCAGTATCTCCTCTTGTTAGCAAGATATTATTTTGTTTATCTATTTCTAACATAGATACCTCCTTTATAAAAAATATGAGAAAGGGATAAACCCTTTCTCATATATTAAGTTGTAGATTCCCAACTATAAGTTGCATCACCATTAGCATCTACCGTACACGTTAAAACATATGATCCTTGTACTGCGGGAGCCGCAGGAAGGTTAGTAGCTTCAATAACACCTGTTTTTGTAACTGTTAATAAATTACTTCTAACATGAGGTGGTACATTATTCATAGTTCCATTGCCAATTATAACAGCATATTTATCTTCAGTATCTTCTATATTAAGAGGTCCAAGAACTATTTGATTAGCTCTAGCAATAGCCTGAGTACCTATAGCAATACAATTATCACCTTTTGTTTCAGCTGTATCGCCTATCGAAATACCTCTACCTCCTCCAGTAGATTTTGCACCGCCTCCAATTGCGATGCTATACCATTGGCTACTACCTATAGAAGAATTATGTCCTATTGCAATACCACCATGTCTACGAGCTGCTGCTTGAGTTCCAATGGCTATACCATTTTCTGTAGGTGCAGCAGCCGCACGTCCAATAGCAATCGAGGAATCACCTTGAGCTACAGATGTCTTACCAATAGCAATACAATAATTATGATAAGAATGTGCACCAACTCCAATCGCAACACCTTCTGCCCAAGTTGCCTCACTTGCTGTACCTAAACTAATACAACCTGTATTTAAAGCAGAAGCTGTACCTCCAATAGCAACCGCATTATTAGCAGCAGCCCTAGCTTGATATCCATAAGCAAAAGCATTTTCTCCATTAGCAGTTGTGTAATAGCCTCCTGCAAAAGCATTCTTTCCATTAGCTTTGGCATTATATCCTATCGCAATACTATGTTCATTAGTAGCTTCGGAATCTTTAATTAAAGCTAAAGCGAAATCTCCGGTAGCTCTACAGCCTGTACCGATAGCAACAGAACCATATCCATCAGCTAACTGATCATGGGTATATACTTGACCGCCTTCTGACCACATATGTTTACGACCTATACTAATAGAACCTTCTTTTGTAGCTTTACACCCTTGTCCAATTGCTACTGCATAACCCATATCAGCTTCACTTGAATCACCAAAAGCAAAACTAATAGCACCTAAAGCTTTTGAATTATAACCTGCGGCTATAGATCTTAAGCCACTAACTGTACCGCCAAACAATGAAACACCACTATTAACATCAACAGTTCCACCATCTAAAATAAATGGACCGAATGCTTTTGGATTCTTTTTAGTAACAAAAACATCTTGACTATCAATTAAATCTTCAGAGCTTTCTTTACAACCATCTTTTAATTCTCTTCCTATGAATTGTAAACATAATGGACTGTAACTAGAACCTTCTGTATTTATTCTTTTAAATAAGTGTAAATCTACAATATTTTCATCTATTTTAAGAATAAATGATGCGGGCATTACTGTATAACTAGATAAGCCTCCACTAATATAATCTTCATCTCTAAAGGCTATACCTGTAGTAGTAAAATGTAAATAAGGAATTAATTCAGTTTCAGCTTGAACATCTAAAGCATCTAAATCATAACCCCACTTTAAAAAGAAATCTTTAATTGAGTTACAATCATCATATCTCCATACAGGATAAAAACGACTTGAATCTAAACCAAGGTCACTAAATTGTGCAGAAGATACACCAGCAAAATGATTAAAATTATTTTCTGAAGTGCTTGACTCAGCATTTAATAAATCATTTACGGACATTCCATCAAAACTTAAATTGGGATCGAAGAAAACTCTCATATCTAATTTCTTAGAAGGATTTAATGAAGGATTATACTTTTCATTCCAATCAGTACTACCATAATTATAAATTTGATATCCAGTCTTTTTAATTAAATAATGTTTAGTTCCATCTTCCACATAAGCAAATTCATTTGCTACGGCACTAGATGTTAACGGTGTTATAACACTCTGAGAAAAATTTAATGCACTATGTGTTTTATAAATTGTCTGTTTATTTACAAAATCATAAACAGTTGATTTATCTTCGCCATCCAAATTTTCATAACCCATATAATTGGTATAAATATATGGATCAACACTTGAAAAATCTTCTATATCAACTAAAGTTCCATCTTGCTTACGACCTTTTATTGTAGCATTACTTAAATTATAACTTGATAGATATGCACTCCACCAACCTACTGCACTCTCTCCATAAAATTTATTCCGAATACCTGAATCACCTGATAGCATAGTTACAAGAGTATCAACATCGGGTTCATATCCAGCTCCAAAAGTTTCTGTTAAATCAATTATAACTGGCTTTTTTGCTGAATAATCATGATAATCATTATCACCATTAACAATCTCTTTTAAATATCCCTCATAAGTGATATCAGATTCAACAAAATATTTATGTCCAGATTCTAAATAAACATTATAAGTAGCTTTTGTAGAATTTAAACTTATAGGAGTAAGAACCTTAAGATAAGATAATCTTCTTTGATTAATTGACATAGCAATTTTATCAATTATAATAGTTCTTTTCTTCCCATTAGGAACAAAGCTTGAAGGATACATATCATTAATTTTGAAAGAGATAGGAGTCCAATCATCCTCATCGTGAAAAACTTTTCCTTCTCCATTACTTTCTATGATACCGCAATCTACCTCAACTTCAGGATCATTGGTATAAGTAAGTATTAAATGAGATACTCCATTTATACTTCTTATTTCCATAGTATTTATACCATTGCCTGCGGGACCTGTCGCGCCCTGTGGACCTTGCTGTCCTGGAGCGCCATCTTGCCCATCCGCACCATCCTGTCCGTCTTGTCCATCGACACCGTCCATTACATCCATATAGCCAGTCTGTACCGTGCCATCATCTAAAGTCCATTTAAAGGTAACTCTATTACCGCCTGTAATTGCTGATATATCATCAATAGTACAGTTCTTACCTTTTAATGCGCCTCCACCTTGTAGTGTATCATCTACATATTTTTTGCATAATGCATAAGTAACAATGCTTAATCCCATATATTTTTACTATGCATTATGATCCACCTAGTAGTTCCCATTGCTTAGTTCCATCTTCCATAACAGACATCATATAAACTTGACCTGTTTCTATTACTAATATTGAACTACCACTAGCAGCGTCAGTTGGAACACTAGCAACATCAGATTCAGTATTAACAACATATTCAGTTACTTTATAAGTTGTTTGACCTGATTGACTTGTTATACTATAAGCCATAATGCAAATCTCCTTTCTAAATTATTTTTTCAATATATTATAAAATCTATCTAAAGTGTCTTATAATAATTTGTCCTAACTTTTATGTGAACTTGACAACATAAAAAAATTTTTATATAATTATTATAAGAATATAAAATAGGAGGAAAAAATATGTCAGATACACTAAAACCTTTATTAAATGAAATTGATAATATTATATCAAATGACAAGGAACGCACCTTGGTCAAAAGCACTATCATAAAATTCTTTAATCATAATGAAAAAGATTATGTTAAAGTACCATTTAAAGACTTTTATGAAAAATGTACTAACAAAGAAATTCAAGCACTCAATAGCATTATCAAACATATACAGAATGAAGGAGATATTTCTTTATCTGTATTAATTGCGGAAACAGGTATCTCGCGTCCAGTATACATATCTTTAATGAATAAAATTAAAGAATATAATATGGGAGAAGTCACAAATCGTGGCGTCAAAGGAACGCATATAAAGTTCACATGTCCTAACTTGATTTGCGGAAACTACGTGGAGGAAAAGGTATGATCTTTGGAAAAGCTTGTCGAGCCGCACTGTTTATTGCATTAGGAGTTGGCGCACTATTAACCATTGGACAACCAATCGGTCCATTCTTGTTTGCTCTTGGATTAATGGCGGTTTGTTATATCAATGAAGGACATTTATTTACAGGTTGCTGTGGATATATCCATGATAAACAAAGTTTTAAAGAAGGAATGATTATCCTATTAGGGAATCTTGTTTTTGGTTTCATAGCAGGTGAAATGTTATCATTTGCAAATCCAGAACTTCAATCTATAGCTGCGGAAAAGGTAGCTAACTGGATTCCAGAGGTCACCGCATTGAATATAGTAAGATTCTTTATCAAGTCTTGTTTTTGTGGTATAGTAATGTTTACAGCTGTTGATATGAAGAAGAAAGGAAACTTTATGGGTATTTTATTAGGAGTTCCGCTTTTCATATTCTGTGGTTGGCAACACTCAATAGCAAATATAATAACTTGTGGCGCAGCATTTACTATTAGTTGGACAATACCCATCTGTATAGTAGGTAATTGGTTGGGTAGTTATATGACACGCAAAATGTTTGAATAAAATATTTTTTCTTTATTTTTTATAAAATTTTTGTTATAATTATTATAGAAAATAAAGAAAGGAAGTGTTTATAAATGCAAAAAGAAACCCATGATTTTTATTGTGTAATATGTGGTAACAAGACTTTACCCTGTTTCCGCACTGGAAGACTTAGAGAGAAAGGACATTTAAAGAAACTTTGGTGTCCTACTTGTAAGAAAGAAACTAATTGTGCAGAAATTAGTAATAACTACACAATAGAAATGTTCAAATATGAATTTGAGCATCACAACTTTACAGAAGATGGTATCAGAATCTGTAAGGTTGATACAATGATTAAAAATATGTTGGAGGAAAGATAAATGAATTATTATGAGCCTTTTTCAAATTTTGAAATAATAGCTAAGAAAAGCTATATTAAAGACAGGGCAGATGGCGGTAAGTTTACTATTGTTACTATTAAAGCTCCTACCGGAGAGAAGTATAGTGGTACTGCTATTATAAATCCAGAAGATATAGATTATTTTAGACCTTTAACAGGTTATAGAATAGCAGAAAATAGAGCTTATATTAAATATCTTAAGGAAAGAGTTAAGAAACTTGCATGGCATAAGTATATACTTAATTATCTTTTAACAAAAGATAATGCTTTTAAAACTGGTACTGTATATTCCAATAGAGAACAAAGAGATATAAATCATAAGGTAATTGAACTATCAAAAGAAATTAAAGAAGGTAAAAAGAAAATTCTTAGTGGTTATAAACTTATTGATAGTATAATAAATGAACGTTGGAAAGTAATAGATAAGATCGAAGCAAGAGCTGAAAAGAATCAAAAACGCCAAGAAATTGTTGATGCGATTAGAGCTGGACAAAATTCTTAAAATTATATAAAATAATTTTTATATAAGGTGAATTATAAACAAAGAAAGGAGAATTCTATATGAAGAATTTTCTAAAAGGTATTATCTTTGGTTCTATTGGTCTTGCCGCAATTCAGAATATTGTAGAAATACTTAATGGAGCCGGAGATTATGTTACAAGTAAAATAGCTGTTAAGTCTCTTGATTTGCAAAAAGCTGCTACACAAAAATCAAAAGAGATTGAAAAGATCTCTAGCGAGTGTGACTGTGAAGCAGTTAATACCCAGTGCATCGGATTCACTGCTCCCGCAGAGGAAGAAATTGAAGAAGATTGGGAATGGGAAGATAAATCAAAAAGGAGACACAAGTAAATATGACATACTTTTATGATACCTGCGCTCTATTAAATAAACAGAGCGGGATACTTAACAGTTTTTTTTATATTAGTAACATTTCATTAAAAGAATTAGAGAACATTAAAACATCCAACACCAAAGACGAATCAACTAAATACACTGCAAGAAAAATAATCAAGATACTTGATGACTATGAAGATAGATATAAAGTTATTGATTATGATAAAAAGTGGGATATAGAACTTAGTAATTACAGTGTACTTCCAGAATCTAACGATAGTAAAATTATCCTGTGCGCGCTTCATACAAATTCAAAAGTAGAAGATTTAGTCTTTTGTACCGATGATCTTTGTTGTAAACGATTAGCTATTGATCTTGGTTTACAAGTCCAATACATCAAAGATAAACTTGATGATTATAAAGGATATCGAGAAATAAAGTTAAATGAAGACGAAATGGCTGAGTTCTATCAGCATAAACCAGACCAAGCAAAAAAACTTAAAATGATAAATAATGAATATCTTATCGTAAAAGATACAGATGGTAAAGTAGTTGATAAACTTAAGGCAAAAGATGGAGTATTCGAAGAAGTTGGTTTCCCTTGCTTTGAAAGTCAACAGTATGGAAAAGTAAAGCCTAAAGATGTTTATCAAGAAATTGCTATGGACAGTTTAAAAAATAACAAAATAACAATGCTTGCGGGACCTGCGGGTTCCGGTAAATCATATCTGGCTATGGCTTATATGATGACAGCCCTTGAAAAAGGTGCGATAGACCATATAATTATTGTATGTAACCCTATTGCTACCAGGGGCGCCGCAAAGTTAGGTTTCTATCCTGGTGATAAAGATTGTAAACTATTAGACTCACAGATAGGTAACTTCTTAAGTAGTAAATTTGGAGATACCTTTAGAGTTGAAAGTTTAATAGATAATGGAAAGATAATCCTTATACCTCTATCAGATTTAAGAGGTTATGATACTTCCGGAATGAATGCTTGTATTTATATGACAGAAAGTCAGAATACAGACATTGACTTAATGAAGTTAGTTCTACAAAGAACTGGTGATGATTGTAAAGTAATTATCGAAGGTGACTATAGTACACAGGTCGATTCCGCATACTATGCTGGTGTAAATAATGGTATGAAGAGAGCATCTGAAGTATTTAGAGGTCACAATTGCTACGGACAGGTAAATCTACAATCTATCTGGCGTAGTGAAATAGCAGAAATAGCTGAACAAATGTAATAACTAGTCAAGTCCTCTGGGCGGAGACGAGCGTAAACTCGATTCCAAAATGAGGTCTTGACTTTTTTATTTCAAAAACTAAGAAAGGAGAAAACCCTATGGAAAAGAAAACAGTAACTTTTAAAGAACAGTTTGCAAAGTTAGTTGACTTAAAGTCAATTATTACATTCCTATTGGTTGCAACTCTAATCTTTCTTGTGACATTTTTTGCTGTCAGCGCAGGAACTCTTGATGAAAAGTTATTTAACTTATTCAGCAATATAATCACAATGACAGTTACTTACTTCTTCACAAGAAAGATGTATGAGAAGAAAGATGAAGAAGAGAAAGGGTGAACAATATGGTAACTCAATTAGAAGCGTTTAAACATTATCAAGAAATATTCAATGAAGGAACTATTTATGTTTGGGGCTTTAATGATGGTACTATAATTAATAAGGATACTATCTATCAGGCTTATAAATATAATCATACTTCAAAATATGATAAAGCTTATTATCAAAATAAACTAAATGAAGGTAAAGGCAAGAATGGTTCAGATTGTTCTGGTGCTCATTATTTATTATCTGGCTATGATACTACTGCAGATGGATACTATCGTCTATGCACTGAAAAAGGAACAATAGACACATTGCCAAAGAATAAGTTAGTTTTATTATTTGTAGACAATCCAACAAAAGATGAAAAGACAGGTAAGATAAAACATCACATGGTTCATACTGGTTCATGGCTTCCTGGTATTGGCGCATTTCATATGAAGAGTTCAGCAGCTAACTGCGTTATTGAAAATGGTTTAGGCAATAGAGGTTGGACACATTGGGGTTATGCAAATTTCATTAGTGACTATGATACATATAGCTTTGATATTGATCCTCAGCCTACTCCACCAGATCCCCGCAAATATACACAAGATAACTTCATAGCAGATGTTAACAAGATATTAGGAACTAATAGTGCGGCTGCCGCATTCGAGCAGACAAGGACTATATCAATAGATACTAATAAACATGATGCTCTTGTAACACCATTAGAAAGATATATGAAAGCGCTTGAGTATTATCAAGGTTCTATTGAAGAAGATAAAGGTAAGGTACCTACTTTTGGTGAAGGAATGCAGAAAGCTGTTAAGCAATATCAAAAGGAAATTGTAAAAGCTAGTAAGAAAAATCAGGATGGAATAATTACTAAAAAGCAAGCTACTTGGAAGAAATTATTAGGATTATCTTAAATTGAAGGAGAGTGAAAGCTCTCCTTCTTTTTTTTGTCCCCGATTTTAGACAAACATATTGACAATTATAAAAAATTTTGATATAATATATATAGAATAAAAAAAGAAAGGTAAAATGTAATGATAAAAATATACACAGATGGAAGTGCAAGTAAAAAAAGTTGTGGCTTCGGCATGGTAGTCTTTGAAGATGAAGAGTTAAAATTCTTTCATTCTGACTATTGTAAAGATAGTACAAACAACAGAGAAGAAATGAAAGCTATATTAGATGCTTATAATTATATTAAAGCAAATGATATAATAGAAGGTGTTATCTATTCTGATTCAGCTTATTGTGTTAATATGATAAATGAATGGATAGATAAATGGAGAGAAATGGGTTGGTGCAAATATGATGGCAAAGAAATAAAGAATTTAGATTTAGTAAAAGAGCTATATGCTTGTAAGCATCTACATACTGGTATTAAGGTTTGTAAGGTTAAAGGTCATGTAAATGATTTAGGAAATGAATTTGCAGACGCTCTCGCAACAGGCAATGAAGCTAAAAAGGAAAAGATTTTTGACAAATTAAAAAATTTTTTATAAAATAATTAAAGAAAATAAAAATGAAAGGAAATAAATATGGAAACTAATTATACTGTAGGTAGTATTGAAAAATTAGCGTTCTTTGATGCTGTCCGCAAATCTCCCGGTATGTATATCGGTAGCGTTGATGCTGATGGACTTCATCATCTACCAAAAGAAATCATTAACAATAGTGTTGATGAATTTATGAATAGTGACTGTTGTACTCGAATCGATGTTATCTTGCATAAAGATGGTAGTTTAACAGTTCAAGATGATGGTCGTGGTATTCCTATCGGACAGAAAGAAGGAGAAAAGAAAACTGCGGCAGAGCTATGTTTCACCGAGGAGCACGCAGGTGGTAAGTTCTTAAATGCAACTGGAGAGAGTGGTTACAATACTTCTGGTGGTATGCATGGTCTTGGTACTAAGTGTGTTAATGCATTATCAGATAAGATGTCTGTTGTATGTAAGAATGAGAATGGAGCAGTTGAATATTTAGAGTTTGTTGATGGTATTGAAGTAGAACATAAGATAGTTCAAACTAAAGAAAAAGCTCATGGTTTAACAGTCCGTTTCTATCCCAGTGATAAGTATTTTGAGACCACTGAGTTCGATCCTACAAGAATTAAGAAACTTATGGAAGAGTATAGTTTCCTTAATAAAGGATTGATTTTTAATTTTACAAATGAAAAAGATAATGAGAAAGTAACTTATCAATCTCATAATGGAATGTATGATTTCTTACAGTATCTTACAAAGGAAAAAGGAATGATATGTAATCCTTTCTACTTTGAAGAAGAGGAAGGTACATTTAGTGTAGAAGTTGCTTTTGGCTATAATAGCACTTATAGTCCTACTATTAAGTTATTCACTAATAGTATTCCTCAAAAAGTAGGAAAGCATTTAACAGGTTTTAAGACAGCTTTTACTTCTTGTATGAACTCTTTTGCGAAAGAACAGAAGTGGTTAAAAGAAGGAGATGCTAACCTTACCGGTGATGATTTAGCGGAAGGTATGTTATTAGTTATTAACTTTAAAATGATAGATCCTGTATTCAAAGGACAGAATAAGGAAGACTTAGCTTCTTCTGAGGGTCAAACTTATGTACAAAGATTTACAAATAAGGCATTAAAGGATTTATTTGAAGAAGATCCTAAAAATGTTAAAGTAATATTTGATAAGGCAATTGCCGCACGTAAGGCTCGTGAAGCAGCTAAGAAGGCCAGAGATAATGCTCGTCAGACTCAGGTTAAGAAGAAAGATGCTTTCCTTGAATTTGATAATAAGTTAACTGATTGTTCTTCAGATGATAGAGAGAACTGTGAAATATATATTATCGAGGGAGATAGTGCCGGTGGTAATATGAAGATTGCTCGTAACAAGCAGTATCAAGCGGTCCTTCCTTTAAGAGGTAAGTTACTTAATGTTGAAAAAGCAACTCTTGATAAGATAATGAAGAACAATGAGATTAAGTCAATGATTCTTGCTTTTGGTCTTCAGGCACAAGGAAACAAACTTATCTTTAAGAAAGAAGATTTAAGATATGGTAAGATTATTATAATGACTGATGCGGACGTCGATGGCGCCCACATATCTATATTAATGCTTACCTTCCTCTGGAGATTCTGTCCGGAATTGATAGAGCAAGGATATGTTTATCTTGGAGTTCCGCCACTTTATAGAATCACAACCAACAAAGACCGTATCTATCTTAAGGATGATGCAGCTCTTGTTGAGTATAAGAAACAGAATGTTGGCAAGAAGTTCCAGGTTAACCGTATGAAGGGTCTTGGTGAAATGGATCCAGACGAGACAGAAGCTACACTGATCCATCCTGAGACAAGAATTATTAGACAAGTAACAGTAAACGATGTTAAAGCTGCGGACACTATTATTTCTCAGCTAATGGGAGATAATGCAATATATAGAAAGAAACTTTTAAAAGAACACGGTCACGAAGCTAGATATACACAGGAGTAAAGATATGACACAATTAAACACAGTAGATATATGTGATGCTTTTTTTGATAGTAGTTTGGAATATGGT
>JAEEGL014085807.1_pt1 | contig 30679 bp, 24 predicted proteins | sample 9134231 | NCBI WGS metagenome assembly JAEEGL01 (sample SAMN16246548, study PRJNA631951) | gut metagenome | biome: gut microbiome; feature: rumen; material: fiber-attached | host: Bos | place: Iran: Karaj | collected 2018-10 | reverse complement strand
TATTTCTTCACCCAGTCAGGCAGCAGTTCCTTCTTCATGTCTATTGTATTATATCATAAATACAATACAATGACAAGACGGTTACCGAAAATGCCACAATATCATATATTTAGGCCTGAAGATTTATGAGTAATGACTATATCGTTCAAGGGAACTAGAAAAAGTGGACTCTTAGTGCTAAAATAAGGCATAGTAAAAGACGGGCTCCAACTCCCTGTGTTTTACAAGATATCTTGTCCCTGAACCTGTAATTCAGGGCTTTTTTATTCTATCAAGACAAGAATTAAAGTTCAATTCTACAGAAAAGGGCTGCCCGTTCACACATATCTATGTGGTTGGACAGCCCCATTTTTTCTGGATGGTGGAACAAGCAGGGCACGATCCTGCAACCACTCGGTTATGGGCCGAGGGCTCTAACCAATTGAGCTATTGTTCCATTTGTTTGAGCAAGAAAAATTGTAACGAATATACGCCAAAAAATCAAGGTATGGATGAGGTATTGCATGTGGCTATCTAAAGAGGATTCGTTCGTTGATGATGTGATAAAAGGCGGGATTGTTTTTTACTCGACTGAAACCGAGTCGGAGTAAACCGAGTAAAACATTGAATCTTTGATTGTCGGAAGGTATAATGATATTAACTCGACTGAAACCGAGTCGGAAAGAACCGAGTAAAATGAAATTTATTGGAAGAGAAAAAGAAAAAGCACAATTATCACAACTCATGGATACTCCAGAACTATCTACTGGTTTGATTTATGGTAGAAGAAGAGTTGGAAAAAGCGAACTAGTCAAACATGTTCTAGAAGAGAGCCATAGTAAGAGTTTCTATTATGAATGCAAGCAAGTATCTCAAGAAAACAATGCTTCTAGTCTTGCTGACGTGATTGCGGATAAGCTTCATTTACCTAAACTTGGTTTCTCTTCAATAGAAGATATCTTGCGTTATGTTTTTGAATTGGCAAAAGAAGAGAAATATATTCTTGTCTTGGATGAATATCCTTATTTAAAGGATTGTGTGAAGGGCATGGATAGCATTTTGCAATCTTTAATTGACCAATATCGTGAAAAGAGCAAGTTGACTCTGATTATTCTAGGTTCTTATGTAGAGGTCATGAGATCCTTGTTAGAAGCTGATAATCCATTATATGGCCGTATTGATTTATGTATAAATTTAAAACAAATGGATTATTATGATGCGTCAAAATTCTATGACGGATTCTCTTTTGAGGATAAAATTCGTCTTTATTCTGTCTTTGGTGGTATTCCTTACTATAACCGTTTGATTGATTCTCGAAAGTCTGTTAAGGAGAATATCATTCATCTGATTGCCTCTTCTGGAGCGAGGCTGGAAAATGAAGTGCCGATGTATTTAAATTCAGAAATATCGAAGATTGTCAATGCGAATGAAGTGATTGAGACATTGGCTAAGGGATATTCTAGATATCAGGATGTCTTTTCGCAATCTCATGTCTCCAGCAGTCCAACATTAGCGGATGTCTTAGATAAACTGATGAAGATGGATATTGTTCAGAAGATTGCCCCTATTAATGATAAAGGAAATAAGCGAAAAGCAGGCTATTATATCTGCGATAATTTATCTTTGTTCTATTATCGTTATATCTTCCGTTATTCTTCTCAGTTAAGCATCATGAAACCTGAGGTTTTCTTTGATAAATATATCCAGGAAGATTTTGAGACACAGTATGTACCTCATCGTTTTGAGGAGATCTGTAGACAGTACCTGATCAGGAAAAACCGTGCTGGTTTGATTCAACCAGTAATCGAAGATATTGGTAAATATTATTACGATGATCCAAAATCTCATACCAATGGTGAATTTGACTTGGTCACCAGGGATGAGAAGGGGTATATCTTTTATGAAGCAAAATTCAAAAATAAACCTCTTCAACAAAAAGATATGGAAGAGGAGATTGCTCAGGTAAAAGCGACCAGTTTAGATTGTTATCGTTTTGGTTTTATTTCTCGATCGGGGTTTGAATTTGAAAAGCAAGACCATCTTATTTTGATTGAGTTGAAAGATTTATTTGCTGATATTGATTAAACAACGCTAGTTTTAGAAATTAAGTTGTCTTTTATGTTCCACTGCGAGTTGAACGATATTGATGATGCTGGTTGTTAAGAGTAAAGCGGAAATGATAATACCTGTGGCGGTGAACGCTTCTAAGCTATAGAAGAACATATGGATGGTAGAAACTATAGTTGTAATAACGGCTAAGCCGGCGCAGTGTTTTCTTATTCTTGGATAGAAGATGTTGATGCCAAAGAGAATTATTCCAGCGATGGTAAGTAAACCGGTGATAAATGGTGTAAAAAAAGCAAATCCAACCGGGGTCAAATCAAAGAAATGATAGTGAATATAGGTGAAGCCCATTTCGCCAGAGGAAGTGGAAACACTAAAGGCAAGAGTCTGAGCAGATGGTAAACATTCCAACACTAACGCAGCAATGAAGAGGAATAGGGAGACTACAGCAACAATTTTTCTGCGATTTATGAATTTCATGTTGTGCCTCCTTTACACACTATTTTCAGTATTGTAGCATCTAGTTGTCTTGTTTGTTTACAAAGATTTAAAGAATTCCAATAAATCATTTTGGTTTGGTCAAATAAAAGGTTCTATGAAATAAATGGTGGGATGATAGATATCTTTTTATAGACAAAATGACCTACCAAAAAGAAAAAGGATTGATCTGTTACAATCAATCCTGAATTATCGATGTCTGAAGTATTATTAAAGGGATGTTTGTCTTTTTCTAACAGGTTCCGTTTCATGAGACATCCACATGGATAAGACGTGAACAATCTGCTTGTCTTCCAAGACTTCATAGACTAAGCGATGCTTATGATTAATCCTTCGGGAGTAAAGTCCTTTTAGATCTCCGACCAGTTTTTCATATGGAGGAGGGTTTTTAAAGGGATTGCTTGCTAGGATATTTAATAAAGCTTTTGCTTTTTCATCCAGCTTAGCCGATTTCAACCATCTCTTCTGCTCGGTAGCTTTTTTGGAAAGAATAATTTGATACATTACCATTCCTCAGAAGGATCGTAGACTGAACCCTGTTCTAAAGGTTCTTCTTTACTTTTCATGATATCGTTCATAACATTTGGATTAGACATGAGATATACGGTTTCCATGAGGCCGTTATAATCTTCGGCCGATAATATGATTGCGTTTCCGTTCTTTGTGCTGACGTTGATTACATCGTTGAAATTAACCGCTTGTGAAAGATATTCAAATAAATTCTTACGTAAATTAGTAGCGTTGGTATTGGTCATGATTCTATTCCTCCTTTTATATGTACATTATAATGTACGTTAATGATTCTTGTCAATGTCTGGTGTATCCAACCAATAATTCAGCAAAAGAAACAGGATTGATCTGTTACCATCAATCCTGAATTATCGATATGTCTTCAATTGTCGATACACATACTTCTTGTAATTCTCATTGTAAAAGAAAGTAGGGAAAAATATTTAAAAGAAAACCAGGAAAAATATGTCCAAAACAAGCAAAGTAATCCCTATATAATGAAAAAGGATTGATCTGTTACAATCAATCCTATGATTATCGATATGGTGGCTACGAGGAGATTCGAACTCTTGACATATCGGGTATGAACCGACCGCTCTACCAACTGAGCTACGCAGCCAATTAAAAATTAGGCAAGAGAAATAATATCTTATCTATATTAAAAAATCAAGAATAATTTATTTAATTATGCTATAGTTTGCAAAATTTCTTTTGTATGAGGAATTTTTGTGGCGGAATTCTGGTATTTCAGGATGGTTGAAGTGTTTTTATTTTAAAAACAATTGTATTTATTTAAAACACACATTATAATACACCTATTAAAAATGGAAGGTACCAATCATGTTTTTCAGTACACGCGACAAAAATCTTCGTTTGACGGCTTCCGAGGCTATTTTACAAGGGTTGTCTTTTGATGGTGGACTCTTCTTACCAGAACAGATTTATCCTTTAAGTGTCGATGAGTCTTTTCTTTCCTTATCCTATCAGGAATTAGCTTATAAGGTGTTACGTCCTTATTTGGATGATTATAGTGATGAAGAGGTAAAAGAAGCGTTATCTCACGCTTATGATCAGAATCATTTTGAGGAAAAAGTGATGGATATCACCACCTTTAATTCTTTATCCATCATGGAATTGTTCCATGGTCAGACTTTGACCTTTAAGGATATGGCGCTCTCTTTACTTCCTTATTTGATGCAGATTGCTAAAAGCAAGCATCCTGAAGTAAAGAAGATCAAGATTCTGACGGCGACAAGTGGTGATACAGGAAGTGCTGTTCTTTCTTCTTTTTCTCAGGTCAAGGATATCAATGTCTCGATTCTTTATCCGGATGATGGTATTTCTCCGATTCAGGAAAAGCAGATGCTTTACTTTACTTCCTATAATGCTCGTGCCTATGCTTTGAAAGAATCTAATTTTGATGATTGTCAGTCGTTTGTCAAAGCCATGTTAGTCAAGCATGAAAATGAAGGCTATACCAGCGCCAATAGCATCAATATCGGTAGATTGCTTCCTCAGATTGTCTATTACTACTATACCTATCTCACTTTGGTCAACAGAGGTGTGATTCATCTTGGTGACCTTATTGATGTAGTTGTCCCGACTGGTAACTTTGGTGATATCTTTGCTGGTTATCTCGCTAAGAAGATGGGGTTACCGATTGATAAATTGGTGGTGGCTTCTAACAAGAACAGAATCTTGACGGATTTCTTTGCCACCGGTAGATATGATCTGCACCGTGAATTCATGAAGACCAATTCTCCGAGTATGGATATTCTGATTTCTTCCAACTTGGAAAGATTGATGTATTTCCTTTATGAGGATGATAAGAAGGTCTCTTTGTTGATGAAGGCCTTAAAGGAAAAGAAGGTCTTTGAGATTGAAGAAGAAAAATTAGAAGAATTACAGAAGACTTTTGCTGCTTATTGCTGTGATGAAGAAGAGACAAGAGAGACCATCAAGGATTGTTATGAGGAACATCATTATGTCTTAGATCCACATAGTGCAGTCTCTTATCGTTGTGCAAATCTTTATCATTTACCAAAAACGGATAATCATGTAGTTTCGATTGCGACTGCTTCTCCATTGAAGTTTGCTAAGACGATTGCAGAGTCTTTAGATATTCCTTATGAGGATGATATCTCAACCTTATATCGTATTGTCGATAAGACAGGTGTAGTTATTCCACCGGCATTAAAGAAAATCTTATCTTGTAAAGTACCACAAGAAAAGATCAGGAAGGATGAAGTAGAAGAGGAAATCTTTGCGAAGCATTCTTTTGTCGTCAAAGCTCCGGCAACCAGTGCCAATCTTGGTCCTGGATTTGATGTTCTTGGTCTAGCGGTAAAACTTTATAACAGTTTCAAATTTGAAGTCTCTGACAAGGATGAACTTATCGGGTTTGCCAAGGAGTTTACTAACGAGAATAATCTTGTCTTGACCTCTTATCAGAAAGCGTTCAGAAATCTTGGTTTGGAACCTTTGAAAGTAAAGATTACCCAGGTAGAGAACAACATTCCTTTAGAAGGTGGCCTTGGTTCTTCTTCTAGTTGTATCGTGGCAGGTCTTCTTGGTGCTAATGCGATTCTCCATCATCATTATTGCTTGGAAGAACTTTATGAACTTGCTATCGACTTAGAAGGCCATCCGGATAATGTTGCACCATGTTTATTTGGTGGGCTTGTTGCTAACGTCAAGGATGATAAGAATGTGTATCATCACGGACAATATCCGGTTTGTTCTTGTCTGAAGTTTGTTCTTGTCACGCCTAAAGAGAGCGTCAGAACATCTGAAGCCAGAAAAGTCTTACCTAAGTCTTATCCTTTAAAGGATGTGGTGGATAACCTCAGTCACTTAGCCTTGCTTCCTTTTGCTTTGAATAACGGAGATATCGATCTTCTTTATACGCTTCTACAAGATAAGGTTCACGTCCCTTATCGCAAGAGTCTGATTCATGATTATGACTTGTTTGAAGATTTAGCCACAAAGGAACATCTACCATTTACCATCTCTGGTTCTGGTTCAACCATGCTCTATATTGTCAAAGAGGAAAATTCCTTGCTGAATCAGCTTAAAGAATTAAAGACAACTTATGAGTTCAAAGTAGCGGTTGTCAGTTTGGACTATCATGGTGCTAGCATTACAAAGGAGAGCGATTATGAATGATGATTTCTTATTAGTCCACAAATCTATCTTACCAAGTCTTCTTCCTCAGGTCATTGAAGCTAGAGAGAAGATTCAGAAAGATGGAATCTCCGTCACGGAAGCTTGTAAGAGTGTCAACATCTCTCGTTCTGCTTTCTATAAATATAAGGACTTTGTTTTCTTTCCGGATACTTCCGTATCCAAGAAGGCCATCCTGGCATTTAAAGTCAATGATAAGCCAGGAGTGCTGACAGCCTTGCTTGCCAAGTTATCTCAGGCCAAGATCAATGTTCTTACCATCCATCAGGAAATGCCGATTCAAGCCATTGCTTATATCACGATGACATTAGACATCAAGAATCTGACATTGGCGGTTGAAGATTTAGTACATCAGTTGACCGACATGGAAAATGTCAGAAAGGTAAATGTCATCGCTTATGAATAATATTGCTATCTTCGGTTATGGTATTGTCGGTAAAGGTGTCAAGGATATCATCGATGAGAACTATGATGAGTTCTGCGTCAAGAAGGTCTTTGACTTGCCCTCTAAAAGAGATGTTTTAGGTAATTTGTTAGAGACGGATATGGATAAGATTTTTGCCGATGCAGAAATCGATACAATAGTCGAATGTATGGGTGGAGATGAACTCCCTCATGAGATCATCACCAAGGCTTTGAAAGCCAAAAAGAATGTGGTCTCTTCTAACAAGGAGACACTCTCTCGTCACATGAAGGAATATCTAGATTTGGCCAATGACAATCATGTCAAGCTAGCTTTTGAAGCCAGTGTCGGTGGTGGTATTCCTTTAATATACCCCATCACCATTCAAAACGAATATGATGAAATCTATACCATCAATGGTATTCTCAATGCCACTTGTAACTTTGTTCTTTCCAAGATGCAAAAAGAGGATATGTCTTTAGAAGATGCCATTCTTCTTGCTCAAAAGAACGGCTTTGCGGAAAAAGACCCAAGCGCTGACTTAAAGGGCTTGGATATGGTTCGTAAAGGCAATGTCATTGCTACCATTGTCTGCGGTAAGGAATTGAAGAATGATGAAATTCCTCACTTCGGTATTGAAAATGTTTCTAAGAGTATCATCAATTATATCAAGAGTCTTGGTAGAGAACTTCGTTTTGTCGTCAACATTACCTTCTTGGCAAAGAAAATCTCCCTTGTCGTTCTTCCGATTGCCATCACTTGTAAAAACCCACTGATCCACGTGGAATATGATAACAATGGTGTCTTGATTGAAGATAAGCACAATGGTCCTATCACCCTTCTTGGTAAGGGTGCTGGTAGATACCCGACGGCGTCGGCTATCATGCAGGATCTAGTTCGTATTCAAAAGGGTATTGCCTTTAATTATGAAAAGGTTGGTCCATATCAGACGATTGTTCCAAATCTCACCGGTAGCTTCTTATGCTTCAAGGACGATAAATTTATCACAGAATTAGTATCACCAACACAAGATGAATTGTTAAAATATGATTTTGTTTGTAGAATAGAGAAATAAGATAAGGAGAGGTCGATAAAAATGTATAAAGTTTGTAAATTCGGTGGTTCTTCTCTTGCCAACGCTGAACAGTTTAAGAGAGTCAAGGACATTGTTCTTAGCGATGATGATCGTCACATCGTGGTTGTCTCTGCGGTTGGTAAATCTAGTAAGACGGACAACAAGGTTACCGATCTTCTTTATTTGATTTATCAGCATCACAAATATCATGTTGATTGCACTCCATTATTCAACCAGGTCAAAAAGAAATATCTCGATATTCAGAATGAACTAGATATCAGCATTGACTTAGAAGAAGAGTTTGATGAACTCAAGGAAAGATTAGATAACGATGAACTCACGGAAGAGGAACTTGTTTCTCGCGGTGAATACTTCTCTGCCAAATTGATGGCTGCCTATCTCGGTTTTGATTTTGTCGATGCCAAGGAATTGATCAACTTTGACTATGAAGGTAAGGTCGTGGAAGAAGAGACCAATGAATGTATCGAGAAGGCGGTTGCCGTTCATGATTATTTTGTTGTCCCAGGTTTCTATGGTTCTTATCCGAACTATAAGATCTGTCTTTTCAGCCGTGGTGGCAGCGATGTCACTGGTTCTTATATGGCCAAAGGCGCCCAGGCTGACTTATATGAAAACTTCACCGATGTCTCTGGCTTCTATATGGCCGATCCAAGAATTGTGGATAACCCAAGACATATCTCTCAGATTTCCTTTAATGAATTGAGAGAACTTGCCTATATGGGCGCTTCTGTTCTTCATGAAGAAACCATTCTTCCTTTGGCAGAGCAGGATATTCCGCTTGTTATCCTAAACACCAATCATCCAGAAGAGGGTGGAACCTTGATTAAGAAGACTCCTTCGGCAAGAAGACATCTCATCACCGGTATCACCGGTAAGAAAGGCTTTACTGCCTTTACCTTCGTCAAGGATAAATCCGCCGATAAACTAGATGTCTTACTGAAGGTTCTTGCTTTATTCAAGGACTTCCATATTCCTGTTGAACACGTTCCTACTTCTATCGACTCGTTCTGTGTTGTCGTAGAAAAGAAGACGATGGAAGAAAAGTATTATGACCTTGTTTCGGAACTCAAGAAGATTCCAAATATCATCTCTATTGATGAAGATGAAGATATCGCCTTACTTGCGGTTGTCGGTGGTAACATGGTCAAGAAGACGGGTTCTTCTGGTCGTGTCTTATCCGTCTTTGGTGAAGAACATATCAACATTAAGTTGATCGACCAGGGCTTAGAAGAATTCAATATCATCATCGGTATCTCCAATGCCAACTTCGATCGTTCTATCAGAGCGTTATATAACCGCTTTGCTCACGAGAAGGTCGATGAAGGAAAATAAATCATTTGCAGCAAGAAATCTTGCTGCATTTTTTTTGCAAATTTTTGACAAAATCGCATGATTAATTGTTAGTTATGCAAGCAAAATGGCATTTTACGCAAAAACCTTTCTTTCATTCTTTTGAATGTGGACAATATTGCAATGGAAGAAATATTCCATTTAAAGGAGGTACAAACGATGATTAAGATCACTTTCAAAGAAAATGACAAAGCTAAGCTCGCCTCTAAATCCACGTTAGACTTTATTGATACATATAACACATATCCTATGGAACAGAATGCTGCCATGGAATGCACCAAGAAATTCAATGCACTTCTTGATTCTGCAAAAAGAGACCGCCTTTCTGATCCATCTGGTTATGTTCGTTTCTCTGCTACGATCATGAAGAATGACATCCTTAATGGCCGATATGAAAAGGACTCTGATATTGCTGATGATTCTTATCGTTCCGCCTATTTGGAAAAGTTAGAATCCTGGATTCATTTTGACGAAGATATTATCGCTGACTAGGCTTTGTCTGTTATTTAGAAAGATCATGATTGCTGGAATTGATGTTCCAGCAATTTTTAATTCGTTCCAAAAATGGTCTAATGCCAAGACGCATTAGACCATGATTTGTTGTCTAAGAACTATGCTAGATACTCAACTTCCATGATTGGACGGCCGTAATCATTGTTGTACTGATAGATGTTGATGTTGACATAGTGCGTTTCACCATCATCTTCATCAGTGAAGTAACCGGAAGCGATGAAGGTCTTACCATACTTCTTGGAGAAGGAGGTCATGTAGGACCAGGTGGCATTGGTATCAGCCTCTAAGACTGCGGCAGCGTTGGTTAAGATCGCATCATCCCAAGTGGAACCAACAAGAGTAATCTTAGCACCAGCGGTGGTGGAAGCGGCAGTGTTGGAGACGATGTTGTCTTTGGAAGAACCGATGTAGATGTATGGAGCAACATAACCATCAAAAGCATTTCTGAAGGCGTCTTCCACTTCATCTGTCCAAGCACCAGAAGCGGGAATCTTGAAGGCGTCATAGTAGTAAGCGGAGATGGTCATCTTAGTAGTAGTGGTGGAAAGTGTGACATCGATTCTCGATCCATCGGTTAAGGTCTTGGTGGCTGTTAAGGAACCCTGAGCAACAGCGCTGACAGTAGTGCCGGTGGCGTTTCGCTCTAAGTTGACAGCGTAACCATCATTTGTTAATGCTTCAGCGACAGCCTTGGTGTAGAAGTAGTTATTGTAGAGGTACTGATACTTGCTGTTGGCATCCTTGGAAATATCAGTGGCGATTTGGATGTAGTTGCCATAAGCCACAGTGGTGTTTTCCGTAACAGTGTAGGCATTGCCGACATAGAAGGAAGGAAGAGTGTTACCACCAAGAGCTTTCTTGATAACGGCTTCTTCTTCCGCAGCACGAATTGTAGCAGTAACAGTGGTGAATGGATCATAGTTGATGTACATGCAAGTGGTTGTGGTAGTAGCAGAGCCCTTACAGATAAGGATACGGACAATACTGCCATCAGCAGTAGACTTTTCAGCAGTTAAGGCTGGAACATCATATCGTGTTTCAACAGTGGTTTCCCAACCATCCGCGGTTAAGATAGATTCAGCGTCTTCGACAACACGATCATCCCAAGTTCCACCAGTAAGTTTCATACCTCGGTTATAGATGTGTGAAGCACCAGAAGTAGAGGTGGCAGCGCCTTTAGTAGAGGTAGCTTTGGTGGTGATAACTGGATCATCAGAGTGGAGATAGAGGTATGGGATGACAAACTTGTCGGCATCATTAGTGACATCAGCGTTGATCAAATTATCAATTTGAGTAACGACATCATTTTCCCAGCTAGTGGCAATCTTGTCATATGGAGCTTGATAGAAAATGGTCATCTGCGTAGCATAAACTGGATAAGATTCCGTTGGTTTAGATGGTTGTTTGATGGTGATGGTGATCTTAGAGGTATCAGCGAAGGTTTTTGTAGCAGTGAAAGTCTTGAGACCAGCAGAGGTTTCTTCTTCAACTGGAGTGGACCAGGTACCGACTAAGTCAGAGGTATCGTCAGCTTCATAAGTATCGCCAGCGATGACAGTCTTAGCGTTATCCAAAATAGCGGTATTCCAATCGCCACCATAGACAGTCAAGGTATTGGTACTTGCTGTCCAGTAACCGACTGGAGTCTGTGTGCCAAGATAGAAGTATGGGATAGATTTACCATTCATTTGATCAGTCATACCCTTGGTTATGGTATCACCAGTGGCGTTACCGCCAGTGGCTGAGGAAATCATATAACCATTATCCCAAGTGCTGGTGGTCTGACTATCATCATACTTTTCAAATAACTGGACGTGAAGATACGGAGTGACCTTGGCAGTGAGAGAGAATGGAGAAGTTGGGTCGCTGGAGTAGGTGGTGGAGGTGTTTAACTTGACTTTGATGGTATCACCATTCTCGAAGGTTTTTTCCGCCTCAAACCAATAAGTACCATAAGAAGATCTGGTGTTTTCCACAACGGTGAAGCCATCGGCAGCTAAGACTTTGGCGGCATTCATCATGATGTGTTCGTTCCAGTTAATAGAGGTGTCTGGCTTGATATAGAATCTGTGATAGGTTGCGTAGACACAAGCAGAGGTGTCATTCGTTCCTAAATAGATATAAGGTAAGGTGTTTCCCTTTAATGCAGCGGTCATGAAAGTAGTAGTATCTTCATCCCAAGTGGCTTCGTCGGATAAATTGGTCAACCCGGCACAAGCAGGGATATAAGTACCATAGACATACACTTTGGCGGTAGCAGAGGTGGTCGGTTTTAAGGTGAAGGAGATGGTATCACCATCTTCGAAGGTGTGATAGGCACGGATACAATTACCATAGGTGCTATCAACATAATCCACAACAGTCCAACCGGCAGTGGTCAGGTTAGCTTTGGCCAAAGTCATCATTTCAGCACGATAAATGGAACCGGTGATTGTGAATCTGTTATAGGTGGCGGACCATGCCCAGGTTGGAGTCTTGGTACCAAGATAGAAGAATGGAAGAGTATGGCCGTTCATTTCATTTTCCATACTGGTCTTCATATCGTCATTCCAATCCGTGACGGAATCGGGCACGAAACCTTCCTGAAGATCAATAGTCATGTAAGCCTTGGTTGTGGTTGAAGTTGTGGCATTAATGGTAGCAGTCAAAATGCATTCATCATCCATGGTGATCGTGGCGTTTAAACTGGTAGAATCAGAAACAACGGTCCAGTTGGCAGCCTCAAAAGCTGTTTTGGCCTGGGTTAGGATGGAATCGTTCCAGTCCCAACCATAGATTCTCGCATCGATAGAGGTGGTATGATAAATATATGGATTGTGCGTACCTAAGTAGACATAAGGTAAAGCATGGCCATCTAGATAGCTGGCTAATTCAGTCGCTTCTTCAGTAGACCAGGAAGTCTGGGTGTTCTCTGTATCAAATGGCTCATCATAAGCAATCTTGATATAGAAATACGCATAAGAAATATCACTTGTGTCATCAGCGGTGACTGTGACAGTTAAGCCAACTGTCTCATTGACAGCGGTTAAAGTGTAACCATCACCAGAAAGCGTACAGGTATAGCCTTTGTTTTCAAAAGTGGTCTGGAAAGTAGTCATTCTGGTAGCAGCAAAGGAGTCACCAGTGATTTCAAGATAGGTGGATGTCTTGGAAGTGCCGGAGTACCATTCTGCTCTCAATTTTCTGTCAGCACCAACATTGATATATGGAATGGTCTGACCACCCAGATACTTTGCCATGGTGTTGGCAATATTATCTGGCCATGGAGTCTCCACTACTGGTGTGGAACTCTCACTGGATGAATCAACAGAACTATCAAGGGAAGAATCCGGGATGCTAGATTCTTCAATACTGGATGTTACAGTGCTAGAAGTTTCATTTGTAGATGATTCTTTTGCACTGGAAGTTCCAGTTGTGGATGAGAGGGTGGGACTAATTTCAATTGGAGCCTCTGAGGATGAACTTATCGATGATGAAATAGGGCCAGAGCATCCGACAAGACCAAAGATTGCTAATAACGTTAAGACTGCTTGTTTCTTCATTTCAATAAAACCTCCAAATATTTTGGCACGTGATTTTATAATACTTGGTTGTTTTCTATTTGTTCTTTAAAGAGTGATGATATATCTAATTAATTACAAGGAAGCGCTTTCTGTTTCAGCGTATAGACGTTTTAAATTGAGTCAAAAGCACATTATTTCTTGAATATTTGGATGTTAAATTTAGCATTTCAATGTTATTTCAATAATTTTTCAATAAAAACACCATAGCCTTTCGACTATGGTGTGGTTCTCTATTTTCTTCTTCCTAAACGATATTTGAAGTCGTCATAGCCAAAACTGGCTAAGGTTTCAATACTGTTATCTTCATGTAAGAAGAGAATATCAGGAAGAGGCATGCCATTGAAGGTGTTAGTCTTACATGTGGTATATAAGGCCATGTCACCAAAGATGAGCATATCGCCTTCCTTTAATGGTTTTTCAAAATTGTAGTCGCCGATGACGTCTCCGCTTAAACAAGTCTGAGAACCAAGTCTCATCTTGTAATTGTAGCCTTCAAGATTGGCCTGATAGAGCGGTGGAAGATAAGGCATCTCCACGACATCTGGCATATGACAAGCAGCGCTGGTATCAAGAATCGCGATATGATAATCGTGATTATCAAAGGTATCTAAGACCTTGGTGACAAGATATCCGGCATCTAAGACGATCGCTTCACCCGGCTCAAGATAGACCTGAACATGATAGGTGTCCTGAACGTGATTGATGATACGGATCAGTCTTTCTCTATCATAATCAGCTCTGGTGATGTGATGACCACCGCCGAAGTTGATCCATTTCAAGTTGGAAAGGTATTGACCAAACTTTTCTTCAACAACGTTCCAGGTGGACTCTAGATCATCGCTGTTTTGCTGGCAGAGCGTGTGGAAGTGAATGCCGTCAAGTAACTTTAGAGTCTCACTATCCATGCCTTTGATGAAAGCGGGAAGAGTGACACCAAGACGAGAACCTGGGGCACAGGGATTATAGATATCGTGACCGACCTGAGTGGAATGCTCAGGATTGATTCTTAAGCCGACGGATTTACCAGCAGCTTTGGCCTTATTAGCATATTTCTTGAACTGGTTAACGGAATTGAAGACAAGGTGATCGGCATATTTTAGGATTTCATCGAATTCTTCTTCGCGATAAGCACCGCAGAAGACGTGAACTTCTTTGTCAGGCATTTCTTCTTTACCAAGTCTGGCTTCATATAGACCAGAGGCTTCCGTGCCTGCGACAAATGGTTCGATGACGGGATAGACATCATAGTTGCTGAAGGCTTTCTGGGCCAAGAGAATCTTGGCGCCAGTTTTGTCCTGAACATCTTTTAGAATCTTACCGTCATAGATCAGACCTGCTTCGTCGATGACGAAGCATGGGGTCTTGACATTCTTGAATAATTCGTAAGGGTTGGTATTTAAGAAGCGCTTGAATGGTGGAGTATGATCTAACTTCATAATTAGTCCACCATGACTGGATCGTTGGTTTCTCTGATTGGAAGACCATGATGGTTCATGGCATCGATGAACGGATCTGGATCAAATTCTTCGACGTTATAGACGCCTGGTTTGTTCCACTTGCCAGTCAAGACCATCATGGCACCGCACATAGCTGGAGTACCAGTGGTGTAGGAGATAGCCTGAGCACCAGTCTCCTTGTAGGCTTCCTGGTGATCGCAGACGTTGTAGATATAGTACTTCTTTTCCTTGCCGTCCTTCTTACCGGTGAAGATACAACCGATGTTGGTCTTACCGACGGTTCTTGGACCTAAGGTGGCTGGATCTGGTAACAAGGCCTTCAAGAACTGAATTGGAACGATTTCCTTGCCTTCATAGTTGATGGCCTTGGTGGAGAGCATGCCGACATCCTCAAGACATCTCATATGGTCGAGATAGGACTGACCAAAGGTCATGAAGAATCTGATCTTCTTGATTTCAGGATAGTTGAGACCTAAGGATTCGATTTCTTCGTGGTGGAGGAGGTACATATCCTTCACACCGACACCATCGAAGTTATAGGTCTTATGGATGGTCATGGCTTCAACTCTGTGCCACTTGTGGTCTTCCCAATAGGCGGCTGGGGAAGAGACTTCACGAAGGTTGATTTCTGGATTGAAGTTGGTAGCAAACTTATAGCCGTGATCACCACCGTTGCAGTCTAAGATATCAAGCGTATCGATGGTATCGAACTGATGCTTCTTGGCATAGGCGACATAAGCCTGAGTGACGCCTGGATCAAAGCCGCAGCCTAAGACAGCGGTGACACCAGCTTCTTCAAACTTCTTTCTGTAAGCCCACTGGAATGGGTAATCGAAATAGGCATAGAAACCTTTTTCCTTACATCTCTTGTCATAATATTTTCTGAATTCTGGTTCATCGACGTCTTCTGGTTCATAAGCGGCAGTATCGAGGTAGTGAACCTTGCACTGAACGCAGGCTTCCATGATGACTAAATTATGGTATGGCATACCTAAGTGCATGACCATATCTGGTTTATATGATTTTAATAAGGCAATCATTTCCTCTAAGTTACCAGCATCGACCTTGGTGGTGGTAATCTTTGTTTTGGTGGTTGGCTGAAGCTTGCTAGCTAAAGCATCACACTTGGATTTGGTTCTGGAAGCGATGCAAATTTCTTCAAAGACTTCGGGAACCTGGGTGCATTTGGTGATGCCGACGGTAGCGACACCGCCACATCCGATGATTAAAACTCTTGCCATAACATTCTCCTTTCCTAACTAGAATCTATTTGAGAGATTTTAAACAAAAAAGAACATAGTCGCACCATGGCAACTATGTTCAAACTTTCATTATCCGATTCGTCTGGATTGGATTTTCAGAGTCTATATAGTAAATGTACTTTTACTACTCTTATTGATCGTTTCACAAGTTGCACGGTAGGGTGCATTTAATGGTTGTTATAAGTAACCAACTTACAAAATTTCCCCTCTTCGAGGAATCAATAATGTGACAAGCATGTCACGTTGGCAACGGATCAATCGCCACTTTTTGACTCTGTTGAGTAATCCTGTTCGTCGTCTGGAAAAATAGGGAATTCTTCCTGACGCATTAATCTTATCATTGCTTAAAATTTAAGTCAAAATAATTTTGTGAATTTCGATGGTTTTGTGCTCACGACCAAGGCCTTAATATTTGAATATCTGGCAGAATTCTATCAAAAACATTCTTTTTCTTCCCGACTTTTTGGTTTTGGAACCAATGAAGCGTTTTTTATATTTTCTTCTGAATCAGAAATCAGTAAAATAATTATGATATATGCAAAGCGGAACGATTTTTGATTACGCCTTATGGCGCGGAGACATCACCTTTGAAGAAGCAGGGTTCAACGATGTTGATAACCTGGTCTTTTCTTTTTTGGCTTATGCTGATTTTCAGAATGTCTCAGTCAGTAAGGAAGAAAACGAAAATGGTTTGACCATCAAGGAGTATTATGATCGTTTGATGGCTAGTGGTGGTTTTCCCAAAGAACTCGACCTTTTGATTCATGATGATGAGTTTAGTATCTTTGCCAACAGCAGACGCTTTGGTTCTGTCTTGATCAAGAATTATATCGATATCATCAAATATGGTGAGGATGATGCCATTCAGTTCTCCGCCATGGATTTCTGCTTTGGAGAGAACGAGCATTATATCGGCTTTCGTGGAACAGATGATTCTATCGCCGGATGGAAAGAAGATTTATCGATGACATATCGCAAGGTTCCTGGTCAAGACCTGGCTGTCGATTATCTAAATAGCCATGTCAAACAAGGTGGCATCTATTATGTCGGTGGACATTCTAAAGGTGGTAACTTAGCCATTTATGGTGCAGCGAAGATGGATAAAGCTTTATCGTCTTTGGTCAAGAGAGTCTACACCAATGATGCTCCGGGTATCTGCAATGAAGTCATGGATCCGGTTTTCTTAAAGAAAATCGATCATAAGACCGTTCGTATCATACCGACATATTGTGTTATCGGTATGACTTTCCCATTCCCATTTAGTGATTGTCGTATTATTCATTCTAACGAGAAAGGCATGGTACAACATAATCTGAAATCCTGGCAGGTCAGAGGCAATGAACTCTATCTTGCCGATGAGATTGATCCTGAGGCCTCCGCATTAGATGAAGCCTTAGCGCAATATGTCATCGATACCAAATTGGAGGATCGAGGAAAAATCCTAGATGAGGTTTTTGATGCGTTTGATGATTCGGGTAAGAAGAAGACAGTTTCCAGTGTCAGAAATGGTGGCTTAAAAGAATTGCAGAGATTCTTGATGAAACTAGCGGATAAAAATCCAGAGACGAGAAAGACGGTGACCCGTCTACCTTTGACCATGGTTTTTGGTAAAACCTTGATGTCGCTTCGTCATGTGCGTCCTATCGACTTCTTGCTTCACAATATGGCGCTTCCAATCGGTGTACTTTCTCTCATCTTAGGCTTTGTCTTTTTGTTCTTGCCGTTCCATAATTTCCCTTTGTTTATCGGAGGTATCTTCTTGGTAGTTACGATTTTTGAACTTGTTACTTTGTTCTATTATCTTTTCTTGACCAAGTGGAATATCAAGCGAAATATGCTTCGTATCTATCTATGTACGGTCTTGGTTGCTCTTAGTGCCTCCTTCTTCTTCTCAGGAGAGGTCATGGGTGGTTTTTCTTGTATCATCTTTGGTATTGTCATGATGGTTTTGGCGTTCACGGTTCTTGGTCGTATCATCGATATGTACTACAAAGACAATATCTTTTCTTTTGTGGTGGCGCTTATTGAGATGATCGGTATGTTTACTGTCGGCGTGTATTTCATCGTAATCAATGACTATACCCGTGAGGTGTTTGCGACGATTCTTGGTGTCATCTGTCTAGTGATGGGTACATTGAAAATTTTTGATGGTGTTGGCGATATCATCCGTTCCGCTTATCAGAGAAGAAACGAGTAAGTGGTAATATTGACGCAAAGGTATTATAATGACCTTTGCGTTTTAAAATTATGATTAATTGGGTTGATTGTATTTTGACTTCTGTATCGATGTCGGTTGATGCTATGACCGTCAATGCCACCAATGGCTTAAATGAGAAAGGTATGCGTCTAGTAAAGATGATACTCATCTCCTTCTCTTTTGGCTTTTTCCAGTTTATGATGCCTACTATTGGTTATTTTGTCGGTTATCTTTTTAGAGATCAGTTGACAAAGTGGATTCCTTGGATTGCTTTTGGCCTGCTTTTGTTTTTGGGATTGAAGTCTTTCTTAGATTGGCTTAAGGAATATCGGGAACGTAAAAAAGAAAAAGAGGCCTTGCTTAAAGGTGAGGAAGTTCCAGAAAGAGAAGAAAAGAAAATTACGATTGCTGATATCCTGGTTCAGTCGATAGCAACTTCGATTGATGCTTTGTGTATCGGTTTTGTTTATATGAGTTATGCTATTCCTGATGCTATGATTGTCTTTACTATCATTGGTATCACTACGTTTGTCTTAAGTTTTCTTTGTGTCTTTTTAGCTAAGCAGATTGCTGGTCCATTGGAAAAATGGGCGGGTTTGATTGCTGCTTTGGTCTTTGTTGGTATTGGCATCAAGATTCTTTTGGAAGGTATTTTATAGATTCCAAAAGACTTGGTTTATATTCGGTTTGATTGGCTTATATTTTTCTATGGTTTATTCCTTGTATTGGCCCCTTTTCACTTCCAATATTGTGTTCTTAAGATTGTTTTAATTTAGTTTTATAATGCTTTGCACACCAGCGGTTGTTATATAAATAGACTCATATTTTTTAAAGAAAATTTTATATTTTTTTCCTGTCTCCAACGTTTCGTCAATCGAGCTATAGACAGTGGTGTTTATAGTTGTATCGCCTCTAAAATATGCGAAACTTAAAGGTTCTGTGCCTTTAATGAATTCACAAATATCAAAATAATAAATTGTATAGAGTTCTCCATCAATTAGTTCTGAGTTTCCCTTACTTGTAACCTCAACGACAAGAACTAAGTCGCTTCTTTCAAATTGCTCCTCTTCACTAATTTTGACGAATTCGTAATCACTATTAGTCTCAACAATAACAGAATCATTGTTACTGCTTGTTTCAGAGCCTTTGCTTGAGTCATTATCAACTCGTGAACAACTCAATAAAGTAGAAATAAAAAGAAAATAACCAAGAAATTTAAAGCGTTTCATATTTTCACCCCCATAAGTATCTGTATACTGCTAAATCACCTTGCCCTAATTGTCCTTTACATACTCCTGTATAGCTATACATAACATTATATTCAATCTATTATAATTAGTACAAGTCTCCCTGTTACAGAAACTAAATAATTTTTTAAAAAAACACTCACACTTTGTGTGATTAAAGAATATAATATCTCGATTTTGTTTGTATTCTGAAAGGGGAATATATCTATGAGCGAAACAAATCCTACAACAACACAGACAAAGAAAGAAAACAAAGTCCTCTCTTTCTTTATCACGACCTTAAATGGTATGGCTTATGGCTTATTTGCCACATTGATCATCGGTACCATCATTCAGACCATCGGTGGTTTCTTCTCTCCTGCTGACAGCGACTTTACCGCTTTCATGCATGATGTCCTGACCAATGGTGCAAAAGCTCTTACCTGTCTTACCGGTGCTGGTATTGGTGCTGGTGTGGCCTTAGCCTTAAAAGAGACCCCACTCAAGACGATTGTTCTTGCTGGTGTTGGTGAACTGGCTTCCTACTTCTCTTTAGGTACGGTTTTTGTCACTGATGGTATCATCAATGCAGGAAAATTCCAGGTCGGTGATCCTCTTACCATCTATTTTGTGGTTATCGCTGCCGCTTTAGCCATGAAGTATGTCTTAGTCAAAAAGACTCCTGTCGATATCATCTTGGTTCCACTTTTTGGTATCGCTGTCGGCTTGATTGCTGGTTTAACTTTCCGTTTCCCGACCATTTACGTCACTTATGGTATTCAGTGGTTGGTCAATGAATCCACTAATGTCGTTCCATTCTTAATGGGTATCATCGTTGCTGTCTTGATGGGTATGGCTTTGACTGCTCCTATCTCTAGTGCAGCTATCGGTGCCATGGTCTTCGGTATCGGTGACTTGACCGTTACGGAAGCTTTAGCTAATCCAAAACTCTCTGGTCTTGTCATTGCCTCTGGTGCTGCTTTAGTCGGTTGCTGTGTTCAGATGCTTGGCTTTGCTGTCATGTCGAGAAAAGATAACTCCATCGGTATGGTCATCTCTATCGGTATCGGTACGAGTATGTTGCAGTTCAAGAACATCTTAAAGAAGCCTATCATCTGGTTACCAACCATCATCACTAGCGCAATCCTTGGTCCTATCTCCACTTGCTGGTTAAAGCTTGCCTGTGTCGGCTCTAGTGCTGGTATGGGTACTTCTGGCCTTGTCGGTCTTATCGGCTTATATTCTTCCATGGGTGATACCTGGCAGACCTGGGTTGGTATGTTTGTTCTTTGCATCGCCTTACCTATCGCTCTTGTCTGGGCTTTGGATATCTTGTTCAGAAAGCTTGGTTGGATCAAGCCTGGCGATTTATCCTTGAATTCCGAACTTTAAAAATAGCATCTCAAAATAAAATAGATTCAGACTTAACAACTTGTGTGTCAGGTCTGAATCTATTTTTTGGTTATAAAGTATCTAAGTAAGTTAAGAAGTCTTCGTAGGTCATCTCTCTATCGATATAGGAGCCATCGGCTTTGATGTAGATGATTCTGTTGGCGATGGTGTTGAGCAATTCTCTATCGTGAGAGGAAAAGAGCATGACAGTGTGCTCAGCTTCCTTCATACCTTTGTTTAAGGAAGTGATGGATTCCAAGTCGAGGTGGTTAGTTGGATCGTCAAGCATGATGACGTTTCCTGGGTCGAGCATGACTTTGCAGAAACGAAGTCTGACTTTCTCACCACCAGAGAGAACAGAGACGCTCTTTAAGGCTTCTTCACCGGTGAAGAGCATTCTTCCTAAGAAACCGCGGAGATAAACATCGGTGGTTTCTTTAGCATAGGGCCTGAGGTAGTTGACGAGATTGGATTTGACGTTATCGAATTCCGCAAAGTTGCTTGGGATATAGGTTGGCTTAGTGGTCTTTCCCCACTTGAATTCACCTTTGTCCAAGGTGTCTTTGCCGGCTAAGATATCAAAGAGTTTGCTTATGGCTAGAGAGTTATCCGCGATAAAGGCAATCTTATCGGTATTGCGAACGGTGAACTCCAAGTTCTTGAAGTAACCTTCCTTGGTAGCTTCGTGAACTTCAAGGACATCCTTACCTAACTGATATTCGCTTCTGAAGGAGATGAAGGGGTATTTACGGCTGGATGGTTTCATCTCTTCCAATTCGATTTTATCTAAGGCTTTCTTACGGGAAGTAGCCTGTTTGGATTTGGCGGCATTGGCAGCAAAGCGACGGATGAAGTCCTGCAATTCCTTGATTCTTTCTTCCTTCTTCTTGTTTTGGTCTCTCATCTGCTGTTGCAAGAGCTGAGAGGACTGATACCAGAAGTCATAGTTACCAGAGAAGACGTTGATTTCGTTATAGTCGACATCAAGGATTCTGGTACAGACTTTATTTAAGAAGTAACGGTCGTGAGAGACGATCAAAACGGTGTTTTCAAATTCGATGAGGAATTCTTCTAACCAACGGCAGGCTCTCTCATCGAGATTGTTGGTAGGTTCATCAAGAACTAAGATATCAGGATTGCCAAACAAGGCCTGGGCAAGTAAGACTTTGACCTTGTCTCTGGCATCCATATCTTTCATCAGGGTGTTTTCTTTGTCTTTGGAGATGCCAAGAGATTCCAAAAGGGTTTCTGCATCACTTTCCGCATTCCAACCATCCATTTCGGCAAATTCATTTTCTAATTCGGCAGCTTTGACGCCATCTTCTTCGCTGAAATCAGCTTTGGCATACAAAGCGTCTTTTTCATCCATGATCTGAATCAATCTTGGATAACCCATCAAGACGGTTCTTAAGACGGTATATTCATCAAAAGCATCATGGTCCTGTTTCAAGACGGAGAGTCTTTCCTTTGGATCGAGAAGGACATGACCATCGGTTGGCTCTAAATCGCCAGAGATAATTCTAAGCAAAGTAGATTTACCAGCGCCATTGGCGCCGATGATACCATAGCATTCACCGGGTGTAAAAGAGACGTTGACGTCCTTATACAACACACGGCCACCAAACTGCATACTAATATTTGATAATTGCAACATTTTAAACACCTCACTGACACAACTGCTGCATTATACCAATAAAGTGGTCTTTTTCCTAGTGAAAAACGGTTCCAAAACTACTAAAAAATCACTATATTTTTGTGAAAAAATTTTCATTGGTTTTTTGAATGCAAAACCATTTACTTAAAAGGGCGTTTAACCTAAAATGAGAAGGTGCGAAAATTATCGTTTCAGCAAAACGGCCTTAAAGGGTCTTTTTATGTTTTGTTTCTGGAGGTTTCCTTATGTACGACGAATTGTTAGATGGTAACATGGATTACGTAGAGCCAAAAATCTGTGTTATGAAGCGCTCTGGTGAGCGTGTTCCATTCGATCTGATCAAGATTGAAAATGCGATCCGCAAGGCCAATAATGAAGAAGGTATTATTTCTGAACGTTTGACTGATGAGCAGATTGCCCAGATTGCTCTTGGTATCAAGAAGGATGCGATCAATGCCGGTAGAGATTTATCCGTGGAAGAAATCCAAGATAAGGTTGAAGATGGCTTGATGGCTTCTGGCAAATATAAAGTCGCTCGTTTATATATCACTTATCGTTACAAGCATAACGAAGACAGAAAGATGTCTGATATCGATCAGAAGATTTCTGGTGTCGTCGAAAGAGATAACGAAGAAGTCAAGCAGGAAAATTCCAACAAGAATCCAACCATTCTCTCCGTTCAGAGAGATTACATGGCTGGTGAATGGTCGAGATATTACACTGGCAAGTATCTTCTTGACTCGGATATTGTCGAGGCTCATAGAGAAGGTATCATCCATTTCCATGATGCTGACTATTTTGCCCAGCATATGCATAACTGCTGTTTGGTCAATCTTAATGATATGTTACAAAATGGTACTTGTATTTCCGGTACCAAGATCGATAAGCCACACTCTTTCATCACCGCTTGTACGGTAGCAAGTCAGATTGTTGCTCAGGTCGCTTCTTCTCAATATGGTGGACAGACTATCACCATGTCTCATCTGGCTCCATTTGTCGACATTTCTCGTCAGAAGATCTCCAAGAGACTGAAGAGTGAATTTGAAGCAGCTGGTATCACTACCACGGAAGAAAAGTTCAAGGAACTTGTCGAACTTGAGGTTCAAAAGGAAATTGAATCTGGTTGTCAGACCATTCAGTATCAGCTCATCACCTTACAGTCCACCAATGGTCAGGCTCCATTTGTCACGGTCTTCTTATATCTCAATGAAGTTCCCGAAGGTCAGACCAGAGATGATTTGGCTTTGATCATCGAAGTCATGCTCAAGCAGAGAATCTTAGGTGTCAAGGATAGAACGGGTGCTTATATCACTCCTGCCTTCCCTAAGTTGATCTATGTCTTGCAGGAAAATAACATCGATGAATCCGGTAAGTATTTCTATTTGACCAAGCTTGCTGCCGAATGTACGGCCAAGCGTATGGTTCCTGATTATATCTCCGAAAAGGAATCCTTTGAACTCAAGGGGGATTGCTATCCATGTATGGGTTGCCGTTCCTTCCTTACTCCTGATCGTTTCACTGATGCAAATAAAGGCAATATCGGTGATGCCTTAGATTATCAGGCGGGTAAGCATAAGTATTATGGTCGATTCAACCAAGGTGTTGTCACCATCAATCTTGTCGATGCTGCCTGTTCTTCTGGTAAGGACGAAGAAAAGTTCTGGAAGATCATGGAAAAGAGACTGGAGCTTTGCCACAGAGCCTTAAAAGCTCGTCATGACCGCTTGATGGGTACACCAAGTGATGTCGCTCCTATCTTATGGCAGGATGGCGCTTTAGCCAGATTGAAACCAGGTGAAACCATCGATAAGCTTCTCTTTGATGGTTATTCCACCATTTCCTTAGGCTATGCTGGTCTTGCTGAGACCGTGTATTACATGAAGGGTGTTTCTCACACTTCGGAAGAAGGTAAGGCTTTTGGTCTTGCCATCATGCAGCTTCTCAACGATAAATGTCAGCAGTGGAAGAAGGAAGAGAACATCGACTATTCTGTCTATGGTACTCCTCTTGAATCCACCACTTACAAGTTCTCCAAATGCTTGCAGAAGAGATTTGGTATCATCAAGGGTGTTACCGATCATAACTACATCACCAATTCCTATCATGTCAATGTCAGAGAGCATATCGATGCCTTTGAAAAGTTGACTAAGGAATCTGCTTTCCAGAAGTTATCTCCTGGTGGAGCAGTCTCTTATGTTGAAGTTCCTAACATGCAGAATAATATTCCTGCTGTCTTAGCGATCTTGAAGCATATGTACAACACCATTTTGTACGCTGAGCTCAACACCAAGTCCGACTTATGTGAAGTCTGCGGCTATGATGGTGAAATCAAGATCGTCAAGGATGAGACGGGTAAGTTAGTCTGGGAATGCCCAAACTGTCACAATCGTGATCAGTCCAAGATGCATGTCACCAGACGTACTTGCGGTTATATCGGCACTCAGTTCTGGAATCAGGGTAGAACACAAGAAATTCAGGATCGTGTTCTCCATCTTTCCTGCGGCGTTTGTGACGTCGATGAAGAAATGAGACAACAGGCCGAAAGAAAAGAAGACTAATCCATTCCTTCATAGGGCTTTTCTCTATGAAGGATTTTTTTCTAGGGAGGTAGACAATGTATTTTGGTCAGATCATTAAAGCGGATAGCGCCAATGGTACAGGGATTCGTTTATCTTTGTTTGTCTCGGGTTGTACCAATCGTTGTCCAGGTTGTTTCCAGCCTGCGACATGGGATTTCAAGTTTGGTCGTCCTTTCACTAAGGAAGTGGAGGATTCCATCATTGAGGAATTAAAGAAGCCTTATTATGAAGGCCTTACGATTCTTGGCGGTGAACCTTTTGAGATTGAAAATCAAGAGACAGTCTTACATCTGATTCTGAGAGTCAAAAAGGAAGTGCCTAACAGAAATATCTGGATGTATTCGGGTTTTGTCTATGATACAGAATTATCTTATGGCGGTTGTCGTCATACGGACTTCACGGATGAAATCTTAGATAATATCGATATTCTTGTGGATGGTCGCTTTATGATCAAACTTTTAGATATCACTTTGAATTTCCGTGGCAGTTCTAATCAGAGAATCATCGATATGAGAAAGTCGAGAAAAGAAGGTAAGGTTATCTTATCGCCTTTAAATGATAAGAAGAATGCGTAAATATTTTTTCATGATAGTCTAGCCGAGTTGCTAGACTATTTTCTTTGAAAATGAAAATTGGTTGGCTTTTTTGCCAACCAATTGTTCGTTGAATCTATTTTAGGGATTGGAAACTAATGTAGATGTATCCATGTTCTTACCATGGTTTTTGGAGAAATAGAGTCTTCTATCGGCTTCTTCTAAAGCGTGATCGAAGTCTTCGTGGTTAGCCATGAAGTGATGATAATAACCGCTGGAGAAGCATAATTCGCTACCTCTGTAGTGATAGGAACCGACTTTGGAACGCAAATGCTTGAGTTTCTTCTTGAAGTCGATGACAGTTTCATTTGAGACAATTAAGAATTCATCTCCACCATAGCGGTAGACATTGGCTTTGCCAAAGGCATCGACCAGTAAGGCAGCAAAGGTTTTTAAGACTTCATCACCGATCTGATGACCATAAGTGTCATTGAGTTTCTTGAAGTCATCGATATCGATCATCATGAGATTGAGTTCGTTGTGATAGAACTTGGTCATGTTGGTCTTCAAGGCGAAGCGATTGGCTAAGTCAGTCAAATCATCGGTCATGGACAATTCGGCCAACTGAGTGTTGAGTTCTTCTAATTTGAATTGGTTTCTAGCAGCAGTGATGGCGGTACCATAGGTAAATATGCTTACGACTACGGCAGCAAAATACAAGATGGCCGCATAGCTATAAAGCATAGTGTCGACGCTCATCTGTGGATCAGGGAAGACTTCAGGAGAGACAAGCGGGATATTCATGACGACATAGAAGAAGCCAAGAAGATAGCAAGTAAGGCTGATTACTGTTCCAATCGGATTGAGGTTGAAGACAAGATAGCTGACAGCCATGATGATGATCATACCGACAATCTGTCCGTGTATCTGATAATCGGCGACGGAGGAATAGATACCAAAGGCGTTATAGACGGTCAAGAAGAAGTAGATGTTTGTGGTGATGAAGCCATGGCTCATCTTCTTTGACTTCTTTAAGTAGACGCTTGAGATGATCAGCATGTATAAAGAAATCACAAATAAAGAGATGTAGGAGATGATGTGACCATAATACCAGAGTGGAGAATAGTATAACTTAGCAAAGTCTTCATTGTCTGGTTTGAAGATGATGTTGAAGTAGACCAAGGCAAAGATGACGATGACACACAAGAAAGCGGTCAAGGCTCTCATGATGACCATGTTCTTTTTATCGAGGTATTGCTTTTCGTAGGGGGTGAGTCGGTCTAAGCCAAGATAGGCTTTGATTTTCTTTTGTTTTTCTGTTTCCATAATCAAGTTTTCCGGTTCTTATTTAACCATATTTTTAAGCGATAAACATCGTATTTTTTTGTACTTTTGTTATTTATTTTTCGGCTTTTTGAGTTGTGAGTCAACTGTATAATTAATTTGTGTGTTTTATGTTGTTTTCAAATAATAGGTGTAACACTCTAAGGAATGAAAATTTTTGAATTTGTGTCTGTTTAAGGTTGTTTTATGGTTTGAAAAAGAAAGTTAGTATATTTTAACTTTTCTTTTGACTATAGAAAGACAATCGATTATGATAGTTAAAGTTAATCATGGCTAACTTATATCTTGAAAGGAGTAATGTTTATGAGCAAAGTCGCGGTTGTCTATTGGTCCGGTACAGGAAACACTCAAGCTATGGCAGAAGCTCTAGCACAAGGAATCACTTCTGCTGGTGGAGAGGTGACTCTTTTACAGGCTAGTGAGTTTTCTTCTCGTGATGTTTCTTTATATGATGCTTTTGCCTTTGGTTGTCCTTCTATGGGTAATGAAGTCTTGGAAGAAGGGGAATTCCAACCGATGTGGGATGATGTCAAATCTCAGCTTGCTGGTAAGAAGGTTGGTTTATTTGGCTCTTATGGCTGGGGTGGAGGTATCTGGATGACCTCTTGGGCTAGTGAAGCCTCATCTCTTGGCATTCAACTCGTTAATGATGGTGTAATCTGTTGTGGTCCAATGGATGATGAGACAGAGCAGAACCTTTTAGAAATGGCTAAGTCTTTAGCTTAGTAATCTATACTCTTATAGCCTGGAGCAATCCAGGCTTTTAAGATGAAACATTAAATCTTTTATTTTGGTATCGGTTCTAGGTTATACTAATTAAAAGGGATAGTGTTGCATTATGTTTGAGCAAAGCAGGTACTATCTCTATAATGGTGATATCATGAAAATTGTCATTGTGGAAGATGAGAAGCAACAGCAGAAACTGTTAGCTTCCTATATCAGCAAAGCCTTAGACGAAAAAAAGATTCCTTGTGAAGTGAAGATTTACTCGGATGCCGAGACCTTTTTGAATGAATATGAAAAAGGTACTTCGATTGTCTTTATGGATATTGAGCTTCCGGGTATCAATGGCATGCATGCCAGCAAACGCCTTCGTGAGATGGATAATGAGGCCATTTTGATTTTTGTCACCAACATGGCTCAGTTTGCCATTCAGGGTTATGAAGTGGATGCCACCGACTTCATTGTCAAACCGATCAACTATTATTCCTTCAGCATGAAGTTAGAAAAGGCCTTAAGAATTTTAAGCAAGAGAAATCCAACGAAGACCATCCTTCTTCCTTTCCATGGAGAAGAAAAGGCTATCGCTACTAGCGATATCTTATATGTTGAAGTTGTCAATCACGATTTGTTTTATCACACCATTCAGGCGGAATATAAAGTCCACGCTTCCATGAAGAAGGCGATTGAGATGTTACAGGGTTTACCGTTTTCTAGATGTCATATCGGATATCTAGTCAACCTTGCCCATGTCAAAGAAGCCAACAAGAGTGAAATCACTCTTTCTAATGGTGAAGTCTTGAGTATGCCTCGTACGAGAAGAAAAGAATTCCTAGCCGATTTAGCTAATTATCTCAGCGGAGGCAAGAACTAGTTATGTTTTTTGGTACCATCAATTACATCAATTGTATCCTGGTGTTTGAATCTTACCTAGCCGCATTCCTGCTTTGTGCCATCTATGAGAAGAAAAGCGGGTTTATCTGGAAGGGAATCCTTCTTTCCTTGGTCGCTATGACGATTGGTTACTTCTTCCCGTTTTTCACGTTTGATGGTATTTTCCCCAATGTCATGTATTGGGTGATGATGTATTCATTCTTGCTGATTCTGACTTTTCCTTCTATTCTTCTTTGTTATCACATCGATGTCCGTTCTGCCTTATCCATCACCTTTGCTTCCTATATGGTTCACCATATGGCCAATCTTTTAGAAGGCAATGTCATGGATATCCTGGTGTTTTACGCCGGGGTAGAGCAGAATAGCAATCTTTATGTTCTTTTAAATTGCATTACGTACTTCATCACTTTAGGTATCGTTTATGGTCTATTCTTCTTTGTCTATTTCAAGCAAAAGAAAGATCCTATCCAGGCTTCGTTCCATTCCATGCAGATCATTTTGTTCTCCTTTGGTGTTGTCTTGACTACCATTGTCATTTCTATTTTGGTTCGTTTCTACCCCTATTTCAGTTCTACTTATGTTCTTTACATGGTTTCCATGTGGCAGAATCTGATCAGCTGCGTCATTCTTTCTTTGTTGTTTTATACCATTCTTCGTCACAACCATATGGAAAGTGAACTGGAAGTGGAAACAAGACTTCTGGAAGAAAAGAAGAAGCAATATGAATTATCCAAAGAGAATATTGAATCTCTCAATATCAAACTTCACGATTTGAAATACCGCATGCAGATGTTAGCGGATAACAATGAACAGGTCAGCAAAGATGACTTAAAGGATATCACTAAGGGAATTGGTATCTATGATTCTTTAGCCAAGACTGGTAACACACCTCTTGATATCGTTTTGACGGAATATGCTTTACGTTGTGAAAACAACCATATTTCCTTTACTTCCGTAGCGGATGGTAAATCCCTAGAGTTCATGACTCAATACGATATCTATACGCTTTTTGGTAACGCCATTACCAATGCCATTGAAGCGGTCATGAAATTAAAAGAAGCAGATAAGCGTCAGATCTCTCTTGTCATCAAAAAGAAGAACAATGTTTTGTTGATTATCTTAGAAAACTACTTTGATGAAAAGCCTATCAAGAAAGATAGCGAACATCATATTATTTCGTCTAAAGCAGATAAACTCAGCCATGGTTATGGCACTAGAAGTATGGCTATGATCGTGGAAAGATATGGTGGTACGATTCAAAGCGAAATCCACGATGATATCTATACTTTGACCATTGCGTTTTATACCAACAAAGAGTAAATCACGCTTCTGTTGATGTAAAACCACGCTCTTAGAATGCATAACCGCGCCCTTTTTATTGAAAGGGCTTTTTTTGTTTTGCTAGAATCCGGAAGCGGTTACAGATGCCATGCTGTGACTGCCAGAATTGCTCATACGGAGAATTCGGAAAGGGGATAAAATATGGCAAAAATGTCGAACAAGAAGTTCTTAGGCTTATGGTGCCCATTCTTAGCTGCCAGTGCTGCTTTGATCATCGGCGTCGAATGCACCATTCCACATGTCGCTACCATTCTTGATACCTATGTCAACCATGGTGATATGATCAAGACCAAGGCTGAAGGTACCGAAAACTGGGATACCAACTACTATTCTCAGACTTATGCTACTGCTACTGAAGCGGGTGGTTCTACTGCTGCTTTAGCTTCCGGTAAGGAATTGGTCGAGGATATTGCTGATGAAGGTATGGTCTTGTTGAAGAACAAAGACAATGCTCTTCCTATCTCAACTGATAAGCAAATTACGCTTTTAGGCCGTGGCGCGGTCGATCCAGTCTATGGCGGTTCTGGTTCTGGTAACGTCGATACCACTACCTGTGCTACTCCATATTCCGCTTTGACGAAAGCTGGCTATAGAGTCAATGCTGATGCCTACAATTGGTTCAATGCCAACTATTCCAAGTATGATCGTCAGGCGATCACCATGGATAAGTATGATAACTCTACTTTCTTCATCGGTGAAATCCCAACGGATGCTTATGGTTTTACTCCAACTAGCAGCGATGTTGCGGTTGTCTTTATCTCTCGTTGTGGTGGTGAAGGTCTTGACCTTTCTACCAATATGAAGAGAGATGCTCAGACCTCTGCTTCTCAGGCTAAGATTTCTGCTAATGCCAATACTGCTGCGGAAGTTGCCAATTATGTCGATGGTCAACATGAACTTGAATTATCCAAGGAAGAAAAG
>JAEEGL011225945.1_pt1 | contig 30685 bp, 24 predicted proteins | sample 9134231 | NCBI WGS metagenome assembly JAEEGL01 (sample SAMN16246548, study PRJNA631951) | gut metagenome | biome: gut microbiome; feature: rumen; material: fiber-attached | host: Bos | place: Iran: Karaj | collected 2018-10 | reverse complement strand
TTCACAGACAGCTGTTGCTGTTGCGTCTCCGTAAATGACCAGATTCTTTACGTCCTGCCATTTATTCTTTATGTTGAGATCCAGTGACTGAAGCACCGTGCCGTTTATGATGGCGCTGAGCATGTCGCGTCTCACCTTGTTGGAGCAGGCGTCGAAGATCTTTGTGGCGTGTACGGTATAAGTAGCTCTTGCAAAACCGAAGTTTATAAGGGAGTTGAGGCCCATTTCAACAGCATCCATGTCGGGAGGCAGGGCAGCCTCTTCATCGGTAAGCCTGGTGGATCCTGCAAGTATGGTGGAAGTTGTGATGGCATGGAATACTTCACCGCTGAAGTTTGACAGCATATCGATGAGCCTTCCGTCCTCGAGAAGAAGGGCATGGGTGTGGGAACCGGGGAAGAGCACGATGGTCTTGTGCTGTTTCCATTCTTCAGGAAGCAGATCGTAGATACCCATAGACTCAACTTCTTCACCCCTGATGTTGTTCACCGTAGGGATCTCTTCCAGGGAGACATGACCTCTGGCGGTCTTGGCGCCCAGGATCAGATGGATGTTTCTGTGGAAATATTTGTCTTCAAAATGTGTATGGATGTTCTCAGCCATCTCCTTAGGTCCAAATGGAGTAGGGAGATGGGGTACTTCGCAAAGTCCGTAGGGGCTGGTGATCATGCCTGAAGCGTAGATCTCCACGATCTCTTCATCTTTGACGCCCTTGGAAGCAAGGATGTCACAGTAGAGCTTGTAAAGTCCTCTGGGCAGCATATCATAGTCACCGGTCTCGGATACGTCTTTGGAGCCCAGAGAGGGGACAGCCTTCTGAGTTGCGATTATCTTACCGTCTTCAAGAAGATATCCTCTGCTGTTTGTGGTTCCCTGATCAAAATAGAAAGTATACATGTTGTCTCCTTATCTTGCAAAAACTTTCGCCTGAGATTATTTTACGAATTTAAATCCGGGAAGGAGCTCAGCCATCTGAGCATCATATTCCTCAAAGAGTTTAGCCAGTTCAGCCATCTTGTCAGCGTACTTAGGATAGTCGCATACAAGAGGTTTCTTCATGTAAGGTACGTCATATCCACGGGCAGCGAGAGCAACGTGTGAACTTACCTGGCTGTTTCCAACTTTGACGGCAGAACCGATCTTATTAACGATCTCATAAGCCTTAAGGAATTTCTCTTCATCGTCTCCCTCAGCCAGCTTGTACATAGCAGCGACAAGCTCAGGAGCATAGTTGCAAACACCCGCGATCATGGTATCTACTCCGAGTTTCTTGAATGTAGGCCAGCCTGTTGTGGAACCTGAGATGTACTTGAAATCAGTGCCGTTCAGTTTGTTATATGTATAGATGGAGTTGGCTAGTTTGAGGTTAAGTGAAGAATCCTTCATGGCGCTGACTCCGACCTTCATGAATTTCTTGACGAGACCGAATTCAATGGCCTTGGAAGTAAGGTCAGGGTTGTTATATGCGAAGACCGGCATGTCTCCTGCAACAGCTACCAGGTCTGCGTAATATCCGCAGAGTTCATCGTCTGTATATTTGAAAGTGTAGGGGTTTACTGCACTTACTGCAGTAAGTCCCAGATCTCTCGCTTTCTCTGTAAGATATACGGAAGTGTTGGTGTCGTTAGCTCCTACATGTCCGACTACGAAGGTACCGGGATGAGCATTGGATACTTCCATTGCGATCTCAAATACTCTTACTCTCTGTTCAGGTGACATCAGATATCCTGATCCATAAGTTCCGGTTACAAATAATCCATTAACACCGTTGTCCAGTACCCAGCCCAGATGCCAGCGAACAAACTCTTCATCAACGTTTCCATCCTTGTCGAAGAAAGTAAGGGCAGGTACCAGTGTTCCTTTTATTGCCATTTTTTGCCTCCTTGTATATAAAAAATAATTGTTTCCATAGATATTTTATTATATCACAGATTTTGGAAAAAACAAAGGATAACATGTAATAAAAAAGCTAATAAGCGTTCTTGATTTTTTGAACGATTAATATATAATGGAAATATAGGATCAAACTGGGGTAGAATGGATTCATATTAGTTTTTGCTGCTCAGTTTCAACTTTATCCAATAGGGAGGAATACTAATGAGCGAATTAATGGAAAGAATATCGAATATAGGCGTTGTGCCTGTAGTGGTGATCAACGATCCGAAGCATGCGGTGCCTGCTTGTGAGGCACTCTACAGAGGCGGCATAGATGTTGCTGAGATCACTTTCAGAACTGCTGCTGCCGAAGAGTCCATCAGACTTGTCAGTGAAGCTTGCCCTGACATGCTTGTAGGAGCCGGCACCGTTACAACTATAGAGCAGGTAGACAGAGCCATGGCAGTTGGTGCTAAGTTCATAGTTACACCTGGCTTTAATCCGAACGTAGTTAATTATTGTGTATCTCATGACATTCCCATCGTACCCGGATGCATGGATACCAATGCCATAGAGATGGCTATAGAAGCAGGACTGGATACAGTCAAGTTCTTCCCGGCTGAACAGGCAGGAGGACTTAAGATGATGAAGGCTCTCGCAGGCCCATATACTTCACTTAAGTTTATGCCAACAGGCGGAATCAATCTTGATAATATGAATGAGTATCTCGCTTTCAAGAAGATTATATGTGTCGGCGGTTCCTGGATGATCAAGGCAGACATGATCGATAAGGAACAGTTTGACAAGATAGAGGAACTCTCCAGAGATACGATCAAGAAGATGCTTGATTTGAGAGTTGAGAAACTTGATCCTGATACCAACACTATCACTCTCAAGACTTCATCGCTTAAACGCTTCAACTATCATATGGCTAAGCAGGGACTTGATCTTTCAGGTTTCGGCGGATGCAAACTGATCGTGACTGAGTAAATCAGTTAAGATATAATTTTTAAAAATCGGAAAGGGCAAGGTTTTATCATGTACGACAAGTATAACATTGAAAACTATGAACTTATTATGAAGACTTCTCCTACAGTTGGAGAACTCATCAAGAAGGAATTCGAACGTCAGTCCAACAACGTAGAGCTCATCGCTTCCGAGAACTATTGCTCCGATGCAGTTATGGCTGCAGGCGGAAGCTGCCTCGTATGGAAGTATGCTGAAGGTTATCCCGCACCTCCTGTAGTAAGACATTCAGGAAACAAGGGCAGATACTACGGCGGAACTGAATTCGTAGACCAGATCGAAGAGTACTGCTGCGACGTATGGAGAAAAGTATTCAATACAGATTATCACGTAAACGTTCAGCCTCATTCAGGTTCCCAGGCTAACTTCGCTGCATATAAGTCAGTTCTGGAGCCCGGTGACACCATCCTGAGCTTTGACCTGGATCACGGCGGACATCTTACACACGGTTCAGCTGTTAACTTCTCCGGCAAACTCTACAACATGGTATTCTATGATGTAGACGATAACGGATTCATCGACATGGACAATGTAAGAGAGCTTGCTCTTCAGCATCATCCCAAGCTCATCCTTGCAGGTGCTTCCGCATATTCCAGGATCCTTGACTTCGAAAGATTCGGTGAGATCGCTAAGGAAGTAGGAGCTTACTTTATGGTAGATATGGCTCACATTGCAGGCCTTGTAGCCGGTGGAGTTCATCCTTCACCCTTCGGTATCGCAGATCTCATTACAACAACTACTCACAAGACTTTAAGAGGACCCAGAGGAGGCCTTATCTTCGCTAAGCCTGAACTTGCCAAGAAGGTAGACTCCGCTGTATTCCCTTATGCACAGGGCGGCCCGCTGGAGCACGTAATCGCTGCTAAGGCTGTATGCGCAGAAGAAGCATTGAGACCTGAATTCAAGGATTATGCTAAGAAGGTTGTAGAGAACTGCGCAGCTCTCGCAGATGAATTCCTTAAACTCGGATATAAGATCGTAACAGGCGGAACAGACAACCATCTCATCCTCCTTGACCTGTCAGACGAACCGTTCTCCGGTAAGCAGCTCCAGGAGAAGTGCGATGCTAACGGCATCACACTTAACAAGAACTGCGTTCCTAACGAGAAGCGTTCACCTATGCAGACATCCGGCGTACGTATCGGTACAGCTGCCATGACAACCAGAGGATATGAAGCAGAAGACTTCAGAAAGGTAGTAAGAAGGATCGATGCACTGATCAAGGAACTCAGAGAAGAGTGCAAAGAATGATAAAGTAAACTAATACCAAGTCCGGAGATATGTTTTTGGGGCATATCTCCGGCTATCTTTGTGTTGATAGCAAATTTTTTGCGAAGGAGTAATCTGTTATGGTTATTTTTTACAGGATCGTGGCCATGCTGGGAGGTCTGGCTATGTTCCTTTATGGAATGCGTGTAATGGGAGACGGCCTGAAGTCAAGTTCAGGCGGCGCCATGAAGACTGCGCTTGCCAAAGTTACAAACAAGCCTGTTCTCGGATTCCTGCTGGGAGTATTGGTAACTTGTGTCATACAGAGTTCTACAGCGTGTATCGTATTGACCGTAGGTCTCGTCGGAGCCGGGTTCCTGACCTTCAGGCAGTCCGTTGGCATCGTCCTCGGAGCCAACGTAGGAACTGCTATAACTGCCCAGGTCATCAGACTTATGGACCTGAAGTCCGCAGAAGACAGTATCCTTTACTTCTTCAAGGCGGACAATCTGGCGCCTATGGCACTGGTCATAGGGATCGGCCTCATAATGTTTTCCAAACGCGGATCTCATAAGAACATCGGAAACATCGCCTGTGGTTTCGGCGTGCTTTTCATGGGTCTTATCTACATGTCTGCTGCGGTAAACAATTTCTCCGATGGGCTTTCGGGTCTTTTGGTATCTTTTGAAAATAACTATCTGCTGCAATTCGCATCAGGTGTAGGCGTAACTGCCGTTATACAGTCATCTTCTGCTGTTGTAGGTATCATCCAGTCCATCGCTTCGTCTATGGGCGTTACCTTCAGCGGGATATTCGCAGTCATCATCGGTGTAAACATCGGTGATTGTATAACAACATATATAGTGAGCCGTATAGGCGCAAGTCCGGAGCAGAAGAGGACTGCTACCGTGCATGTTATCTATAATATCTGCGCGGCCATACTTATCATGCTGGCTGTGCTTATCTTAAGACTGACAGGTGTTATCTCTGACGACCTCTGGATGAGGTCTCTTGATTCCGGCGGTGTAGCTAACATCCACGGACTCTTCAGACTTGTTCCTGCAATTGTATTCCTGCCTTGTTCAGGTCTCTTTGCAACATTGGCTGAGAAGCTCATACCTGAGATCCCGAAGGAACAGGAAGACCTGGAGATCGAACAGGCTCTCAACGAACTGGATCCTCGTCTTATCACATCACCTGTCCTCGCTCTTTCCCAGGTATCTCATCTCATCGGACATATGAGTGATATCGCAGTACATAACTACGATGCCTGCGTCAAACAGATCTATGAGTACGATCCTGAAAGGGATAACCGCATAAATCAGCGCGAGATCCTTTTGGACAGAGTCATCGACCAGGCCAATCAGTATGTTGTATCCATTTCGCCGTATATCAAGAGTGACAGGGACAACAGAAATTCCAACTTCCAGATCAAAGCCCTCATCTGTTTTGAGAGGATAGGAGACCTGGCAGTAAATATCACTGACGCAGTGAAAACTTTAAGGGAGTCCGGCCAGGTGCTCACGGACTACGCTAAATCCGAACTGAGGCTTGCCATAGACGCCATCTATGATATCCTCGACATGACAGTTAAGGCCTACAAGGAGAGCGACAATGCTCTTGCCAAGAAGATAGAGCCTCTGGAGGAAGTCATCGATGACCTCATTGAAGACCTTAATTCCAGACACGTTTACCGTATGATGAAAAACATCTGCGAGCCTGTCAGCGGCATCCAGTATCAGAATATTTTGCAGAATCTGGAGCACATTTCCGATAAGTGTTCCGATCTTGCGATCTACATCATCGAGCTGACGGAACTGGATGTAATAGGTAACGAGCACGACTATATCCATAACCTGCATCACTCTGATAATCTCGAGTATCAGAAGAACTACAGAGAGAACTATCAGAAGTACTTTACAAGACTTGAGACCCTGCCTTTCAACAGGGAAGGGCTTCCGAAATAAGCAGGTTTGTCAGGAGCAAATAAAATACAATAAATTGTGTAGAAAAAGCCATTTTATAGTGGCTTTTTTCTATTATTTGTGGTATGATGGATTATGTATATATATGTCCTGAATCAGGAGGTGTTACAATGAGAATTTTACTTGACGGAATGGGCGGCGACAATGCTCCATACGCTGTATGTGAAGGTGCGGTAATGGCCGCCAGGGAAATCGAGCATGAAATAATTATAATCGGAGACAGTGAGAAGATAGAGAACGCTCTGAACAAGATCGCAGGTAAAAACATGCCTTCCAACATCTCCATTTGCCATGCATCTGAAGTGATAACCAATAATGAGAGCCCGGCTCTGGCCATAAGAAGAAAGAAAGATTCCAGCATCGTCAAAGGCATGAAGATGCTCAAGGAAGGCGAGGGAGACCTCTTCATTTCCGCAGGATCCACAGGAGCTCTTCTGGCTGGCGGTCTCCTCATCATCGGAAGGATCAGAGGCATCGACAGACCTGCTATCTGCACCATCTATCCCATACTGGGCGGCGAAGCATCTCTTCTCTGCGACGCAGGAGCCAATGCTGAATGCAAACCCAGAAATCTTGTTGATTTCGCCATCATGTCTTCCATCTATATGGAGAAGGTACTGGGAAGAGAGAACCCCACAGTCGCTCTTGTCAACATCGGCGAAGAAGAGGAGAAGGGAAGTCCTCTGACCAAGGAGACCTTTGAGCTTCTCAAACAGACGGATCTCAACTTCAAGGGCAATATAGAAGCCAGAGACGTGCCTAAGGGTAAAGCCGATATCATCGTTACCGATGGTTTTACCGGAAATATAATCCTGAAGCTCACCGAAGGTATGGCATGGAACATTTTCAAGACCATCAAGAAGAAATTCACCGACGGCATCCACGCCAGACTCGGCTCGCTGCTTCTTCTGGATAAGCTCAAGGAACTCAAGAAGGAGTTCGACTATTCGTCATACGGCGGAGCGCCTATTCTGGGCATCAAGCGCCCTGTGGTAAAGCTGCACGGCTCATCCAGCGATAAGGCTGTAAAGAACACCATCTTAAAAGCAGTGGTTTTCGCTGAACAGGATGTAATAAACATCATCGAGAATTCAATAAGTCCTATGTAAGGGGTAAGATTTGAACTTAGATAATTTACAGAAAACAATTAATTATATTTTTGAAGATCAGACGCTTTTGGAAACAGCTCTGACCCACAGCTCATATAAACGTGAGAATCCCGGAGTGACTCAGGACAATGAAAGGCTTGAGTTCATCGGAGACGGAGTTTTGGACGCCATCATCGGCACTGAACTGTTCAACCGTCTGCCGGATAAGCCCGAGGGAGTTCTCACCAAACTGAGATCCCTCATAGTATGTGAGAGGTCTCTTAGTCGTGCCGGAAGAGAGATCGGTCTCAACAAGTGTCTGAGGCTGGGAGTAGGCGAGACCCATACTGGTGGCCTTAATAAAGACTCCATCATAGCTGATGCCATGGAAGCATCCATCGGAGCTGTCTTCATCGACGGAGGATACGATAAATGCAGATCTGTGGTCCTGTGGATCCTGGATGACATCATCGAGGACGCTCTTCAGGGCAGGATATTCACAGACTATAAATCAGAACTTCAGGAGGTCCTTCAGAGAAACGGTTCTCAGCCCTTGATCGAGTATGTGACAGACAGATCCGAAGGCCCCGATCACAGCAAAAAATTCTTTGTACACGTAGAAAGCTCCGGGGAGACCTTAGGACATGGTTCCGGCAGGAGCAAAAAAGAAGCCGGCCAGAATGCGGCTAAAGAAGCGCTGGCAAATTTGAGAGGAAAATAATGTATTTTAAACGAATCGAGATGCACGGGTTCAAGTCTTTTGCGGAACCTGTTGTAATAGATTTCCATCCGGGAGTCACCTGTATAGTCGGTCCCAACGGCTCAGGCAAATCGAATATAAGCGACGCTATCCGCTGGGTACTGGGCGAACAGAGCCCTAAGATGCTGAGAGGCGGCAAGATGGAAGAGGTCATATTCAACGGTACCGCTTCCCGTAAATCCCGCGGCATGGCTGAGGTAACTCTGGTCATCGACAACTCCCAGGGCATCCTTCCCATCGACTATAACGAGGTGGCCATAACCAGAAGGATGTATCGTTCCGGAGAATCCGAGTATCTCATCAACAACAATCAGTGTAGGCTCAGAGACATCAGAGAGCTCATCATGGATACGGGTATCGGCGTAGACGGATATTCCATCATCGGCCAGGGTAAGATCCAGAATATCGTGGATGGCAAGGCAGATGAGAGAAGAGAGATCTTCGAGGAATCCGCCGGAGTCGTAATGTACAAGACCCGTAAACATGAAGCTGAGAGAAAACTGGCCAACGCCAATATCAATCTTGACAGAGTAAACGATATCATCGGAGAGATAGAAGGCCGTATCGACGGACTTAAAACTGACAGCGAGAACGCTCAGGAAGGCCTTAAACTGAGAGCCGAGAAGAGAGATCTGGATATCAACATAACTCTCAGAAACATCGATAAGTTCTCCGATCAGGAAGAGTCGGGAGCTGACGATGTGAAGCAGCTGACGGACATGATCCATAAGCTGGAGGTGGATAAGAACACTCTGGACGTTGAACTTACAGAAGCGAGAGACAGAAACGAGACTCTGCAGTCTCTGGGAAACGATGCCAGAGAGAAACTCCTTGATAAGGTCAATGCCCTTAATGAGATAAAGAACAAGACCCAGCTGGATGATGAGAAACTTTCGTCCATGGACAGGGACATAGACAGACTCAACGACGAGATCGATGAACTCTCCGAAAGACTGGAGAAGGAGATCGCCACAAGCGACAAACAGGAAGAAGAGCGCGACGAACTGGAGAAGAGCCTGGAAGAGTCCAGAGAACTGCTGACCTCCAGGATCGAGACCTATAACGAGATCATGTCTCATTCTATCGAAGAGCAGAACAAACTCGATGACAAGAAAGACAAGATCATGGAGCTTTCGAAGAAGTCTTCGGCTTTGAGATCTGAAGCCGGTTCTGTGGAGAGCATGAAGGACGGCCTTTTGAGGCGTAAAGAACAGATCCTAATGGATTCAAGGGATCTGAAGGACAATTCTCAGGCCATCAATAAAGAGATACTTAAGACTAAGGAGCTTAAAGAAGCCAACGACCTTCAGGGTCGCCAGGTGATGGATAAAGTCGGCGTCTTCGAGAAGAAGATCAACGAGACCTCCGACGAGATCAAGGCTTTGGCTCTTAAGATAGAGGACCTTAAGATAAACTATTCCAGAACTTCCGCCAGAAAAAAGGCTCTGGAAGAGATGGAAGCCAGCTATGAAGGTTACAGCGGAGCCGTCAGGTTCATCATGAGAGGCAGCGATCACGGCCTTCTTGGAGTAGTCGCCGAACTCATGACCGTACCTCAGGGACTGGAGACTGCCATTGAGACTGCTTTGGGAGCCTCCCTTCAGAATATAGTATGCGAGAAGGATCAGGATGCCAAGAGAGCCATTTCAAGGCTTAAGGAAGCTGCGGCCGGAAGGCTGACCTTCCTTCCTTTGGAATCCGTGAGAGGGACCAGAGCGCGCCTGGACAGAGCCATCATGCAGGCCAACGGTTTTGAAGGTCTGGCTTGCGATCTGATCTCCTATGACAGCAGATACCAGGGAGTATTCGATTATCTCCTGGGAAGAGTTGTAATAGTCAGGGATCTTGATACGGCAGTTCGTCTTTCGAAGAATGTAGGCTCAGGAGTCCGTTTCGTAACTCTGGAAGGTGAAGTAATCAACGCTAACGGCGCCATTACAGGAGGCAGACTGAAGAATAAGACTGCTAACATACTTTCCAGAAAAAATGAGATCCTGACTTTAGATAAGGATATGAGACGTATCCTCAAAGAACAGGAGGATAAGACTCAGGAGAGAGCAGCTTCTGAAGAGAAACTCACATCTCTCAGGAATTCCCTTAAAGGCCTTCAGACAGAACTCAACGACCTAAGGCTGAAGGATGTTGACCTTCAGTCCAGGATCCGTTCTCTGGAAGAGAGCGTAAAGAACGCTCAGGAGGCCAATGAGAAGCGAGACAGAGAGCTGAACTCCATAGAAGAAGAGTTTGCAAATACCGAGACCCTCATCAAAGAGGCTACGGAAAAGGCTGATGAGTGCGACAGAAACATCAAGGTCCTGGAGCAGGAGTCAGAGGAACTCATCAAGGATCTGGAGGAGATCTCTGATAAGGTAAGCGTTGCCAGAGAAGCCATCACCAACGCCAGGATCGCCAAGACTGACAGCGAGAACAAGCTGGAAACTCTGGAGAACCTTCTTACCATCACTCAGGATAATATCGACGACCTGACAGAGCAGATCGACGATAAGATGGAGACCAGAGATAAGATAGAGCAGAAGAGAGAGCATCTGATGTTCGGTTCTGACGATGTGGAGGAACAGTTCAAGGCTCTGACCTTCGAGAAAGAAGACCTTGAGGAGTATATCCAGAAGGTGGACGCTGAGAGGGAGGAACTTGTCAAATCCATCTCTGAAAAGAACAAACAGTACAGTTCCATCATAGATTCATATAATTCATATGTTTCACAGAAGCAGCAGCAGGAGATCAGGCTTGCCAGAAACGAGGCTCAGCTGGAGACCGCCAAGCAGAAGCTTCTGGAAGATTTCGAGATCAGCTATGCTCAGGCTCTGGAATTCAGAAGAGAGGATTTCTCCTTTACTCAGGCTTCCAGAAGGAGCAGGGAGATCAAGAACCGTCTGGACGAACTGGGCGATATCAACGTAGGAGCTATAGAAGAGTACAAGCAGGTATCAGAGAGATACGGCTTCCTTCTGGATCAGCGCAAGGATATAACAGATGCCATGGATGAGCTTCAGGCCATCATCGACGATATGGACAAGACCATTAAGACCAGGTTCAAGTCCAACTTCGACGAGGTCGTGAGAAACTTCGAAGACATCTTCAAAGAATTATTCGGCGGAGGCACTGCAGAGCTGACTCTGGACAACGAGGACGATCCTCTGGAGTCAGGCATTGAGATCAGCGCTCAGCCTCCCGGAAAGAAGCTTCAGAACATCAATCTTCTTTCCGGCGGTGAGAAATCCATGACCGCCATAGCTCTCATGTTTGCAGTACTGAAGACCAAGCCTACGCCGTTCTGTATACTGGACGAGGTAGAGGCCGCACTTGACGATGCCAACATCGACAGATTCGCCAACTACCTGAAGAAGTTCAAGGACATCCAGTTCGCCGTGGTAACTCACCAGAAGACGACCATGGAACATGCTGACGTACTCTACGGTGTGACCATGCCGGAGCAGGGAATCTCCAAGGTACTGTCCTTGAGGCTCGGCAGCGAATTCGAACTGTAAGTGAAGTTTTTTGCAAAAGATTATAAGCATAAAGGAGTATTATGAGTATTTTTAAAGAGAAAAAAGGCTTTTTTGGAAATCTGGGCGCCAAGATCCACGACACCATCTTTGCCAAGATGGAAGTGGACGAGGACGTTATGGATAATCTGGAAGAGATTCTGATCACATCCGACATCGGCATGGAGACCACCATGAAGATCATGGATAAGATCCGCGACAAGATCGCAACAGATTACATCGTTAAGCCGGAGAACGTCAGAAAAGCTTTATCTAATATCATCAGAGAATGCGTTGATAAGGGAGATAAGCAGCTCTTAAGCGACAAGACTCCGCTGGTCATCCTAATGATCGGCATAAACGGAGGCGGCAAGACTACCACCATCGGCAAACTTGCCCACAGGCTCAAGGGCCAGGGCAAGACCGTAATGCTGGCAGCTGCAGATACCTTCAGAGCCGCCGCATCGGAGCAGCTTAGCATCTGGGGCGAGAGAAACGGCATTCCGGTTATAAGACATCAGGAAGGAGCCGATCCTTCAGCCGTTATATTTGACGCCATTCAGTCCGCTAAGGCCAGACACATCGATGTTCTTATCTGCGACACCGCAGGAAGACTCCAGAACAAAAAGAATCTCATGAACGAGCTGGAGAAGATGAACAAGGTCATCGGCCGCGAGTGGCCGGAAGCAGACAGGGAGACACTTCTCATCCTGGATGCCACCACGGGTAAGAATGCCATTTCTCAGGCAGAGGAATTCGGCAAGATCGCAGATATAACGGGTATCGTTATCACCAAGCTTGACGGTACCGCCAAGGGCGGCATCGCCATTACCATCGCAGATGAATTCGGAATGCCCATCAAGTTCATCGGCACCGGAGAGGGCATCGAGGATCTGGAAGTCTTCGATCCTGTAGAATATATCGGAGGATTATTTGATGAGTAAACCAGTAGTTGCCATAGTTGGAAGACCCAACGTAGGCAAAAGTACGTTTTTTAACAGAATAGTGGGCAGGAGGATCGCCATAGTAGAGGATACTCCGGGAGTTACCCGTGACAGGATCTATGCAGAAGCAGAATGGAACTCCATTACCTTCGGGCTCATTGATACGGGCGGTATCGAACCTGCTTCCACGGATATCATTCTTTCCCAGATGAGAGAACAGGCTCAGATCGCCATGGATCTGGCCGACGTCATCATCTTCATGTGTGACGGCAAAGAAGGTCTGACCCATGCCGACAACGAAGTTGCTGACATGCTGAGGCGCACGGGTAAGAAAGTCATCCTTGTCATCAACAAGATCGACAAACCCACGTCTCTTCCTGACTTCTTCTATGATTTCTATGAACTGGGACTGGGTGAACCTATACCCATCTCATCAGCAAACATGCTGAATTTCAGCGATGTTCTGGATGAAGTTGTGGCAGGTTTCCCTGACGACCTGGAGCAGGATGATGAAGAAGACATCAAGATCGCCGTAATCGGCAAGCCCAACGTAGGCAAGTCATCTCTGGTGAACTGCCTTCTCGGAGAGAACCGTGTCATCGTTTCTCCCATAGCAGGAACCACCAGAGACTCCATCGACACTCCTTTTGAAAAGGACGGCGATAAGTACATCCTTATCGATACGGCGGGTATCAGACGCCAGTCCAGGATCAACGATGATATCGAGAAGTATTCCGTAGTCCGTGCTGTTGCAGCCATCGAGAGATGCGACGTTTGTGTCCTCATGATAGACGGAGCCGAAGGTTTGTCCGATCAGGACAAAAAGATCGCCGGCATAGCTCATGAAGCAGGCAAGGGCATAGTCCTCGTAGTAAACAAGTGGGATCTGGTCCCCAAGGAGACCAACACCATGAGAGACTTCAAGAGACTCCTTCAGGCCGATCTTCAGTTCATGAGCTACGCGCCCATTCTTTTCATCTCCGTCAAGGAGAAGCAGAGGGTAAAACAGGTCATCGATACCTGCAAGACCGTATCTGAGAACAGAGCTCTCCGCGTGCCTACAAGCCAGCTCAATGCACTCATCCAGGATGCAGTTCTCATGAAGCAGCCTCCTTCAGACAAGGGTAAGCGCCTGAAGATCTACTACGGAGCTCAGATCGGCGTCAAGCCGCCTCTCTTCAGCTTCCAGATCAACAGGAGAGAACTGATGCACTTCTCATATTCAAGATATATCGAGAACAGAATAAGAGAGAGCTTCGGTTTCGAAGGGACCTCCATAAAGTTTATTTTCAGAGAAAAAGGCGAAAGGGACGATTACATTGGTTAAGATCCTCATTACCATCATAATTTCATATCTGGCTGGAAGCGTTTCGCCGGCCATACTTTTGGGAAAAGCCAGAGGGATAGATATCAAGAAAGAAGGAAGCGGAAACGCAGGCACTACCAATGTCTTAAGGGTCATGGGAGGCAAAGCTGCCGTCATCACCCTGATCATCGACATACTCAAGGGAACTCTTCCTGTGCTGATCTTCTCTGCACTCTTCGGAAACGACATGTACGGATACATCGCCTGTATTGCAGCCTTCCTGGGTCATGTATTTCCCGTTTATTACCACTTCAAGGGCGGAAAGGGCGTAGCCGTAGCCTTCGGCGGACTCCTGGGCGTCAATCCCATCCTGGCTCTGGTGTGCCTTCTTACGGTCGCCATAGTCACCCTAATTTCCAAAAGAATGTCTCTGGGTTCTATCTCAGGAGCTGCAGGCGCCATAATCTATACGATCTTCCTTGAAAAAGCATTTCTGCCTTATGTGATCATTATGGCAGCCACCATAATCATAATGCACAGAGGAAACATCAAGCGTCTCATCAACCACGAGGAACCGCCTCTGTCATTCCTAGACAAAAACAAGAAGAAGGAGAAACAGAGCTAATGAAGATCTCAGTTATAGGGTCCGGAAGTTTCGGTACAGCCCTGGCCATGCTTCTCACCGAGAAAGGCCACGATGTGACCATCTATGGCAGAAACAAGGCTCAGATCGATATGATGAAAGCTACGGGAGGAAACCACAAATATCTTCCCGGGATCATCCTTCCGAAGGCTCTGAAACCCACAAATGACCTTAAGGAAGCAGTTTCGGACTGCGAGCTGGCAGTTATGGCTGTCCCTGCTCAAAGTCTCAGAAACGTTCTTAAGGAAATCAAAGATATCAGGCCTGTTCTTCCCATGGTAAACGTTGCCAAGGGAATCGAGAGAGGGACCCTGAAACGCATGTCGGAGATAGCAGAGGAATACTTCCCCGATTCTCCCTTTGCCTGCCTGTCAGGGCCGTCTCATGCTGAAGAAGTGGCGAGAAATCTTCCTACCACTGTTTGTTCAGCTTCATCGGATTCTGACTTTGCCAGACTGGTGCAGCAGGTCTTCATGGACGATAATTTCAGAGTTTACACCAACGACGATATTACCGGCGTAGAGCTGGGCGGAGCCGTCAAAAACGTTATCGCGCTATGCTGCGGTATCTCAGACGGTCTGGGACTCGGTGACAACGCCAAGGCAGCCTTGATAACAAGAGGTATTGCCGAAATGACTCGTCTCGGAGTCGCCATGGGCGGCAGACCCGAGACCTTCGCAGGCTTAAGCGGCATAGGCGATCTGGTCGTGACTTGTACATCCATGCATTCCAGAAACCGCAGGTTCGGAATACTTTTGGGACAGGGAATGGATATGGACCAGGCCCTGGAGAGAATAGGAATGGTAGTAGAAGGTTACACCACCCAGGAAGCTGTAAATGAGCTTGCCATTAAATACAAAGTTGAAATGCCCATTACGACCACACTCCACAAGCTTCTGCTGGGCGAGACCGGCGCAGAGGAGTGCATAGGCCTTCTTATGGGCAGGAAAGAAAAGCATGAGTAAAACATTTTTTATACAGACCTTCGGTTGCCAGATGAATGAGCATGACTCTGAGATCATGGCGGGAATGCTGATGGATAAGGGTTATGAACCTGTCCATGACAGAAAGGATGCCAACATAGTCATCTTCAACACCTGCAGCATCAGAGACAACGCGGATAAGCGCTTCTTCGGCACCCTGGGTCAGCTGAAAAAGAAAAAAATCGCCGAGGGAGAGAATTTCACCGTATGTGTAGCGGGCTGCATGATGCAGCAACAGCACATCATCGACACCCTCAAGGCCAAATATCCCTGGGTAGACGTTATCGTGGGAACTCATAATATCCATGAACTTCCCGTACTTCTCGATAATCTCTATAATGAGAAAGAGAAGCAGATGAGCGTCTGGCCCGAAGGAGGGGAGATAGTAGAAGGACTGCCCTCCAAGAGGCTCTTTCTTCACAAGGCTTTTGTCAACATCACCTTCGGCTGCAATAACTTCTGCACTTACTGCATAGTTCCATATACCAGGGGACGAGAACGTTCCAGAAGGCCTGAAGATATCATCAAAGAGATATGCCATCTCAGTCAGGACGGCGTAAGGGAGGTAATGCTTCTGGGACAGAACGTTAACAGCTATCGCGGTCAGGGAGCAGATAAGGTCTGGGATTTCTCAGATCTGATCCGTGCCATAAACGACATAGAGGGCATAGAGAGGATCAGATTCATGACCTCCCATCCAAAGGACCTTTCGGACAAGCTCATCGACTGTTTCAGGGACTGCAGGAAGCTTTGCCACTATTTCCATCTTCCCGTACAGTCCGGCAGTTCAGAAGTTCTTAAACGCATGAACAGACGCTACGACAGGGAAAGATATCTGGACCTGGTACGTAAGCTCAGAGAAGTGGATCCTGATATGGCCATTTCCACTGATATAATCGTTGGCTTCCCCGGAGAGACGGAAGAACAATTTCAGGACACTCTGGATCTCTGCCGAGAGGTAGGCTTTGATTCCGCCTTCACCTTCCTTTACTCCATAAGAAAAGGAACTCCGGCGGCAATTTACGAAGATCAGATACCGGAAGAGATCAAACACGAGAGATTCAACCGTCTCTGCGACATAATCAACGAGACTTCCAAAGATAAAAATGCCGCCTATGTAGGCCGTGTGGTGAAAGTGCTTTGCGACGGACCGTCCAAGCGCAATTCCCACGCTTTATCCGGCAGGACAGATACATTTAAGCTGGTCAACTTCAGAGGAGACCCCGAACTCCAGGGCAAACTGGTGGATGTCAGGATCGTCTCTTCCAATACGTTCAGCCTTGAAGGAGAGCTCGTATAATGGAAAACATAACTGAAGTTTTAAGTAAAATATCACTTCCTGCGATCATATATGTCGTAAACTTTACATTCATCTTCGCTGTAATATTTTTTGAAAGAAAGTCATCCACAGCGACCCTGGCATGGATCATGGTCCTGGCCTTCATTCCAATAGTAGGTTTCGTCTTTTACGTGGTCTTCAATCAGAACCTGGCCAGGACCCACGTAAATCATCTTTATGATGAAGAGTGGGAAGCCGTTCAGAAGATCATGAAGGACCAGCTCAACGCAGATGATGAGACGGATCCGGATCTCATGGAGATCATAAATCCCGCTGCTTTGGCCAGAAAAGACCTGGTAAAGCTGAATCAGGTCTACGCCGAAAGTTTTTATACAGACGGTAATGAAGCAGAACTCATAACTGATGGCAAAGAACTCTTTTACAACATTCTTGCTGACATAAAGGAAGCAAAGAAGAGCATAGCTGTGGAATATTTCATCATAAAAAACGATGAAATAGGAAGGGAACTCGTAAAGGCTCTTACCAGGAAGGCCGAAGAAGGGTTGAAAGTAAGACTTCTCATCGATACTCAGGGCTCAAGGAGCATAGGAAACCGCGTCCTGAAAGATTATATCCGCGCCGGCGGCATGGTGGGATATTTCTTCCCGCCCAGGCTCTTTAAGATCGGCATAAGGATCGGCCTCAACCTGAACTACAGAAACCACAGAAAGATCATAGTAATAGACGAAGAGATCGGCTATACGGGAGGATACAACGTGGCCAATGAATACTGCGACATGGTTCCAAGATTCGGCCACTGGAGAGATTCACATATAAGGATCAGGGGAGAAGCTGTCAAGGAACTCCTGGGAAGATTCATTCTTGACTGGCGTTTCACAACAAAAGAAGCCATGAAGATCCCAACATCTGTGGATTTTACCAACAAAATGGGAAACAAGGGCATACAGATCGTGTCCTGCGGACCCGAAGCCCCTCATCAGGAGATAAAAAGGGCATACATGAAAATGATCACAACTTCCAAGAAGTCCGTTTTCATTCAATCGCCTTATTTCGTTCCTGACCAGTCCATCATCGAGTCCCTTAAGATGGCGGCTCAGTCCGGTGTGGACGTAAGGATCATGATCCCTTGCAAACCCGATCACATCTTCGTGTACTGGGCGACATATTCCTATGTGGGAGAACTGATCAAGGCAGGGTGCAGAGTCTACATCTACGATGAAGGTTTCCTTCACGCCAAGACCATAGTGTCCGACACAGAAGTAGCGTCCGTCGGATCATGTAACTTTGATATCAGATCTTTCAAACTCAATTTCGAGACCAACGCTTTCATCTATGACAGAGATTTCGCTCTGGAGATGGAAAAAGCTTTCTACGAAGACATGAAAGCCGGTCATGAACTTACTTTGGACGATTACAATAACAGATCTATCATTATCAAATTCAAAGAGAACATTTCAAGACTAATGACAGAAATACTATAAGGAGCGCGTATGTTTAGATTTTATATAGCCCTCTGGGCTTCCAAAATATTAATGGGCCTGTACTATCTCAGGAAAAAGCCCAAAACAGACTTGCCGGGTCTTCTTGCCTGCAAGATCTGTCCGGATTTCCTCAACAAGATCAATAAGCCCAAACTGACCATAGCAGTAACAGGTACCAACGGCAAGACCACTACTTCGGCTCTTGTCAACGACTTCCTTAAGTCTGCAGGCATGACCACATCCTTCAACGACTGGGGAGCAAACCTCATGGCAGGTTTCGCCACCAATCTCATCAGAGGAGTGAACCTCTTCAACAAGCCTACAGTTGACTGTTCCGTCCTTGAAGCTGACGAGCTTTCCATGGATACTGAAATGGTAAAGGTAAAGCCTGACTATATTCTTGTAACCAACATCTGCAAGGACAGCTTAAGAAGAAACGGACATCCGGAGAACATCTTCAACCACATCGAGCACTGCTTCAGGCTCCTGGGTGACAAGACCACTGCAGTTTTAAATGCCAACGATCCCATTTCCTCTGAACTGGACAAGGACGGAAGAAGAGTGTATTTCAGCATGGCAGACACCATGAGCAATCCTTTTGAAAACATTTCCAAGGATATAGTGGTCTGCCCGAGATGCGGAGGACATATCAAGTACGATTTCAGACACTACAGACACATCGGTAGATTCAAATGTGACAAGTGCGATTTCAAGACTCCTCATGCTGAATATCCTGCAGAATTCGTAGATCTGAACAACCGCACCATGGTCATCAATAATCATGAATACCCTCTGATCTCAGATACCATGTTCAACGCATTCAACGTTCTCTCTGCTGTTGCACTTCTCAGAGAACTGGGCTACAGAGAGAGTGAGATCAGCTCCTTCCTGGCAACTCAGAAGATCACCGAGATCAGGGAGAGCTCCGTTGAATACAACGGAATCGAATACTATACTTACGCTGCCAAGTCACAGAACGTATCTGCAGCATCCACAGTATTCGAATACATGGCCAAAGAACCTTCAGACAAGGACGTAGTTCTTCTCATGGACGAAGTACAGGATAAAAACCATCCTACAGAGACCTTGTCATGGCTCTATGAGACAGACTTCGAGTTCCTGGCAAGCCCCAGGATCAAGAGAGTCATCGTGGGAGGCCACATGTATCTTAACCACAGACTGAGACTTCTTCTTGCCGGAGTTCCCGAAGACAGGATAGTCGCCGTCGAGGACGAGGCAGAGATCCCTAAGTACGTGGATCAGTGGGGTATCTCCAAGGTATATGTTCTTTATGAGACAGACTGTGTGTCAAAGGCCAAAAACATGCGCGACAGCATCGTAGCTTATGCAAAGGAGGGAAAATAAAATGAAAAGAGTCGAATTTATCTTCCCGGAATTTACAAACATTTACGGAGAATCATACAATCTGGAATATCTCAGAAAGTGCAATAAAGAGATCAGGATCATCGAGACTCATCCCGGAGACACACCTAAGTTCATCACCGGAGAGGCTGATATGGTCTACATGGGCTGCATGACTGAGGATAAGCAGGAGCAGGCCATAGAGCTCCTCATGCCTTACAGGAATTTCATCATCCATGCCATCCAGAGCGGCATCATCTTCCTGGTGACAGGAAATGCTTTGGAGATCTTCGGAACCAGGATCATAGGTGACGAGGTCATGAGCGATAAAAAGGTCGACATCCAGGGTCTCTGCATCTTTGACTACAAGTCCGTAAGACGCATGAAAGAGCCCAGACACAATTCTCAGTATATAGGAAACTTCAACGGAATGCTCATGCTGGGACACAGAAGTCAGTTCAGCTTCACCTACGGCGATTTCGATAACAGCTTCATCAAGATCTACAGGGGCATCGGCATGAATCCCGATACAGACAAAGAAGGTATTCACGTGAAGAATTTCTTCGGAACATATTCACTGGGACCTTACCTCATAATGAACCCTAACTTTACAAAGTATCTTCTCAGACTCATGGGCCTCAAAGACGATCTGCTCTTTGAGAAAGAAGTTCAGGAAGCTTATCAATACAGACTTGAAGAATTAAGGAGAACCATATGAATTTAGGATTTTACCTCAAAAAACTCAAAACCACAGATCTCAGTCGTTTTGAGGATACAGCAAAGCGAATCTCGGTCAAGGTCCACAAGCCCTGGAGACTGGTGCTGGCAGATATCCTTTACTGCACAGCCAGATACGGGTCAGGTCATGTAGACTATGAATCCTTTGAAATGTACAACAAGAATGCCAAGGAGAGGGCGGAGATCCTCACTGTAGGCAAGAACAACAAGATCTTCAAGAGATTCAACGATCCCAGGTATATCTCATACTTTGAAGACAAGGCCATCTTCAACAAGAAATTCAGCAAGTTCATCAAACGCGACTGGATGCTTGTAGGAGAGGGCAAGGTATATGGAAACATCGAAGGCTCAGTACTTACCGAAGAAGACAGAGTTCCCGGACAGGGACTGGATGCTTTCACAGAATTCCTCAAGAATAAGGAATACATCATGGTGAAGCCTCTGGACTTAAGCTGCGGCCACGGCATCGAGAAGATCAAGGTTTCAGAATGGGATCCTTCAGACCTATACATGTACCTGATCATCAACGGCAAGCCTCTCTGTGAGGAAGTGGTAAGACAGGACAAGACCATGAATCTTCTGAGCGCAGACTCCGTCAACACTATCAGAGTCATCACCATACTGAAGGACGGTCAGGCCAGGATAGTTTCAGGCGGTATCCGTATGGGCAAACCCGGCTCCGTCGTTGATAACTTCAACGCAGGCGGCATTTCCACTATCTATGACTTCAAGACCGGCGTCATCATTTCAGATGGATATGACAAGGAACGTGTCGTATATGAGACCGCTCCTGAAAGCGGCGTAGCTCTTAAAGGTTTCCAGATACCCAGATGGGATGAAGTGGTTTCCATGATAAATGAAGCTGCCAACGTTGTTCCTCAGGTAGGTTATGTAGGCTGGGATGTCTGCATCAGCGAAGACCACGGCCCGCTTCTCATCGAAGGAAACAGCTATCCTTCACAGGATCTGTCCCAGGAACCCAGCCTGAACGCAGGAACTTATACAGCCATCTTAGAGGCTCTTAAGTAATGAACAGTTTTTTGGATAAGATCAAAAGAGTCTTCGGCAGCATGGATCCGCTTTTCTGGGTCATGATAGGGATCCTGGTAGCTGAAAGATTCATAACGGGGAATATCAATATTTTTGACGCCCTTGTGGATAAGCTCCTGATCCTTCCCGGGATCATCATAGGAGTCACACTGCATGAGGCAGGCCATGCGTATGCGTCATACTGGCTGGGAGATCCGACGCCGAAGCAGCAGGGCAGGCTTTCACTGAAACCTACCGCTCACATGGATCCCGTAGGCTTCATATTTCTCCTCATAGCCGGTTTCGGATGGGGAAAACCTGTAGAGATAAACCCTTATTATTACAAAAATAAAAGAAGAGACGAATTTCTCGTCTCTATTGCAGGGGTCACGGTAAATCTCATAATAGCTGTAGTCTTCTCCTTTATAACCAAAGGACTGGCAAGCGCATACGACTATAACGAAGGCAAGACCTTCCTGTACTATCTGGCAATGGTATGCACCTATGTGGTCTTCATAAACCTGGTGCTCATGGTATTCAACCTGATACCGTGCCCGCCGCTGGACGGCTGGGGCATAGTGACTCAGATCTTCAATTTAAGAAAGTACAGCTGGTGGTATCCGGTATATAGGAGAGGATTCCTGATCCTCATGGTGCTCATCATTTTCAACGTGACAGATGCTATAATTTCGCCGATAATCAATTGGTTCTATCAGCTATTGCTTTTAGGCTGATGCCTTATACGGTGGACTTGATCCTTAAGATATCACGGAAGGTATGGACCTGAGCGGCCTCCATTCCCTGAGCTGCGTTTCTGGACCGGAAGGCCTCAAAAATAGCCTTGTACTCCTGAAGCAGAGTCTCAGGATAGTTTACGGGATAGCGGAAGGGCTTGATGGTATGATCTATGATGAAGTCGTACTTTTCAAGAGAGTGTTCCAGCTCACGGTTCCTGGTAGCGTTATAAACGATGGAATCAAAGCCTCTGGCGAATTTCTCCAGTTTGGGGATATCGCCTGTGGGGGTATAAAAAGATATGAAGCCAAAGGTCTCCATCATAAGTTCGAACTCATCTACAGAGATCCTTTCGATGGCCCAGCGGACAGCCTGAGGGTAGAGGAGGTTCTTCATATAGAGGATGTCATCGATCATCCTGGGATCAAACTCCCTGACGAAGGCGCCCCTGTTGGGAATGAGATCGATATAGCCTTCGGCGGCCAATTGGTTCATTATTTCCCTTACGGGAGGCCTTGACAGACCGTAGCGCTCGCAGATCTTTTGCTCTCCCAGTCTCTGACGGGGTTTCAGATCACGGGTGAGAATATCGATCATGATCTGCTCCTTGACCTTTTCCTGGGGAGTACGGTTATCCACATTGTCATTATTGAGAAAATCCAGATTCAGCATGGCTTCAGCTCCTTTGATAATAACTTGGGTTTTGAAATCGTATACAATTTTAACACTTTATGGCTAAAAAGACAATAAATAAAAAAGACATAGATAAGGTCCTTGATATTCTGGAAGAAACATATCCAGACGCTGAATGTGCTTTGGATCATGTGAACGTGTTCCAGCTTCTGGTGGCCGTAGTCCTGTCAGCACAGACCACGGATAAATCCGTGAACCGCATATCTCCGGCGCTTTTCGGAGCCTATCCGGACGCTGAGGCTCTGTCAAAGGCCTCTCAGAAGGATGTGGAAGACATAATCAGGACCATCGGCATGTACAAGACCAAATCTAAAAATATCATCAAACGTGCGGGTGAACTGGTCGAAAGATTCGGAGGGGAAGTCCCCGGAAACTACGACGATCTCGTAAGCCTTCCCGGAGTAGGGCGGAAGACCGCCAATGTGGTGCTTTCCGTAGGCTTCGGAGAGCAGAGGATAGCTGTTGACACCCACGTCTTCAGAGTATCCAATCGTCTTGGCCTTGTGTGTGAGGACGACGTACTTCAGACAGAACTTTCTCTCATGAAGCGCGTACCTCATGACAGATGGTCGAGGACACATCACAGCCTGATCTTCCATGGAAGGAACATCTGTGATGCCAGAAAACCAAAATGTAAAGACTGTCCCGTTGAAGCATACTGCCTCTGGGACAGCAAAAATATTTAAAAGGGAGGAATATCAGACATGAAGAAATTAAGAGTAGGCATTTTAGGAGCTACAGGAATGGTAGGACAGAGATTCATCACATTATTAGCAGATCATCCCTGGTTCGAACTGACCACTCTGGCAGCAAGCCCCAGATCAGAAGGATTAACATATGAGGAAGCAGTAGAGGGCAGATGGAAGATGGATATTCCTATTCCCGAAAAAGTAAAGTCCATGAAAGTCATGAACGTAAACGATGTCGAAAAGGTAGCAGATACCGTAGATTTCGTATTCAGCGCCGTGGACATGAAGAAGGAAGAGATAAGAGCCATAGAAGAGGCCTATGCTAAGACGGAGACTCCTGTGGTATCCAACAATTCAGCCCACAGATGGACTCCTGACGTTCCCATGGTAATTCCCGAGATCAACAGCGATCACTATAAGGTGATCGACGATCAGAAGAAGCGCCTGGGAACAAAGAACGGTTTCATCGCCGTTAAACCCAACTGCTCCATCCAGTCTTATGTACCGGCTCTGGAAGCCTGGATGCCCTGGGAACCTTATGAAGCAGTTATAACCACATATCAGGCTATTTCCGGAGCAGGAAAGGACTTCAAGTCCTGGCCTGAAATGGTTGAAAACATCATTCCCTATATCGGAGGAGAAGAAGCTAAGTCCGAGGACGAGCCTCTGAAGATCTGGGGTAAGATCGAGGACGGAGAGATCGTTAAGAGCGACTGCATCAATATCACATGCCAGTGTCTGAGAGTGCCCGTACTCAACGGTCACACTGCAGCCTGCTTCGTTAAATTCAGAAAGAAAGCCACCAAGGAAGAACTCATCAAAGCTCTGGAGGAATACAAAGGATTCCCTCAGGAGAACGATCTTCCCATGGCACCAAAGCAGTTTATCAAGTATTTCGAAGAAGATGACCGTCCCCAGGTCAAAGCTGACGTAGACAGAGACAAGGGAATGGGTATCTCCATCGGAAGACTCAGAGAGGATAAGATCTATGACTGGAAATTCATAGGTCTGTCCCACAATACACTCAGGGGAGCAGCAGGAGGCGGAGTACTCGGCGCTGAGACCCTTTACAAAATGGGATATATAAAGGAGAAGTAATTAAATGACTTATTTACAGGCTGTAATTCTAGGCCTAGTTCAGGGCCTGGCAGAATTTCTGCCCATTTCATCATCAGGACATCTTGCTTTACTGGAGAATTTCTTTGGAATCAGCGAGAACAGCATGCTGTTTCTCACGGTCATGCTTCATTTCGGTACGCTGATCGCAGTATTCGTGGTTTTCTGGAAAGACGTGTGGGAGCTGCTTCAGGAACTGGTGTTGACAATAAAAGATTTATGTACAGGAAAGGGATTGAGACTCAATGAGAGACCTATAAGGAAACTGGGTGTCATGATCATCGTTGCCTGCATACCAACTGCTTTGATCGGCGTGCTTTTCGGTGATATCTTCGAAGGACTTTATTCCAAGCCCATAGGTATCGCATGCATGCTTATCATCACAGGTCTTCTGCTCATAGCTGCTGAGACCTGGGGCGGGGGAAACAGGAACATTGACAATCTGAATTTCAGAAATTCCATCTTCATAGGAATCGTTCAGGGAATCGCCATAATCCCCGGCATATCCAGATCAGGATCTACTTTGTTCGCATCTCTTCTCTGCAAACTGGACAGAGAGTTCGCGGTCAAATATGTTTTTCTGATCTCCATTCCGACGATTCTGGGATCACTGATCCTGGAACTTCCCGACGGCATCAAATCAGGAGTTACGGCTTCTGAGTGGGGACCGGTCATCGTAGGCGTCATCGTAGCCTTCTTAAGCGGTCTTTTTGCAGTCAAAGTAATGCTTAAAGTAGTATCTAACCGCAAACTGAAATATTTCTCATATTATCTGTTTGCACTTGCTTTAGTCGTTATCATATACTCACTTGTAAAGTAAAGAGGTAATTAAATGGCTCAGGCTAAAAAGAAAAACAACAAAAAATCTTCGGGAACTCAGTCAAGGGCAAAGCAGAAGGCCAAGGAGATCCAGGATAAGAGAAGAGCCGATAAAAGAGTCATGGACGAGATCTGGGCTATCATAACCATAGCCATAGGTATTTTCCTGGCTGTCAGCGTACTCACTTCAGGAGCAGGCAAGCTGGGCGAAGTATTGAGCACAGCCCTCATGGGACTCTTCGGTCATATCGCATACGCTCTGCCTTTCATTCTGATCATTTTCGGAATACTCATGTTTGCTAAGGCTACTTCCCACATAAGCGGACGGACCTTCATACTGTTCCTGCTGCTCCTCTTCATGATCTGCACTGTGAACTCCATAAGGTTCACAGACCCTGCATCCACATCTCTTAAGTGGTCTGTCATAAAGGAGTTCTTCAACTCCGGCAAATCACTGGAATCCGGAGGCTTCTTCGGAATGCTTCTGGCTTCAGTCCTTGTGAAATGGCTGGGAAATGCAGGTACTTACATCTTCACTGTAGTCGTAGGTATCATCTGCCTCATGCTCATCATCAATACGCCAATCTCCAGAGGGCTTCAGTCCATCTCCGAAAAGATGGAAGAGAGAAGACTCATCAAGGAGCACGCGCATCTTGATGATGAATATGAACCCGTAAAAGCAGAGGATGCGCCTCCTGTTCCCAAGGACGGCTGGCCGGTCATCAGGAAACCTTCCAAAGAAGATCTGCCTAAGAAGAAAGAACCTAAGATCGTAACTTCAGACGGAGTTACATCAGGTGCGGAGACCAACTATCTGCCGCTTTCAGATGTGGTAAATCCCAACTATAAGAAAGAAAAGAACATGGACCGCGTTCTTCAGTATATGAACGACGATTCACTTTTCGGCAGGGAGAACTCAGGCACCAAGGGTCTGGAGCAGACAGACGGGCCTTCCAGGGGTTTCGGACTGGACGGAGCGACAGAGGTAGAATCAGGACCTGCTAAGTTCAAATCAGGCGCCATAGCCATCAACGCTTATGAGGAACCTAAATATACCGACGTGACCGCTCAAACCAAGACTACAAGTCCTGCATACAGTAAGCCGGCGGATCCTGATAAGGAAGTGGTTAAGAAGATCTCAGACAAGGAAGCCAGCGAGGCCATGATCTCATCCAGTGAGATCAACAAGGCAAAGGTACTCAGAAAGTACAAAATGCCGCCTATCAATCTTTTGGAAAGACCTAAGGCTGCCAATAAAGAATCCACAAGCTCTCTTCAGGCAAAGGCCATCAAGCTTGAGGATACTCTGAGATCCTTCAATGTAGATGCTTCTGTAATCCAGGTTACCCAGGGACCTACGGTAACAAGATATGAGATCCAGCCTGCAGTAGGCGTCAAGGTATCCAAGATCGTGAACCTGGCCGACGATATAGCTCTTAACCTGAGAGCCAAGAGCATCCGTATCGAAGCTCCCATTCCCGGAAAAGCGGCCATCGGCGTAGAGATCGAAAACGAGAAGTCCACACCTGTAGCACTCAGAGAGATCATCGATTCTGACAACTTCAGAAACGCCAAGTCCAAGATATCCTTTGCAGTAGGCAAGGACATTTCAGGAGAAGCCATAGTTGCCAACCTTAAGGATATGCCTCATATGCTCATCGCCGGTTCCACAGGATCCGGAAAGTCAGTATGTATAAACTCCATCCTGATGTCGCTTCTCTATAAGGCGACCCCCGATGAAGTCAAGGTCATCCTCATCGATCCTAAGGTCGTTGAACTCAGCAACTATAACGGGATCCCTCATCTTCTCATTCCCGTAGTTACGGATCCTACCAAGGCTGCAGCTGCTCTCAACTGGGCGGTAGCTGAAATGGAAGAGAGATATAACAAGTTCCATATCGAGGGAGCAAAGGATCTGGCCTCATATAATGATCTGGTCAAGATGAACGGAGAAGAGGACAAAGTCCTTCCTCAGATCGTCATAGTGATCGACGAGTTGGCCGACCTCATGATGGCTGCATCTTCACAGGTGCAGGATTCCATCTGCAGGATCGCACAGAAGGCAAGAGCCGCAGGCATGCACCTGATCGTAGCTACCCAGAGGCCTTCCGTAGACGTTATCACCGGCGTCATCAAGGCCAATATTCCTTCCAGAATTGCCTTTGCAGTATCATCTCATGTGGACTCTCAGACCATACTGGATGAGAAGGGTGCTGAGAAGCTGGTAGGAAAGGGTGATATGCTCTTCAGACCTATGGGTCAGGGCGAACCTACACGTATCCAGGGATGCTTCGTATCTGACAGGGAAGTTAATTCCGTCATCGAGTATGTCAAGTCACAGGTGGACGGAAGCGACAATTCCCAGCAGCAGGAGATCCTGGCCAGGATCGAAAGATCCGATACCAACGGTTCATCCGGAAAGGATCAGGGATCCATGGGAGATGACCTTCTCATGGACGCCATAGAACTGGTCATCGATTCCGGCAAAGCTTCCGTATCCATGCTCCAGAGAAGATTCAGGATCGGCTACAACAGAGCCGCCAGGATCGTGGACATGATGGAAGAAATGGGAGTAGTAGGTCCGCAGGACGGTTCCAGCCCTCGTCAGGTCATAATGACCAGAGCTGAGTTCGAGGAACTCCAGAACTCTCAGGAAGATCAGGAGATGTTGTTTTAATGAAAGTATTTATAGAGACACTTGGCTGTCCTAAAAATTTCAATGATACCCAGGCCGCAGAGGGCTTCCTTCTCGAAGATGGATTTGAGCTCTCTGATGGCCCTGACGATGCTGATTTCATCATCGTCAACACCTGCGGTTTCATAAACGATGCCAAAAGAGAATCCATAGAGAAGATCTTTGACATGATGGAATACCGCGAGGAAGGCAAAAAACTCATAGTTTCAGGTTGTCTTTCCCAAAGATATGCCGAAGAACTTGCCAAAGAAATGCCGGAAGTTGACAGATTCATAGGAGTAAACGACTATGACAGACTGCCGGCCATACTGAGATCACTGAAGGAAGGTCCTTTGGATGAAAAGGAAAGGGCAGAGGTAAGCTGCGAATATGCTTCCAGGCTGCCGCTTCTCAAAAGACATTTGGAAGATGGCGCATATTCGGCTACCCTCAGGATCGCTGAAGGCTGCTTCAACCGCTGCGCCTACTGCGTGATACCTTCCATAAGAGGCGGATTCAGATCCAAATCCATGGAAGATGTCATAGCAGAAGCAGAAGATCTGGCATCTAAGGGCATCAAGGAGATCATTCTCATCGCTCAGGATGTTACCAACTACGGTACAGATCTTTACGGACGTTTCGCGCTTCCTGAACTTCTCAGAAAACTGGTGAAGGTAGATGGAATAGAATGGATCCGTCTCATGTACTGCTATGAGGACAGGATAACCGATGAACTCATAGAAGTCATGGCTGCAGAACCGAAGATATGCCACTATATCGATGTTCCCATCCAGCACTCATCGGATAAGGTCTTAAGAGAGATGTTCAGAAGATCCACCGGAGACTCCATCAGGTCCACCATAAGCAAGCTGAGAGCAGCCATGCCGGACATAGCCATCAGGACCACTCTCATAGTGGGATTCCCGGGTGAGACAGATGAAGATTTCGATAACCTCATGGACTTCGTTGAAGAAGAACGTTTCCAGAGGCTGGGAGTTTTCGCTTACTCACAGGAAGAGGGAACACCTGCAGGTGACAGAGAAGATCAGGTGGATGAGGACATCAAGCAGGAAAGACTGGATCAGATAATGCGGCTACAGCTTGAAATAAGCTATGAGCACAACCAGGAACTCATAGATTCCGTGATTCAGGTCCTGGTTGAAGAACAAGATCCTGACGGAAGCTATATCGGACGCAGTCAGTACGATGCGCCTGAAATCGATAATTCAGTGATTTTTACATCTGAAAAAGAACATAAACCGGGAGACATGGTCTGGGTAAAGATAAACGATGCCTATGACTATGATCTGGTAGGATATGAAGTGGAGGAAAAGATATGAATCTGCCTAACAAACTTACAATAGCCAGAATAATCGCTGTACCGTTCTTTATTGCAGCATATTATCTCAACTGGCATCTGGTAGCTTTTATAATTTTCATCCTGGCATCATTCACAGACATGCTGGACGGTAAGATAGCCAGGAAACACAACCTGGTCACCAACTTCGGAAAGATCATGGACCCGCTGGCTGATAAGGTGCTGGTCTACGCTGCTTTCTGTCTCATGATCCCGGATCCCGTCCCCGGCTGGATGCTCATAATCATCCTCGCCAGAGAGTTCCTTGTGGCAGGAGTCAGAACTGTTGCTGCTTCAGAAGGAATCGTAATCGCCGCTGCCATGAGCGGCAAGATCAAGACAGTGCTCCAGATGATCGCGGTTTGTATGCTCCTCATGGCGCCTGTCATCGATCAGAACTGGTTCACTATCCTGGGTAAGGTGGTTCTTTGGGCAGCTCTGGTAATGACCATCGTAAGCGGTGTTCAGTACGTAGTTGATAACAAGCAGGTATTCGGAGAAAAATAGGTTTAAGGTCATATGAAAACAGCATTACTTACAGTAGGAACAGAGATACTTTTCGGGCAGGTCGTGAATACGAATGCTGCCTATCTTTCTGAAAATCTCCAGAATCTGGGTTATGACGTAATGTATCACTACACGGTGGGAGATAATCCGGGAAGGCTCAAGGAGCTTCTGGATTTCGCTTATCATGACTGTGATCTCATCATCACCACCGGCGGTCTCGGACCCACTCAGGACGACCTGACAAAGGAGATCATATCTGAGTATTTCGGCGAGAAACTGGTGGAGTACCCTGATCAGCTTGAGATCCTGGTCAACCATTTCAAAAAATCCAAATATAGCTGGACTGAGAATAATCGTAAGCAGGCCTGGTTCCCTGAGAACAACTGCACCATACTTCCCAATCCTCACGGTACAGCACCGGGATTCATGATCTCCAAGAACGGCAAACACATCGCTGCTCTTCCCGGGCCTCCCAGAGAGATGAAGGAGATGTTCGAGAACCAGCTTAAGCCAATTCTGGAATCCAAGAGGGACAGCGTGATCTACTATAAGATCATCCGTACCATTAATCTGGGCGAGTCCAGGATGGAAACTCTTCTTCTGCCTCTCATAGACGGTCAGACAGACCCTACCATAGCCACTTATGCAAAGGAAGGGGAGTGCAGTTTAAGAGTAACTTCCAAGAGACCCACTTATGAGGAAGCTAAAGCAGCCTGTGAGGAGATGATAGAGAAAGTCAACGATCTCATAGGTGAATTCATCTACAGCTATGACGATGAAGAACTAATAGACGTGGTTGGAAAGACTCTTATAGAAAAAAACATTACCATTTCCTGCGCCGAAAGCTGCACGGGAGGTGG